>TARA_R110002096_G_scaffold152824_20_pt1 | contig 20207 bp, 19 predicted proteins | sample TARA_R110002096 | Tara Oceans TARA_R110002096 (sample SAMEA4397295) | marine metagenome | biome: Polar Biome; feature: [DCM] deep chlorophyll maximum layer (ENVO:01000326); material: water (ENVO:00002006), including particulate matter (ENVO:01000060) such as... | depth 35 m
TTGCCAACGGCATAAACAGTGCGAAGAAACTGGCTGATTTGCCCGGCAATATCTGCACCCCTAGCTATTTGGCAGAACACGCTAAAGCGCTAGGTAAGCAGCACAAATCGCTCAAAATCACCGTGCTTGAAGAAGCACAGATGGAAAAATTGGGCATGGGGTCTTTGCTGTCTGTTTCTCGTGGCTCACGTCAACCAGCCAAACTAATCAGCCTAGAACATAAGGGCGCTGCCGCCTCACAAAAACCGATCGTATTGGTTGGTAAAGGTTTAACCTTTGATGCGGGTGGTATTTCAATTAAACCATCAGCCGCCATGGATGAAATGAAATACGATATGTGTGGTGGTGCCAGCGTACTTGGCGTCATGCAGATGTGCGCAGAATTAAACTTGCCGATTAACGTTGTCGGCGTTGTTCCGGCTTCAGAAAACCTACCCGATGGCGACGCTAATAAGCCCGGCGACATTGTCACCAGCATGGCGGGGCTAACCATTGAGATCTTAAATACCGACGCAGAAGGCCGATTAATTCTTTGTGACGCTTTAACCTACAGCGCTAAATTTAAGCCCGATGTCGTCATAGATATCGCCACCTTAACCGGTGCTTGCGTCGTTGCCCTAGGCAAACACGCCACCGGCTTGTTGGCGAATAACGACGACTTGGCCAATGAACTCTTAGATGCGGGCAAAAAAGCCGGTGACAAAGCGTGGCAATTACCCTTATGGGACGAATATAAACCACAACTCAAGAGCAACTTTGCCGATCTAGCAAATATCGGTGGTCCCGGTGGTGGCACCATCACCGCCGCTTGCTTTTTATCGCGTTTTACCGAAGATTACAGATGGGCTCATTTAGATATCGCTGGTACTGCTTGGAAATCTGGCGCCGACAAAGGGGCAACTGGTCGACCCGTTCATATGTTAAGTCAGTTTATTTTAGACCGTTGCTAGATCGTTTATTGAGCTACCGTTATGACCCGAGTTGATTTTTACCTGCTGCCTGACAGCCAAGTCGAACAACAGCAGCTATACGCCTGCCGCTTAACCCAAAAAGCGGTTAAGCAGGGCCTCCGCGTGTATATCCATACCAATTCTAACGAGCAGTCTAAAGCGCTTGATGAGTTACTGTGGTCGTTTTCCGCCAGCAGTTTTGTGCCACATACTTTGAAGGCCGAAGACTGCGCTCAACATCCGGTGTATATCGACCACACTGGTGATCCGTTAGACATCCATGGCGTATTGATCAACTTAAGCCAACAAACCCCGGATTGTTTTACACGGTTTGAACGATTAGCTGAATTAGTTACCCAAGATGAAACCAACAAACAGGCAGGGCGCGAGCGCTTTAAGTTTTATAAAAGTCGCGGCTACCCGCTAAACACGCATAAGTTGTAAAAAAACACGGCAACTGTTCCGATAGCTGACTCGACAACGCTATAATAGCGGCTTTTAGATAAGCCCAGTGCATCATGATGGATAAAACATACGCCCCCCACGCTATAGAATCACGTTGGTACAGCCAGTGGGAAGATAACGGTTATTTTGAACCTCAAGGCGGTGATTCAGCGTATTGCATCATGATCCCCCCACCCAATGTCACTGGCAGCTTACATATGGGCCACGCTTTTCAAGACACCATTATGGACGCCTTGACGCGTTATCATCGCATGCAAGGAAATAACACCCTTTGGCAAGCAGGTAGTGACCACGCAGGAATCGCCACCCAAATGGTGGTTGAGCGCCAATTAAATGCGGAAGGCAAAACGCGCCATGATTTAGGCCGCGAGCCCTTTATTGAACGCATTTGGGACTGGAAAGAGCATTCTGGCAATACCATTTCAAAACAACTACGACGCATGGGCTCTTCGCTCGATTGGTCGCGTGAACGTTTCACCATGGACGAAGGTCTATCAAAGGCGGTACGTGAAGTGTTTGTTAAACTGCACGAAGAAGGCCTTATTTATCGTGGCAAGCGACTGGTTAACTGGGACCCTAAGCTTCACACCGCGGTCTCTGATTTAGAAGTTATTTCGCAAGAAGAACAAGGGCATATGTGGCATATGCGCTACCCACTAGCCGATGGCAGTGGCGATCTAGTCGTCGCTACCACGCGCCCCGAAACCATGTTGGGCGATGCCTGCGTTGCGGTGCATCCGTCCGATGAGCGTTACCAACATTTAATTGGCAAAACTGTTGCATTACCGCTATGTGACCGTGAAATTCCGATTATTGCTGACGATTATGTCGACCCAGAATTTGGTACAGGTTGCGTTAAAATTACCCCGGCCCACGACTTTAACGATTATGACGTGGGACAGCGTCACAATATGCCGCTCATTAATATTTTCACTGTTGACGCGAGCATCAATGACGAAATGCCCAAAGCCTACCGCGACTTAGATCGCGTTGAAGCCCGTAAACAAGTTGTTAGTGATTTAGATGCCCTAGGTTTATTGGTAAAAGTTGAAGATCATCGGCTGATGATCCCTCGCGGTGATCGCTCGGGCGTTATTATTGAGCCCTTACTCACCGATCAATGGTTCGTCAAAGCCAAACCACTCGCCGAGCCCGCGATAGAAGCCGTTAAAAGCGGAAAGATAAAATTTGTCCCCGAAAATTGGGACAAAACCTATTACAACTGGATGAACGATATTCAGGACTGGTGTATTTCTCGCCAAATTTGGTGGGGCCACCGTATTCCTGCCTGGTACGATGAAAACGGCAATATTTATGTTGGGCGCAATGAAGCCGAGGTCCGCGAGAAAAACAACCTAAGCGACGACACCCCGCTTAAACAAGACGAAGACGTACTCGATACCTGGTTCTCATCTGCCTTATGGCCGTTTTCCACCCTAGGCTGGCCAGATAAAACGCCCGATCTCGATACTTTCTACCCAACCAGTGTATTAGTAACAGGGTTCGACATCATCTTCTTTTGGGTCGCTAGAATGATCATGATGGGCCTAAAATTCATGGACGATGTACCATTCAAAGAAATCTACATCCACGGCTTAGTACGTGATGCAGAAGGTCAAAAAATGTCTAAGTCCAAGGGCAATGTCCTAGACCCCATCGATTTAATCGACGGCATCAGCCTAGATCAACTCGTTGATAAGCGCACCAAGGGGCTTATGCAGCCCAAAATGGCCGCTAAAATCGAAAAAGACACCCGTAAACACTTCCCCGATGGCATTCCCTCTTTTGGCACCGATGCCTTGCGCTTCACCTTTGCATCGTTGGCGTCTACAGGGCGAGACATCCGATTTGATTTAAACCGCATTGAAGGTAACCGCAACTTTTGCAACAAGTTATGGAATGCTACTCGCTATGTCTTAATGAACACCGAGGGAGAAGACACGGGGCTTGGTAATAACAACTGTATTTATAGTTTGCCAGATCAATGGATTGTGTCACGCTTACAAAGAACCGAAGCAAGTGTGATTGCTTCTATTGAAAAATACCGTTTCGATTTAGCCGCGCACGCCTTGTATGAATTCCTTTGGAACGAGTATTGCGATTGGTATCTAGAGCTATCAAAACCTATTTTGCTAGATGACAATAGTTCTGCTGAACAAAAACGCGGTACGCGCAAAACGCTCATTCGCGTACTAGAAGCCGTGCTCCGTTTACTGCATCCTTTTATGCCGTTTATCACCGAAGAAATTTGGCAACAAATCGCTCCATTGGCAGGCAAAAAAGGCGACACGATTATGCTGCAAGCGTATCCAAAACCTGATGAAAGCAAAATTTCACCAACCGCTGAAAATGATATGCAATGGGTGATGGATTTCGTTATGGGGATTCGTCAAATTCGCGGTGAAATGAACATTCCACCTAGCAAACCACTACCAGTGCTGTTAAATAACTGCTCAGAAAGTGACCTAACTCGTTTAGATAACAATAGGCTTTTAGTGAATAAACTGGCCCGTTTGGAATCCATTACAACGTTAGCCTCCACAGACGAAGCACCTCAATCAGCCATCGCCCTCGTTGGTGATATGCAAATCTTAATTCCAATGGCAGGGCTAATTGATAAAAACGCCGAATTAGAACGTTTAAATAAAGAAATCGAGAAACTTGAAAAAGAGGCCGCTCGCATCAGCGGCAAACTATCCAACGCCTCATTCATCAACAAAGCGCCCGCTGCCGTTATTGAAAAAGAAAAAACTAAACAAAGCGACATCTCAACAAAACTTAGCAATTTGAATGAGCAAAAAGAAAAAATCTCGACCCTATAAATAGCATTAAGGTAAGTAACCTAGGGCCGGCAGTAGTTCGTCGGCTCTAGCTAGGTAAAACCATCTTAACAACACCCATAACCAGAAAAATAAACAAAAGAGCCAATATAAAACCCGTCATAATAAAAACCTTCGGGTTACCATGTTGGAAATCTCGTTTTCTTCGCGACTCTTTTGATACACCTAAAAAAGACAACATCGTACTACCCACCATTTGCCAAAAAGAAGGCGCTAATTCATCATTCTGTTTCATTTAATACCCCAAGGTTACTAGAAGTATAGATTTTAACATTCTCTTTTCATTATCTTCTTCAGAAAATACTCTCTATCAACACAAACATCTAAATAGATGCTTGTGCATAAGACCTTACCCACGTCCCTATACTATTTAAAACAATAAATAATACAGGCTACCCCCCCTAAAACAGGCATTTTTTACTATTTAAGACAAAACCCTTTCCAACAAAAAATGTGAGACAATCAAAAACAATTTTAATTAACCCCACCCGTTCAAACATGGTCAAAAGCACTCCAACTCTCAGCATTGTAATGCCCTGTTTAAATGAAGCAGAGAACCTCGAAGCCTTACTACCCCAACTAATATCTCTACAACCAACCGCTGAAATTTTAGTGATCGATGATGGTTCAACAGATACCTCCAAAGCTATCTGTGAGCAACATGGCGTTAAGGTCATCTCTCACCCTCATTCATTGGGTAACGGGGCATCAATAAAAACAGGTGCACGCAACGCAACCGGTGAGGTTATTGTATTTATGGACTCTGATGGACAACACAACCCAGAAGATATCCAACGCCTACTGTATAAACTGTCGGAAGGTTACGACATGGTCGTGGGCGCAAGGCAATCTGATACTCATGCGTCCAAAAAGAGACAATTTGGTAATGCCATATTCAATAAACTGGCCTCTTTTATGACCGGCCAAAAAATAGAAGATCTAACGTCAGGTTTCCGGGCAGTTCGCGCGCACCATTTTAGAAAGTTCTTATATCTACTACCCAATGGCTTTTCATACCCAACCACCTCAACGATGGCTTTTTTCCGTTCGGCCTTACCGGTTGCCTACATTCCAATAAAAGCGGGTAAACGCGAAGGTAAAAGTAAAATAAAACTATTCAAAGACGGCTTACGTTTTTTTATTATTATCTTAAAAATTGGTGCACTCTTTTCGCCCATGCGTTTATTTTTACCGACCAGTGGTATGTGCTTTCTACTAGGCGTTATTAATCACATCAATACCTATGCTTCGTCAGGAAAGTTTAGTAATGGCACTTTGTTATTGTACGTTGCATCCGTCTTCATCTTTTTGATGGGCATATTGTCTGAACAAATCTCGTCTTTGCATTATAAAAACTCGCAAAACAATTAAATAGCCGATAACAAAGCATGATTTACTGCATTATTGGAACACGCGCTCAATTAATTAAGATGGCGCCAATCATTGCCAGCATCGAAGAAAAAGGCTGGCCGCTTAGCGTTATTCATACTGGCCAACATATAATAAGCATGGACGACTTGCGTAACGACTTCTCTTTGCAAACCCCATGGGTATATCTAATACAAAAGAATGAAGCAAAAACAGTTCTTAGTAGCTTAAAATGGCTAGTCAATATACTGTATTTAATTGCCTTTAGAGCAAAAAAAATTATCCCAAATGCAGACAAAGAAAGAGATATTGTACTAGTTCATGGCGATACTTTTTCAACCGTAATTGGCGCTCTACTAGGAAAATTTAGCGGCGCAACCGTTGGCCATGTAGAGTCTGGGCTACGCTCCTTTAACTTATGGAACCCTTTCCCAGAAGAAATAAATAGATTAATAACCTTCTCATTATCAAATAAAGCCTACTGCCCTGGACTATGGGCTGTTAACAACTTAAAAAAGTATGAGCACCTCGAACTTATCAACACCCAACAAAACACGCTAATAGACTCACTTAATATTGCTGTCAAACAAATAAAAAAAGAAACCGCATCGTCAAAAACATACAGCGTTGTTTCAATTCATCGGTTTGAGAATATATACCATAAAGAACGTATTAAATTTATTATCGATACAGTTCATGAAGCATCCAAAATCGCGCCCATCATTTTTGTTATGCACCCCGTAACGCAAAAGCGTTTAACTAAAACAGGACTTTTACCATCATTGCAATCAAATAAAAACATCACTCTAAAAGATCGATGCGGCTATATTGAGTTTACAGCCCTACTGGCACAAGCTAGTTTCGTAATCACCGATGGTGGAAGTAACCAGGAGGAACTAACGTATCTAAAAATACCTACTCTTTTAATGCGAAAAGCAACTGAGCGACCTGAGGGGCTAGACGGAAACATTACACTCTCAAATTATTCATCAACAATAACAGACAGGTTTCTTACTTCAATAAAAAAATCGCACAAAATAGAAATTGATGTTATTACTCCCACCCCATCACCAACGAAATTAATTATAGATACACTAGAGCAATATACTCATTGACAAACTAATAAGGTTTAGCTTTTCTAGTGCCGTGTAAATAGGCAAGTCCAGAAAGGTATTTAACAAATTTCTTTGTCACAAGATAAGGTAATAATCTTTTATTAATTGCCCAGTCAACGCCCTTTATTACTGGCCATGTGAGGGGTTCTATAAAAAAAGAACACGTTTTCAAAAAATATTTAGAGTTCCTTACGTCCGCTTTTGCATATAGCATGTCGCTATACACTTCAGGATGTTTGTTGATAAAGCGAGTCGAAGATGTAGCGCCACTTTTGTATAGTTTTTTAGTGACAGACAATAACGACAATTGGTCATTGTGATTCACTATTGCTTTTTTTACCAACGAAACATTAGCGCCTGACTTAATTAGCGAAATAAACAAGTCTCTATCTTCAAAGCCAAAATGATACGCTTCATCAAAACCACCTACTGATTCAAAAGTTTGTCTTTTAACCATAAAAACTTGTGTTGTCATGCTGGACAACTCACCACCTTTGAACCTGACTGCCCTTTCCTCTGCCACATCATTTTGATATTTTGCCCAAAAATCACCCTGTGGCGCATGTATTTGACCAAAGCAAACATCCTCACCTTGTGAATACTGCTCAAGCAATAAAGCTAATACATTTACCCTTGCTAAAGCACAATCCGCATCTAAAAACAGGATGACTTCACCATTGCCAGCAGAAGCCCCTTTATTCCTAGCAACACTACACCCAGAATTTATTTCAAGCCTGACTAAACTAACATCCAATGTGTTTTCTTTAGGAATATCTAAATTGACCGGTATATCAGAACCATCATCAACAATATAAACATGAAAGCGCCAGCCATCAGGTAATTGTTGCTTAAAAATTGAGGTTAATGTTTCTGCCAAATACGGGTTATCGTTGTAAATAGGTATAACAATATCGAGTGTTTTATTAAGACGGCTAATTTTTGAATGAATGCGCACCTAAAGCCTTTTTAAATAACTTTGATACGTTAAACCCAACCCATCAGTCAGCGTTGTTGAAGCATGCCATCCCAATTCAGCTACACGACTAACATCTAACAACTTGCGCGGCGTTCCATCAGGCTTTGTCGTGTCCCATTTTATTTCGCCTTTATAGCCAATAATACCCACCAAAAGCGCAACCAGTTCTTTTATAGAAATGTCAGACCCTGTACCGATATTAACGTGGCTATTTCGCGTTGGTATAGATTGTTCATAAACTTTCTTCCCAACACACATAAGCATCACGCATGCTTCAGCCAGATCATCCACGTACAAAAACTCACGCCGAGCAGCGCCTGAACCCCAGACATCAATAAACGCTTCTCCCTTTATTTTTGCCGTGTGTATTTTTCTAATTAATGCCGGGATGACGTGACTGTTTTGTAAGTCATAATTATCGTTAGGGCCGTATAAATTGGTCGGCATCAGCGAGCGAAAATCGGTACCGTATTGGCGGTTGTAGGACTCGCACATTTTAATGCCGGCAATTTTAGCAATTGCATACGGTTCGTTAGTGGGTTCAAGCTCACCCGTTAACAACGCAGATTCATCCATTGGCTGGGATGCTAATTTAGGGTAAATACACGAACTCCCCAAAAATAATAACTGCTTTACCTGAGCCCTATACGCCTGATGAATCACATTACTTTGCACCATCAAGTTTTCATATATAAAGTCAGCTGGGTATTCATTATTGGCGAAAATACCCCCCACTTTAGCTGCTGCCAATACCACATATTCTGGCTTTTCTTGTTGAAAGAAAGCACTCACCGCTCGTTGGTCTAGCAAATCTAACTCGTTACGCGTTTTCTTAATAATGTTGCGAAAGCCTTTTTTATTAAGCTCCCGAACAATCGCCGAACCCACCATCCCACGGTGCCCCGCCACATATATTCTCGAATCTTTATCCATTATTCTTGCGAAGTATGTACGTCATAGCCTTTATTGATCAATAACGAATCCCTTCTCGCATGGTTTAGATCGTTCTGTACCATTTCAGACACTAACTCTTCAAAGGTAATTTTAGGCGACCAGCCCAATTGTTTTTTTGCTTTGGATGCGTCGCCCAATAGTGTTTCCACTTCTGCTGGCCTAAAGTATCTTGAATCAATACGGATAATTACGTCACCCACTTTTTTCTTGCATATATTTGTAACTGAAGCTAATACGCCCACTTCATCTAAGCCCTTGCCTTGCCACTTAATCGTTAGGCCCAATTCTTCAAGTGCGCACTCAATAAAATCACGTACCGAATACTGCTTACCTGTCGCAATAACAAAGTCTTCGGGTTTGTCTTGTTGCAACATTAACCACTGCATTTCTACAAAATCTTTAGCATGCCCCCAATCACGTTTAGCATCTAAGTTACCCAAATACAGGCAATCATCTAAACCTTCATAAATATTAGCTAAGCCCCGTGTAATTTTACGGGTAACGAAGGTTTCGCCTCGTCGTGGTGACTCATGATTAAACAAAATGCCGTTGCAAGCAAACATGCCATAGGCCTCACGATAGTTCACCACAATCCAATAGGCATACATTTTAGCCACCGCATAAGGTGAACGCGGGTGGAAAGGCGTGGTTTCCGTTTGAGGTGTTTCTTGAACAAGCCCGTATAATTCAGAGGTAGATGCTTGATAAAACTTCGTTTTTTTCTCTAACCCTAATAAACGAATAGCCTCAAGCAAACGAAGCGCACCAAGACCATCCGCATCCGCGGTATATTCAGGTGATTCAAAACTCACCGCCACATGCGATTGCGCGCCTAAGTTATAAACCTCATCTGGCTGAACCTCTTGCAGAATGCGCGTTAAGTTCGAACTGTCGCTTAGGTCACCATAATGTAATATTAAATTTCTATTGTCTACGTGTGGGTCTTGATAAAGGCCATCAATTCTTTCCGTATTAAAAGACGATGCACGGCGTTTAATACCATGCACCTCATACCCTTTTTCTAATAAAAGTTCCGCCAAATAGGAGCCATCCTGGCCGGTTATGCCGGTTATTAGTGCTTTTTTCCTTATCATATTCCTGCCTTTTCTAACACCGACTCATAAAGCTCTATATATTGTTTTGCAACGACCTGGCTGTCAAATTCATTCAATACTTTATTGCGTGCATTAGTCGACAGTTCATCATAGTTCGGCGCATTTAAAACCCAGTCAATACCAGTGGCTAAATCAGTCGTGTCATAAGGTTTTGTAAGATACCCTGTTTTTAAATGCTCGACTATATCTAGCAACCCGGTGCAAGCAAAGGCAACAACTGGGGTACCACAAGCCATTGATTCACTTGCTGTTTGACCAAATGCCTCTTGTTTAGAAGGCACGACCATCACATCAGCGGCAGAATATAACGCCCTCAATGTTACATCATCGTGTAGTTGACCTAAATAATGCGTATTGAATTTAAAATCTTCTGATATTTTTGGTTTACTACTACCAAACACAACCAGCTCAATATCTTGCTCTTTCAATTGTAACAGAGCCTCACAAAGTTCTTTATAGCCTTTCCTTGGGTCAGATGTTGCACCTAACGCACCAAATAAAACCAGCTTCTTATTCTTAGGCAACCTTAACAAATCACGTGCAATATTTTTATCAAGTGGTGAATAAATTAATGTATCAATCGGGTTAGGTAAGCAAACAACCTTATTTTTTTTAAACAGTGTACTTTTTGAAGCGCATGTAGCAAGCCACTTGCTTAAGCCCACCACGGTTAAGTTTTGATGTGCGGCATAAGTGGTCAGTTTCTTTTTAAATACTTTACGGCTTAAATCATTTGATTTAACTGAGCCCAGTACTTTGCATGTCCCGCAAGACTGCTCATAAGCGCCGCACTCTTCATCATAATGACACCCGCCTGTAAAAGCCCACATATCATGAAGACTCCACACAATAGGTGCTTTAATCGCGGCGATATCAGAGATAGACAACATTGCTTTATTAACCCAATGCAGGTGAACCACATCAGGATTTATAGCATTAATACGTTTAACTAGGCCGGAAAAGGGAACCAAATTTGGCGAAAAGTAAGTTGGTGAGCGGTGTTTGTAGAAATTTATGGGCAATCTATCTAAAACTCGACGCATTAAAGAAATACCATTTCCGACATTTGAATCTTGCCCAATAACGCTATAGTCATCACTCAATTTGGTATCGACAAGCATTTGAGAATCAATGTCCACTCTAAGCAAGGCTTTATGCAGACGATAAGTTGCACGAGCGGCACCACCTTTAATGTCTGAAGAACTTACCATAAGAACTTTCACAACATATCCCCTCTAAAAAAGTCAATATATCGCGACTGTATTAAAACTTGCCAACACATCATATTTCGTAAGAAGACTTAATAGGTAATAGCGCATCTAAATAACGTTGGATAAGTAATTTATATGCACCATAATCTTCCATATTAAAGCCAGCTTCTTCATTAAAACAAACAAGGCTCACTTGACTATTATTTTTTAACTTATCTATTTCTTTTGCCAAATCATCTATGTCTTCTACGCCAATATAAAGAGCGTTATTTGGAAAGTAAGGGATAAAGTTGCCTTTTATCAAATTAATAAATCGAAATATATACTGATTCAGATTAGACGGGCGTTTAAACTTGCAGCTTCGTGTTTTTTGGACGTCCAAAGGATATTTCAGAACAACCTCTTCTATAATACTTTTTTTCATTGGTTGAGGGTGATGGTGAATTTGGATCAGTGAAATTCTTTTAAAAAAAAGTAGAAACAGGTTTTTAATGTTCCTACTAAAACCATACTTATAATTAATTATTTTAAAAAAATTGCGCTTGCGAAATTCACGATGATTTGTTATTTCTTTATTCAATATTTGCATATCTGAATGCAACATATGTGAAAACACACCATCATGAAAAAGTATATCCAATAACAAAAAGTCTTTAGGCATACCTTTATCAAAAAAGTCCGTTTTCTCAAGCGATTTAACGATAAACATATCATCATTAAAGTAAATGAATTTTTCTGCTAAATCTGGAATATTAGAAAAGCACATTTCTATTGCGCAACAGTTGAATGTAGGCAGGTCTTCAACATTAGGGAATATTTGTTTATGACAAACTACTTGCAACTTTGGATGTTCTAAATTCAGCCAACTAGGCGTATGCCCCGAGGTGACCAAGTGGATTTTTCTGTGCCAAGGCATGAATTTTTCTATGCCTCGTAAAATGTAGTGCAAAGCACCTAGGTCTTCGAAACGTACACGCCCATTAATTTCCTTCAAGTCATCTTTATCCAAATACATCTCGTAATCAGACAACCATTGAGGATCTTTATTATCAACCCACGTGATAACTATATCCACACCTTCGATCACCTTACATCCCCTCTAATAACACACTTTATAAAAAAAACTATATATTGAATAATTGAATGCCTATCGTATTTATGATATTTACAGGATATTAAACTAAAAAAAACTGGCCACCCTTGAGCCTTGTTTGCTCTGTGCCGCTTCCACCAAAATGCACTAATTACTTTTTTAAGTGCATGTTCATCTAAATATTGTGATACTTGATTGCTTTTAACCAAGGCATCAAACCACTTCGCAAGTTTTTCGTTATCTGCTTTCACCCATTTTAGTAACGAAAAATCAATATGTGCTTTTATGTCGCGAACAGTTGGTGACAAGCCCAGTCTTTTTAACATCTTAATTCGCACATCATTTGCAACCGAGACTTGAATACCTCTGTCGGTATTACACGTTTGGTTTAAATGCAGTCGATACAAAAAAAGAACCTTCGGGATATTGGCAAACACTTTTGAATCAATTGCTTCACACCAAAGATAATAGTCTTCTGCTTTGTTGCTAACATCTTTGTATAAAAAATCATCAAAAAAAGACTTTTTAAACAATAATGTAGGGTGCGACAACGGGGTATTGAACAATAATTGCGCTTTAATTTCTTCATGCTTCTCTGGGTAACTCCAAACATGATTAGGTTCACCGATAATCCCCATCCAAGTACCACACGCATCAATGTTTGCGCTCTTCTCCATAAAGGCCAACTGCTTTTCAAGCCGCTCAGGCAAACTAACATCATCCGCATCCATTCTGGCAATGTACTGTCCTTTTGCTAAAGTAATACCTTTGTTTAATGATTTAACAATTTGTAAGTTTTCATTATTTTTAATGTAGCGAATACGCTCATCATCGTAGGAGAGAATAATTGCCTCAGACCCATCACTTGAGCCATCGTTAATAATAATAAACTCAAAATCGGTGAAAGTTTGGCTCAAAATACTACCTATTGCTTCATTTAGGTATTTTTCGGCGTTATAAACTGGCATAACGACTGAAATTATAGGAGGAACAGTCATAAGCGTACCCAGCCATCAGGCATCAAATCAGATGTATCAATTGATGTATCTGCAAACCACTGCTTTGGTGCAATAACCATTTTATTAGGGTTTTCATTAAGCCAAGCCCCCCACCAACTAAAAGAACTATTGGCAATAATATTATGTTGGCACTGGCTCATCAGCCACATTTCTTCATGATCTAGAGCGTCTGTTTCCAACTCAACAAATGTGACATTATCGATAAAGCCTAAATTTTCTTTTGCCCATTTCAAATCATCACTAAAAATAAAAAAATGCAGCTGAGCTTCTCGCTCTTGAATAAATGAGACTGCTTTTCGGTAATACTCCAGACTACATAAACCGTGAACTTCATTTGCTCTTGTATTAGTTACATAATCACCGCGCCTAATATGTACACTTACTGCTTGCTTAGTTTGTATTTTTTGCTGATATTCTTTGCTTTTAGCGTGAACAGGTACTTTTAGGCTAAAGTGCTCGAGCAGATCGGCTCTATAGCTACTAAAATATTTTTCACTTTGCCAGTAGCCGTCGAAATAAACAGCGCCCAGTTTATTAACAGCAGCATTATCAAATTGAAAACAAGCTTCCCTATAATAACTAGTAGCGAGGGGCTTTTCTTTTCTAGCTAATTGTCTAAACAGTCTGGTAAAGATACTTTCTTTTTTATACTTCAGTCGATTTACTTCTGAAACTGATGTGATCTCCACATTAATACAATATTTACCCAGCTCATATTGACGTAAACCATAAGAATCAAAATTACTTATATCTAACTGTAGTCGAGTTTTATTATTTTTAGCAACTGCATAAGCAAAAGCATATTGAAACATTTGATTTCCAAGACCACCTTTTATATTCCCTATAATCACCAGCTAAAGTTTCTTTGCGAGAACATGATATCCAAAGCAAAGCAACTCATCGCTGCCTTCATCCTGTTTGGAAAAACGATCCAGCATTTTTAATACCATTTTTATGGCAACCTTCTCAAGTCGCGCGACTTTGCTTGCAGTATGTTTATTGGCAATTGAAGGAATTCTGCGTATTTCTTGCCCTAGATATTCAAAAAAATTGCCATTTTTAGAAATTTCTACTATTTCGAAGCCCAGTCTATTAAAATGACATTCATAAAAATACCGATTAAACCCGGTACTGTAATGGTGGGGCGAAAAGTGAGTCAAACTGCAAAAAGGTGCCGTAATAATAATACTTCCTCCTTTTTTCAAAAGCCGTTGTAACTCTTGCAGTGCCAACACTGGGTTAGACAAGTGTTCTAAAACTTCAGAGCACAAAATAACATCAAAAGACTCATCAACTTCGGGAATATCAGTTATATCGCTGACTAGATCAATCTGATCAGTGTCCCAAGCCCCCGTTTGCAATCCTTTATTATCACCAAGCCCCTCGTATTGACAAAAGTCTTGAGATATATATTCCAGATGCCGGCAATATTTTTTATTAGCTAACTCACCTGCTCCTGCATCCAAAATTCGCAATCCTGATGGAATACCAGTAAGAACTTTTTCTAGCCATTCCTGTCTCACAGACTCATTACTTGTACCTACGCTCATCACCTTTCCTTCTTTTTAAACCAAAAACATCCACAGGCATAAGTTTGTTTATCTGCCTCTTCCTTAGTTGCATTTATTACTAAAGCATCATCAGTCTGATCAGGTATCAACGAGAATTCTTGTAGTTCAAAGTCATTAAAATACGACATAACTTGGTCATACGAATATATTCGATGTGCATTAAACATAATTTTAGCTTTTCCAATCGGTACAACAAAAAATAGGTCGCCTTTTATTGAAAGCACTCTTTATTAACTCTGAAATTGCTTTTAAGTCGCCGTCCACATCCAAAACATCACCGTACCTGCCTAACCCAATGTGTTCAATCACGTGCATGCACGATAAAGACCTGATTGAATTATTTTTAAATGGCAAAGCCGTTATATCCGCATGATTACACGTTAAGTTACCTAACCTAATATCAACAGGGCGATAATCATAAAAGCTAACTGGTATAAAGGCCGACACTAAAGTCGAAAAATAGGTGAGAGACGATATATCGGTATGGTCAACTGGCTTTAAAGCACTCAGCCTTCGCGCCGCCCAAGCAGTGTGATAAACATAGTGTTTATCAAAACTAGTGCTTTTCGTTTTATCATACAAACAAGGGTATTTGTCTTTTCTGAGTACTTCGAACCTTTCTCCATGCGTTCGTAAAAATACTTTAAACTCCTGTGCGTATTCAAAATAATTTTGAATACATTTAATATTTTTTACGAGAAGTCCGAACACACTCTTAATCTGCATTTTTCCACTCCAAAACAGGTCCCAATATTCCTGGCCGCCTCACCATCCAATAAGGTGAGTCACTAAGTCCCCCTTGAATTTCAAAAAATATTGACGGCGAACCCTTTAGAGGCTCTGCAATCCATTTTATAAAATGAAGTGATATTAATAACTCCAACCTATACGCTCCCTGGTTGAATAACCTTTTAGGCAACTTAGAACGTAACTTATTACCCCCTTCTTTTATAGTTAGCCAGTACTTAAATTCGCTATCTGTAAAATATGTCCAATACAGCAAATTATTATTTTCATCAAAAATAGCATAACCAACACATAATGCTTTATGCAGCTCTTTTACATCGCCTTCAATAACTATGTATACATCATCATCATTCCTTATTGGCTTTGAAATAGTTTCCCCTAGTTGGTTTTGCAGAGCAAACTTAGTAGGATTAAAATTTTCATTATTGAAACTACTTGTTTCATTCAGCCATTCACTAGGTTTCAAATCATTTCTATTGTGGTTAAGGTATCGATGAATCACGTCATTGACTGCATTGCATTTTTTAAGAATAGAACCATCATTTAATAAAATTACGTGGTCACATAATTGCTCTACAGCATTCATATTGTGACTTACAAATAAGATCGTCCTACCTTCCTTGCTGACATCCCCCATTTTTCCTAAACACTTCTTCTGGAACTCAACATCCCCCACCGCCAACACTTCATCCACCACTAATATTTCGGATTCTAAATGTGCTGCCACGGCAAACGCTAAACGAACATACATACCACTGGAGTATCGCTTTACAGGGGTATCTAGAAACTTATCAACTTCAGCAAAGGCGACAATTTCATCAAATTTTAATTTTATTTCTTTACGGCTCATTCCTAGTATTGCGCCGTTTAGATAAATGTTTTCTCGCCCCGTAAGTTCTGGGTGAAAGCCTGTACCGACTTCTAGCAAACTGGCAATTCTGCCATTGATATGGATTTTGCCACTGGTGGGGTCTGTAATGCGTGAGAGTACTTTTAACAGGGTGGACTTACCCGCGCCATTACGACCGATGATACCGACTTTATCGCCCTGGTTAATTTCAAAATTAATGTTTTTTAGTGCCCAAAACTCTTCTTCCGTTGATTGTTCTATTCCACCATTACCCCAGGGTAAACGAATTTTATCAATCACGCTTTTACCTGTTTGAATAATCGACTCACTGAACGTTTCATAATGAGCGGATTCTTTTTTATGCTGAATAAGGTATTTTTTACTCAGGTTTTCTACTTTTATGGCAACGGTCATTAAATTACATCCGCGAAGTTTTTTTCTGTTTTTCTAAAGTGCCTAATACCGATAATGCACAAGACCAAGGTAATACCGATAGACATCAGTATTTCTGCTTCATTCAAGGCTGTTTTACCTCCACTAATGGCCCAACGAAAACCATCAATAACACCGACCATGGGGTTTAGGTAATAAAACAAGCGATACTGTTCTGGCACAATGGTGGTGCTAAAGCCAACTGGGGATATATACAAGCCCAACTGAACAACAAAGGGAATAACAAAACGAAAATCCCTATATTTAACATTTAATGAGGCAACAAATAAACCTGCCCCTAATACGGTGAAAAAACTCAATAGCAGAAAAAATGGCAACGTTAAAAGATGCCAGCTAGGCCAGTAGTTATACCAGACCATTAATGCCATCAAAATAAGGAATGAGATTAGAAAATCCACCACCGACACAATAACCGATGCGGTTGGAATAATTAACCTAGGGAAATAAACTTTTGAAATAAGGTTGGAGTTACTTATCAAACTATTACTGGCATCGGCAAAGGCGGATGAGAAAAATGTCCACGGTAACATCGCGGCGAATACGAAAATAGGGTATGGCACGCCCTCACTCGGCAGTTTGGCAATTTTCCCAAACACCACCACAAAAATCATCATTGTTAATAATGGTCTGAGAACAGCCCATAACACGCCGATAATTGTCTGTTTATAACGCACGCTAATATCACGCCAAGCCAAAATGTAAAATAGCTCTCTATAGCGCCAAAGGTCGGCCCAATAATGCCGCTCTGTTTTATTCGCTTCTATGGTGAATTGGAACCCTTGTTTATTATTCATCTTTTAGCTAATACATCTCTTACATGTAATGTTTTTCTATACGGCAAATACAAACCCCAATAAACGGCATATATTACCTTCATAAAAACTGAGGTGTTATTTTCCAAATGCACCCTTTTTTCTTCGGCAAAACGCTCTTTTAACGAGTTCCAATCTTGCCGAGAGCTGATGCCACCATCCCGCATAACCGACAATAGCCCATTAACGTATTTCCCCGTTGCGCCACCCCGATAAGCCCTCATAAAAAAATCATAATCCATACAGATTTTGAAACTGGTGTTAAAAGGACCTATTTTTTCAAATAAGTCTCTTTTGCAAAGAGCACCTTGATGACAAATTCCTTTAAAATTAATTCTTTTCCCAAAAGTCCCTGAGTGCCTACGCACACCCCCTTCTTCTTTCAAAAAGATTGTATCGAAAATATAAATATCTTTACCCTCTTCCATATATGAAGTGGCCATTGAAATAGCATTTGACGCTTGAAAATAATCATCCGCATTTAAAAACATTACATAGTCACCTGTTGCCGCTTTAATGCCCTTGTTCATCGCATCTGCTATACCATTATCAGCCTCTGTTATCCATACCGTTATTTGTGACTCATATCGCTTGATGATGCTTAAGGTTCTATCCGTTGACGCCCCATCGATAACGATATATTCAATATCACCTTTTTTTTGCTCAGTAACGCTTTTTATAGTTTGCTCAATATACTTTTCAGCATTGAAACAAACGGTAATGATTGATATTTTTAACATTGATTAAAGCTTAATGATGTCGTTTAAATTAAAGTGTAGGATGATTTTAGCAAAACAAACGACTCGTTACTTTTAAGCCCTTAGTTTATTACTTATGAAAAAAATCACCCCTATTATTCTATCTGGTGGCTCTGGCAGCCGTTTATGGCCTTTATCCCGCCAGTCACGGCCTAAACAGTTTTTAGCTCTTTCATCCGATAAAACAATGTTCCAAGATACCTTATTAAGGCTTGATTCGCCCATTATAAATAACAAACCGACGATTATTTGCAGTGACGATCACAGATTTATGGTGGCTGAACAACTGCGTGAGCTGGATATAACTGCTGAATCGATTATTTTGGAACCTATCGGCCGCAACACGGCACCCGCACTCACGATAGCCTCTCTGGCCAGCGACCCCGAGGCTATTTTGCTTATTTTGCCGTCCGATCACGTGGTCGCCGATAAAGAGGCGTTTCATCAGGCCATATCAATCGCCCAGCCACTGGCCGAGTCAGGCCAAATAGTCACCTTTGGTATTGTGCCAACCCACGCCGAAACAGGTTTCGGTTACATTGAGGCCGGCGATTCGTCTAATAAGGACTGGCTTCCTATAACTCGCTTTGTTGAAAAGCCGAACGCTGAAACGGCTCAGACATATTTGGATGCAGGAAATTTTTACTGGAATAGTGGCATGTTTATGTTTAAGGCGTCGAGACTGCTTTCTGAAATGAAGGCATTTCGGCCCGATATTGTAGGTGCTTGCTCAGATGCGTTTAACAAGGCTATCAAAGATATGGACTTTACCCGGTTAGATTCAACCGCCTTTGAACAATGCCCTTCTGACTCTATTGATTACGCGGTGATGGAAAAAACCGATAGTGCCATCGTCGTTCCACTGGATGCCGGTTGGAGCGATTTAGGCTCCTGGGCGTCGCTATGGGAAGCGGGCATGAAAGATAGCAACAACAATATTATTAAAGGCGACGTGTTGCAAAAGTCATCGACCAATTGCTATATCCATTCTGAACACCGCCTTGTAACGACCTTAGGTCTGGATAAAGTGATCGTGGTGGAAACAGCTGATGCGGTGATGGTGGCACACCCCGACTACGTTCAAGACGTTAAAGCCCTGGTTGATCAGTTAAAAGATGAAAATCGTAGTGAATCTGAAAGTCATCGCCAAATTTACCGTCCCTGGGGCAAGTACGACTCGGTAGACGTTGGCGAACGCTATCAGGTTAAACGCATTACTGTTAACCCAGGCGCCAAGCTATCAGTACAAATGCACCACCATCGTGCTGAACACTGGATTGTTGTTTCTGGCACCGCAAAAGTAACGATTGATGGCCACGAGAAACTATTATCAGAAAACCAATCCACCTACGTCCCTATAGGCTCTATTCATTCATTAGAGAACCCGGGTAAAGTTGTGGTCGAATTGATTGAAGTACAATCAGGTTCTTATTTGGGAGAAGATGATATAACCCGTTACGAAGATCTGTATGGTCGACACCAATAAAAACCGCTATTGGATCACAGCTTTATCGTTGAATAGCGTTATTTAACAGCATATAGACTGGACAAAACCTCAATTTCTACTACTATTGCAGCATACATTTTATTAATTGATCAATACAGGGATTTATTCGACCAACATGCCAGCAAGCACTGAAAAAATCTATTTAGGCGGCCTAGCAAGACGACTGGTTTTAGACGGTTTACTGACTGAAGAAGCCGCACACAAACACTTTGTCGCCGCCAGCAAACAAAAGAAAACTTTCGTTACTTTTTTAGTGTCACAAAAGGTTCTCGACGGGCAAACCATCGCCCTAGCAGCATCAGATGAGTTCGGCATGCCATTGTTCGATATAAGCGCACTCAACCGTGAGGTGATCCCGAGGTCAATCGCCGATGAAAAACTGATTCGAAAACACCATGCGTTA
>TARA_R110002096_G_scaffold428019_1_pt1 | contig 20203 bp, 29 predicted proteins | sample TARA_R110002096 | Tara Oceans TARA_R110002096 (sample SAMEA4397295) | marine metagenome | biome: Polar Biome; feature: [DCM] deep chlorophyll maximum layer (ENVO:01000326); material: water (ENVO:00002006), including particulate matter (ENVO:01000060) such as... | depth 35 m
TAATAGTTTTCCGTCAAATTATATATTGTAAGACACTAACTGATTTGTATCAGTTTTTTAATAATTAATGTTATAAAAAGTATTAAATAAAGGCTGATTATGTGTTTAATAAGGCACTAAACCATAAACAATGTTCAATAATAGGAGTCCTACAAGAAAGAGCAATGTATATATAACTTGAACAAACTTTATATTTATGAATTCTAGAAAAGCAACCGTTCGTTTAGGAAAAACAAATAAAGCCAAACCAATAAAAAGAGCTATCCAACCTATTAAAGTAATTATGAGTTTCCAGTTAGGTTCCCATATATTATGAGCCAATATATTTAGTAGCCCTACAATTATGGCTACTAACGAAGTGGTTATAAGGAATTTTTCGTCTTTTAAATCTGAAAAAATTTGTCTTATGCGTTTTGGGTTAAAAGTTAATATCACAAAGAATATAATAAGGTACCAACCCCAAAATTTTGCTAAAAAAATAGATATATTTTCCATAACTTAAAGTTTTATTCATGTAGAACTAAAAAAGGAATCTCTGTATGATAGGTTATTTCTTCAACAAGTGGGTGAAATAATATACGCTGAAAATAGTTTAAATTTTTTGCTACCATCACTATTAAATCTATATCCCTGCTTTCTACAAAACATTGTATGGCAGCTTCAATATTTTTATTAGTTAAAAAATGAAAACTATGTGTATGAGGATTAAAATAATCTTCTAAATAGTCTTTGTTTTTTTGCTGGTCATTATTTAATCCATAATCACGTTTATTTATATGCAATACCCTAATGGATGCTTTTAGCATATCTAAAATCTCTAATATTGGATTCAATAATCCATTAGAATAAAAGGATGAAAAATCTGTTGGAAATGCTATTTCCCTTGGCTTTACAAACCTTGCACTTTCTGGTACAACCAATGTTGTGCATTGTACCCTTGTTATAACACTCGCTGCATTACTACCAATTATGAGTTTTTTTAAACCTGTGGCGCCTTTTGTTCCTATTACTATAAGGTCTATTTTTTTCTCCTCAACATGCTTTCTAATAGATTCTATAAAAAAATTATAATCTGCTAAAGTGAAAAACCGATGATTTGCTTTTAATGGTAAACCACTAATACGTTTTAAAATTTTTTTTAATTGGATTTTTGATGGTTTAATTAAAGTATCCTCAATAATTTCCTGAGTTGGTACATAGCTTGTTTCACTTCCAACTAAGCTACTTATGGTATTAACATGCAATAAATAAAAATTACAGGAATGCTCTTCAAAAAAATTAAGTGCATATTCAATAGCATTCCAAGAGTTTTGAGAGAAATCTGTGGGTATTAAAATATTCTTCATTGCAATTTACCTTATTATAGCAAAGGTATAAGCATGAAATTTTATAAAAAATGATATTAATCATTTAAGAATCTAATATAAATGCCTAGTATATCTGCTGAAGCTTATCAATATCCAAAACTACAATATTACGGCCTTGAACATCAATTAAACCTTCTTTTTTAAATATAGATAAGGTTCTAATAAATGTTTCTGGAGCTACTCCTGCAACACTAGCTAAGTCGTTTCTTGAAATACTGATAGGGTCGTTAGGCTTATTGTTTATTTTTTCAGCAAATCTAAGTATGGTTCTTGCCGTTTTTTTATTAACCGAACTATAAGCCATTTCTAATAATTGCTCTTTTATGTTAGAAAGGTTTTCAGTGAGCAATTCAATGAGTTCTAAGGTAACTTTATGATTATTTTCTAAAATATCCTTTAGCTCCTTTTTTGTTATGCCAACCAGCTCAGTCTCAGTTATTGCCGTAGCAGATTCTTGGTGTGGCAAGTTTTGAAAAAAGGAGGTATAGGCAAATAAGTCGTCTTCCTTATACAATGCGGTAATTAATTCCTTACCATCTTCATCAAGTTTATGATTTTTTACTACCCCTTCTCTAATCAAATACATGTAGTTTGAGTTGTCGCCTTCTCTATAAATAATATCGCCTTTGGCATACTGGAATATTTTGCCATTATCATCAAAAAAGTTTTTCAGATCGTTAAGCGTTTTTAAATCATCTTCAACAGTATTATCAATCTTATTAGTAATAAGGTTAGCTCTTTCGTCTTTTAAAATAGCGGCTTTTGCTAATCTACTTTTTATGGCATTTATAAGTTCTGCCTCACTAAACGGTTTTGTAATATAATCATCTGCTCCAAGATCCATACCTTTTCTAACATCCCTACGCTCAGTTTTTGCTGATAAAAATATAAAAGGGATATGTTTTGTTTTTTCGTTTTTTGAAAGTGCTTTCAATACATCATAGCCATCCAATTCTGGCATCATAATGTCACAAACTAAAATATCGGGTATATCCCTTTTTGCAATATTTAGTCCTACCCTACCATTTGGGGCGGTGGTTACAGTATAGTTAGATAGTTCTAAAAGTTCGGCAGTGTTTTCCCTTAAAACGGTATCATCTTCTATCAATAATATTTTTTTCATACTGCTAACTTCTATTTATAATACAGCCTTATTTGGTACTTTTATTGTAACCTTAGTGCCTTTACCCACTTTACTTTCAAAAGCAATGGAGCCTTCTAAGTTTTCTAGATGGGATTTTACTATGTTTAATCCTATTCCGGTGCCTTGCGTGTGTATAACATTTCCAGCTCTAAAATACCGTTTGAATATGTTTTTTTGGTCTTTTTCAGGAATTCCTATTCCATCATCTTTAACTATAAATGTGGTAAGGCCTGCTTTTTGACTAACCTTTAGGTCTATAATGGTATTTTCAGGTGAATATTTAATGGCATTATGAACTAAATTTGATAATGCCAATTCGATAATCTTTTCATCTTGAAACAGCGATATATCGTCAACATTTTCAGGGTATTTTATTTGCTGTCCCTCCTTTAACAACATATTACTGTTATAAACCACTTCGTTAACAACTTTGCTAAGTGTAAACTCAGTGAAACTATAATTTACTTTTCCTTTTTCTAACTTTTCAACCGATAGAAAATCGTTTAAAATATTATTCAAATAATGTACTTTATCGGTAATTATTTTTAAATGCTTATCTCTGTTTTCTTGTTGCTCGGTTAATTGGTATTTACCCAATAACATAGCAGAAGTTAAAATACCACTTAATGGGGTTTTAAATTCATGGGACACCAGCGATAAAAATTTGGTTTTTAATTCGTTAAGCTCAATTTCCTTTTTTAAGGCCTTTTTGGTTTCTTCTTCGGCCTCTAAACGTTTTATATTTTCTATATTAAGCTCTTTATTGGTAAGTTTCAATTCATTTAGTGCCTCTTTTAACTCTTTTGTTCTGCTAACTACTTTTTCTTCTAACCGAGCGTTTAATTCTACGATTTGGATTTCTTGTTTTTTACGCTCAGAAATGTCAATAACAATGGCCATTACGTAGGTTTTTCCATAAACCTCAAACGGGTTAAGCCCTATTTCTATGGGGAAATTAGCACCGTCCTTACGAACACCATAAAGGTCTCTTCCTTTTCCCATTTGTCGCTGTTCACGATTTTTCATAAAACCAAGAAAATGGTTTCCATGATTCTCATGATAGCGTTGCGGAATTAAAACATGTAATGGTTGCCCATTGAGTTCTTTCTTTTCATAACCAAATATGTTTTCTAAGGATATGTTGGTTTCCATTATTTTCTGATGTCTATCAACAACCAGAACGCCTTCAGAAACCGCTCCTAGAAGAATATTGAAAATTTCTTGATCTTGTTGGAACATAATGGTATGGCATCAAATATTGAAAGATTAAAAATACAAAAAAAATCTTATCTTCTTATTTGGTTTTACTGATTATTATCATAATAAAAACATAATAAAATTGTTAATTTTATTATCTGGATTATTGGTAATGATACATACTGAAAAACATAGTATTGGTTTTTATCAAGCACTAGGCAAGTTATTTTATGCCATAGCGGCGGCAGATAAACATGTGCTAGAAGAAGAATATAATGCGCTCAAAAAAATATTAGAGACCGAATGGGTTGTTATTGATGAATTTAAAGACGACAATAATTCTAATGGCTTAAAACAAATTCAAATTGTTTTTGATTGGTTAAACAAAAAACAAGAATTAAAACCAAACCAGTATCTTAAAGATTTTTTAGAGTTCAAAAATAATAACGAAAAATTGTTTACTAAAAATATAAAGTATCTTATATCAAAAACAGCACATGCTATTGCAAACAGTTATTCGCGTAAAAACAAATCGGAACTTATTATACTTGCTAAACTTGATTTGGAATTAAAAAAGTGATATATGAAAAGTAACTTCCATAATATTTTAGATTCTAACCAAATGGTTTTGGTCGATTTTTTTGCAGATTGGTGCGGCCCCTGTAAAATGCTTGCCCCTATTTTAAAAGATGTGAAAAAAGAACTTGGTGATGCCATTAAGATTGTAAAAATAGATGTTGATAAAAATCAGCCTTTAGCAGCAAAATATCAGGTGCGAGGTGTACCAACTATGCTACTTTTCAAAAACGGAAAACAGCTGTGGAGACAGTCTGGTGTGCTTCAAAAAAACGAGCTGATTTCAATCATTAAATCACATGCCTAAATAAATATTTTCATGATGAATATCATTTCATAATAATGGTATTGATGATACATTTATGATATTAATCATAAACGTATTTATTATGAAAAAATCAATCTTATTATATGTAGTTATTGTTTTATTGCCTTTTATTTGTTTCTCCCAAACTCTAGAAGGTATCGACTATATCTCGCCATTTAATGAAGGTTTAGCAGCCATAAAAAAAGGTGATAAATGGGCGTTTATAAATACTGAAGGTACGGTAGTAATTAATTTTAGAGACGACCTTGTTAAATCAAATTTTGATGAAGGCAGCTATCCTGTTTTTAAAAATAGCAGGTGCTTAATTTGGGAGGAAAAAGAAGGGATTAAATACTATGGATATATTAATACTTTAGGGAAATCTATAATTAAACCCCAGTTTCTAAATGCAGCTAATTTTAATAATGAAATTGCTATGGCCATAAAACTAGCTAAAGATACCATTGGTCATAACGATATTTTAGATAAACCCATTGTAAACTATAATTATTTTGAAGTCATCATCGATACGAAAGGAGAAATAACACACTATTTAACCCAAAAACCAAAGCATATTACACTATCGAAACGTTTTATAAAACAATCACCAAAATTTACAACAAAATTGTTGTCTGATAATTTATTTGCCATTTGGACCAAAGAGAAAAAATGGGAAATTAAAAAAGTAGATGGTTTACAATAAAACCCTTCCTATACAATAAAACCATGAAAGCTAATTTAAGTTTAGGAAAAATATCAAACATTAAAATTCAAATACATTGGACTTTCTTCTTTTTGATAGTTTGGATTGTTTTTGAAGAAATAAATAGAGGTGGCAATACCGAAAGCATGTTGTTCAATATTGCTTTAGTTTTCGCCGTTTTTTTATGTGTGGTTTTACACGAATTAGGTCATGCCTTAACAGCAAAACGCTTTGGGATAGCAACCAAAAAAATTACTTTATTGCCCATTGGTGGTGTTGCCAGTTTAGATAAAATACCTGAGAATCCAAAACAAGAACTTCAAGTGGCTATTGCGGGACCTCTTGTAAACGTTATCATTGCTATATTTTTATATTATATAATTCCAATCAAAGACATTATAGATAAAAATTTTACAGAAACATTAGAATATCTTGCAAGTTTCAGTCTTCAAAATTTTCTGTTATTCCTGTTTATAGTTAACATAGCTATGTTTGTTTTTAATCTTATCCCCGCTTTCCCAATGGATGGAGGTCGAATCTTTAGAGCGTTGTTAGCTCTAAAAACAAATCGGGTTAAAGCAACCCAAATTGCAACACATGTGGGTCAATTTATAGCTGTTTTGTTTTTATTGATTGGGTTGTTATTTAATCCGTTTCTCATTTTTATAGCACTTATCATCTTTTTAGGAGCTTATGGCGAAAACAAATATGTACAAAGCATGGGATTGCTTAAAGACCATAAAGTAAATGAAGCCATGCTAAAAAACATTACAAAAATACATCCTGAAAATACTATAAATGATGTTGTTGAAGTGCTGCTTACAGGAAGTGAAACTAATTTTGTTGTGGTTAATGATGATAATACAATTCAAGGACTACTTTATCATGAAGATATTATCAAAAATTCTAAAAATAGGAACCTTTTAGTAAAAGAGATTATGAATACGTCTTATAAATCCCTCGATTTTAATAGTGATTTATCAAGTGTATTTATATTAACAACCAGCGAAAAGCGTCCTTTTTTTCCTGTTATGGAAAACGATAAGCTTGCAGGTGCTATAGACTTGAATAATTTAAATGAATTTATAATGCTTCAAGCTAAACTTACGTATTAAAATAGATATATGCTAACCTTTAAAAACTTCAATATTGCCGATTGGTTTTCATTTTACCGCATTATTGCTGCCCCATTTTTAATAGCCTTAATTTGGTTTGATGAACGCCTGTTTTTTGCTTGGTTTTTGCTTATTAGTTATTCTACGGATGCTATTGATGGCTACTTAGCCCGAAAACTAAAAATAACAAGTCCCAGAGGTTCTCAGCTCGATTCATTTGGCGATCAAATAACCTTTATTATTGGGCTTGTTGGACTTTTCTATTTTGAAAATGATTTTATAAAAACAAATCTTATTCTAATTTCCATCGCCTTTATTCCGTATGGAATCCAAATGTTTATTGCTTACTACAAATATGGAAAAGCGACAGCATTTCATACGTATTTAGCGAAACTATCTGCGATTATTCAAAGTGCATTTATATTATGGTCCTTATTTTTTAGTCCAGAATACATTTTGTTTTATACCATGATAATAATTGGGTTGTTAGAGACCATTGAAGAAATAACACTCATTTTTATGTACGATGTTTGGGCATCGGATGTTAAGGGCATTTATTGGGCTTTAAAAGATAAGCGTCGGTTTAAAAAAATGAAACGGCATAACAAAAAATAATATTTCATGTTATGCGCTCATACTCACTTTTCACTATTGTTCTTTTATGTTTGGCCATCTTAATTGTAGATATACTAGCGTTTTACTGGTTACAATCCATCACCAAACTCATTGTTTCTGAAACAATAAAAAACACTATAAATATTGCTTTTTGGGTTTTTACTATAGGCTTAATAACAGCTATTGTTTTATTAAAAATAAGGTTAAATAATATTCATCCCGTACTTAAACAACGCCTTGTTTCATCACTTTATGGCTTAACCATGTCATCATTTATCCCTAAACTTATTTTTGTAATTATAATATCGGGAATGTATTTTACAAATTATGTGTTTTCAGAAAAAGAATCGCTCATTATTATCCCTCTTGTGGGTCTTTTTTCTGGTATTCTGCCTTTTTCAATTATTCTGTATAGTATTTTCAAAAGCTTGTATCGTTTTAAAATTCATCGTGTTAAAGTTACTTTCAAAACACTTCCAAAAGCCTTTGATGGATTTAAAATCATTCATATATCCGATCTGCATTTAGGAAGCTTTAATTATCGCTATCATATTTTAGATAGGGCCGTAAAATTGATAAATGGGTTGAATGCTGATATTATTGTTTTTACAGGCGATTTGGTAAATAATAATGCTTGGGAATTAAAAGGTTGGACTAATGTTCTAAAACAGCTATCGGCACAAAAAGGAAAATTTGCAGTCTTGGGAAACCATGATTATGGCGATTATTCTGAATGGAAATCAAACAAAGAGAAAGCACAAAACCTTGAAAACATAAAACACTTTTATAAAAAAATAAACTTTAAACTCTTGCTTAATACTTCTTATATCATTGAAAATAGCAAAGATAAAATTGCCTTTATTGGGGTTGAAAATTGGGGAAAACCACCTTTTAAGCAATATGGTAATTTACAACAATCTTTAGAAAAAGTTCAAGACATGCCTTTTAAAATATTATTGTCCCATGACCCTACACATTGGCATGAAGAGGTTATTAACAAAACCAATATTGCCCTGACGCTTTCTGGTCACACACACGGTATGCAAGCAGGAATAAATATAAAAAGCAAAAAATGGAGTCCCATAAAATATAAGTACCAACATTGGGCTGGTTTATACAAAAATAACAACCAATATCTTTATGTTAACAGAGGTTTAGGTTGGCTTGGGTTTCCTGGTAGATTGGGCATGCGACCAGAAATTACATTAATTGAGCTTAAACATGATGCTAACTGACCAATATCATTGATTAAAATATAAATTTTAAATATCTTACTGAAGATGAAAAACAGAAGCAATGATACGCGATTTAAACATAAAAGAATGTATTCGCATACTTGACACTAATTACATAGGTCATCTGGCTTATTTATTTAGAAAAAATCCAATTGTTGTTCCCATAACCTATTATTACAATAAAGCTGGAAATTATATTATTTGTTATTCAGCCGAAGGACACAAAATAAAAGCTATGAGAAACAACAAATACGTGTCTTTGGGAGTTGATGAGATTATATCTGTAAACCATTGGAAATCTGTACTATTAGAAGGTAAGTTTGAAGAACTTAAAGGGCCCGATGCTAAATATCAATTACATGAATTTGCAAATGGTGTAAAAAAGATCATGCTAACAAAAGAGAAAAAAAATGTACATTTTATTAGCGAGTTTTCAAGCAAATTACATTCAGAAGGAATCCCTGTTGTATATAAAATCAACATTCTAGAAATTACAGGAAAAAAAAGAAACTTCAAACCAGATTTTAACAAAAAACCAAAAGCTAAACTAAAGGTGTTGAAATAATTAAAACGGATAAATTAATTCTATTTACTGATGAATATCATTGCTATTTACATTAAATTTTTTGTCCTTTATTAAAAAATAACAATGTATGCTTATATTTTTTTATTGCTCTTTTTATTGTTAGTAATCTACTTGCTTTTTATACCCGTTGTTTTGTTGGTAAACACAAAATCAAATCAGTATTACATACATCTACAAGGATTAGCTAAGTTAAATGTTGAACCTCATAAAGAAGACCTCATAAAAATAAAACTTAAAGTTCTATTCTTAAATTTCTCTTTTTATCCTTTAAAAAAGGATATAAAATCTCCAGAAAAGAAGAAAACAACCAAAATAAAAAAGAAGAAAAGAATGAGCCTTCAAACAGCTTATAAACTGTTAAAATCGTTTAAAGTGAAACAATTTTTATTAAACATTGATACAGGAAATTGTATAACCAATGCAAAATTATTTCCTGTATTTTATTTTCTAAACTATAAAATAGGCCGTTTCAATATCAATTTTGATGGGAAAAACGAACTGGTACTATGCTTACGGAATAGGCCAATATATATACTTAAATCATTCATTAATATTTAAAAATTTACATCATGGATTTACATTTTGAAGAATTATTAGGAAAAATCACAGACTTTATCAAGTCTGAGGCCAAAACAGAAACTGTTGTTGGTGAACCATTTGAACTTGGCGAATTTAAATGTGTACCTGTTATTAAAGTAGGTATGGGTTTTGGTTCTGGAGGTGGCGAAGGCACAGAATCAAAAGAACGTAAAGGCGAAGGTGTTGGTGTCGGTGCTGGTGTTGGCATTCAACCTATTGGCTTTTTGGTAAGTAGAGAAAAGGAAATATCATTTTTAGCAGCTGGTAAAACACATGGTCTTGCTGCTGTATTTGAAAAAGTTCCAGATCTCATTGAAAAAATTGCTGCTAACAGAAACAAAAAAGAAGCTGCTACCGTTTAAATTATTAAAACCTGCAAGGTTTTACAGCCTTGTAGGTTTGTTATGCTTTCAACATTTATCAAACTTAGGTTGTTAAGCATCCACAAAAAACCAATAAGAAGTTCCAGGGCAGTTTTGTTTTTAAATACTTATGATAATCATCATTTTTAAAAATTGGATTTTTATGTTCATTTGAAAAATATAATTAATTGATGATGCATAAATATCCAATAATTCTTATTCTCGTTCTTTTAAGTTCTTCTTGTTCAAAAAATTCAGAATACATATTACCGGAGAAACAAGATTTAACGGAATCTGTTTATTCATCAGTGACCATACAACCCGATAGTTTATATCAAGTATATGCAGCAGTCAGCGGTATTTTAGAAGCTAATTTGGTAGAAGAAGGTGATATTGTTTCCAAAGGTGCGCCTTTAATCCAAATTATAAACAATACACCAAAACTAAATACTCAAAATGCTAAATTATCGTTGGAATTGGCAAAAGAAAATTTTGGTGGAAGTGCAGCTGTTTTAGACGGGATTAAAGATGAAATTAATGCCGCCACCCTTAAATATAAAAATGATTCCATTAACTACTTTAGGCAAAAAAATCTTTGGGATCAAAACATAGGATCTAAGGTAGAATTTGATACCAAACAGCTTAATTACCAACTGTCCTATAATAACCTACAACTATTACGAAGTAAATACAACAGAACAAAAAACGAACTGCAAACCACTGTAAAACAAGCACAGAATAACTATCAATCCTCTTTAATTAACACCAAGGATTTTACCGTAAAAAGTAAAATTAATGGCAAAGTGTATGCACTATATAAAAACCCTGGTGAAATTATTTCTACTATGGAGCCATTGGCTTCCGTAGGCAGTGCCAATACGTTTATTATTGAACTTTTGGTTGATGAAGTAGATATTGTGAAAATAAATAAAAACCAACAGGTCCTTATCACTTTGGATGCGTATAATGGCACTATATTTATTGGAAAAATCTCGAAAATCCTTCCTAAAAAAGATGAGCGCAACCAAACATTTACCGTAGAGGCCCTTTTTGATGATGCGCCAGAGGTATTATATCCTGGACTTTCTGGCGAAGCCAATATAATTATAGCTAAAAAAGAAAACGTTTTAACTATTCCCAAGGCGTATCTTATAGATACTGATAAGGTAAAAACAGATGATGGCATAATACCAATTTCTATTGGCTTGCAAAACCTGGATTTTGTAGAAGTTACCTCAGGAATTTCAGAGGACACCAGAATTTATAAACCCGAATAATGGTAAGTTGGCATGTTATACTATCCATTGCAAAAACACATTTGCTATCAAAAATTAAGCAAACTGCTATTGCTGCACTTGGGGTTACTTTTGGTATTGGCGCCTATATTACTTTGGTAAGTTTTATGACAGGTTTAAACCGCATGCTAGACGATTTAATCCTCAACCAAACCCCACATATCCATATTTATAACGAGATAGAACCTTCAAAACAACAGCCCGTTGCCTTGTATGATGAATTTAAAAATAGTTTTAATGTGGTGCATTCCATCAAGCCAAAATTAAGTCAGAAAAAAATCCACAATGCCTTACCAATCATTGATTATTTAAATAAAGATGACAATGTAAGAGGTGCCATGCCGCAGATAAAAACGCAAATATTTTACATTGCTGGGTCTATTGAAATTGGTGGAAACCTAACAGGCATCAATCCGCTTGACGAAGAAAAACTCTTCAACATGGGAGATTATATTGTTGAAGGTTCGGCAAGGGATTTACATAATACCGATAACGGCATTCTGTTGGGTATTGGTATTGCAAAAAAAATGGCTTTAAAAGTTGGCGATCGCATACAGGTAAGCCCCATTTCCGGCGACGTTTTTCCACTTAAAATTGTGGGGCTTTATCAAAGTGGTATAGCTGATTTGGATGCAATCCAAAGTTTTACTAACATTAAAACCGTACAACGCATTTTAGGGGAAGCCGAAAACTATATTACGGATATTAATGTGAAGCTATACAATATAGAAGAAGCTTTACCCCTCTCAAAAAAAATTGAGCAACAATTCAATTTAAAAGCTGTAGATATTAATACCGCAAATGCACAGTTTGAAACCGGAACCACCATAAGAAACCTTATAACCTATGCGGTTTCCATAACGTTGCTTATCGTAGCCGGATTTGGAATTTATAATATTTTGAATATGTTTATTTATGAAAAAATGAACGATATCGCCATTTTAAAAGCCACTGGTTTTTCTGGTAAAGATGTACAATACATTTTTATGAATCAAGCTATGATTATTGGATTGGTAGGTGGTGTTTTTGGCTTGTTACTTGGCCTCATATTTACCAACATTATAGATACCATTCCCTTTGAAACGGAGGCTTTACCAACTATAGAAACCTATCCCATAAATTTTAATGGCTGGTTTTATGTTATTGGTATTGTGTTTGCTATAATCTCCACATTTTTAGCAGGCTATCTACCCTCAAAAAAAGCTAAAAAAATAGATCCCGTAAAAATCATTAGAGGTCAATAACATGAGCACCGTACTAGAAGCAAAACATATTAATAAATACTTTAAAAAGCCCGTGTTGTTCCATGTACTGGAGGATATTAATTTTAAAATAAACAAGGGCGAGTTTGTATCCATTATGGGAAAATCGGGTTGTGGAAAATCTACATTGCTCTATATTTTATCAACTATGGATACCGATTATGAAGGCGGTTTATACTTAAATAACCAACTAATAACGGGGCAAAGTAGAGACCAACTGTCATATATCAGAAATAAACATATTGGGTTTGTATTTCAGTTTCATTATTTATTATCGGAGTTTTCGGTGTTGGAAAACGTGATGCTTCCTGCTAAAAAACTAGGCGAAAAATCGTTTCAAGAAATTGAGCATGATGCGATGCAAAAGTTAGATGTTTTGAATATTAATCATTTAGCAAAAAAACGGGCATCACAGATTTCGGGAGGCGAAAAACAGCGGGTTGCCATTGCTAGGGCTTTAATTAATAATCCGTCCATAATTATGGGCGATGAACCTACTGGAAATCTAGACAGCCATAATTCTGATAACGTTTTCAATATTTTTAAACAGTTAAGTGATGAACAAGGACTCTCATTACTTGTGGTTACGCATGATGAGGATTTTGCAAAACGAACCGACCGTATTATAACTATGGAAGACGGTAAGATTATAGCATAAATATACCTTTAATATTAGCATTAGTTAATGATATTTATCATTTTGGCTCCACCAAATTAAGACTAAATTTATCTATCACAATTTAAATATGCCGTTATGAATAACTATAGAATTAGACCTAAAGGAAATTATATTCAAGAAGCAAGTTGGCACGAACTATATGTTCTAACAAAAAAATGGAAAGAAGATGTAGAGTTTCAAAAAAAAGATATTAAATTTATAATCGATTTGGTTGAAACCTATTTTGCTAAACTTTTGATGTATAAAAACTTAGAAGAACTCCATGAGACTCAAGTAGGCCTTTTACATTTATATAATGAATGTACATCTTCATTATTGCATATCCATCTCCATTTATCCTGTTTATCAAATCTTATTGAAGACCCTAATAGTTATGATGCTTATATTTTTAGAAATGAGCAAGAGCAATTAGAGGATAAAATCTCAGTACTGATTAAAAATATTAAGCGTACCAGAAAAGATGCATTTGCTTTGACCACAGATGTAGTAAAAAATGAAAATCCCAAGATTTTTTGGAGATATAATTAATCTCTTATGGAACGTTTACAAACTTATACACAGGAGATTAATAGATTAACCTCTATTATTGAAACAGAATATCCGGAATTGTATATTTTCTTAAATGAAAACCCCATTACAATTCCCTCTGAAATCCATCCTGATATAGACTTAAATATAATGAAAGACTATTTAGAAAGTTTGAAAATATTAATAGAAAAATACATAGAAACACGTTAAGAATCCAGTTCTTAAAAACTTCAATACATGGCATTTATAGATTATTATAAAATATTGGGCATTGCTAAAAATGCTACCGAAAAGGACATTAAAAAAGCCTATAGAAAGCTTGCTAGAAAATACCATCCGGATTTGAACCCAAATGATAAGGTTGCTGAAAAAAAATTCAAGGAAATTAATGAAGCCAATGAGGTGTTAAGCAACCCCGAAAATCGAAAAAAATACGATCAATATGGTAAGGATTGGGAACATGCTGAAGCTTATGAAAAAGCTAAACAACAGCAGCACTATCAAGGAAGCTCGCAAAGGCAGCAATATTCTGGTGGTTTTAATGAAAGTGATTTCTCAGATTTTTTTGAGTCTATGTTTGGTGGTAGGTCTACAAGACAACAAAGCGGTGGTGTAAAATTTAGAGGACAAGATTTTAATGCCGAATTGCAATTGCATTTAAAAGATGTTTACACAACCCATAAACGCACACTAACTGTAAACAATAAAAATATACGTATAAGCATTCCTGCTGGTATTGAAAACGGACAGGTTATAAAAATAAAAGGACATGGGGGCAAAGGTGTAAACGGAGGCCCCAATGGCGATTTGTACATTACGTTTACCATAACTAACAGCACAAATTTTAAAAGGGATAAAAACAATTTGTACACAACGGTTTCATTAAATTTATATAAAGCCATTTTAGGGGGAGAAGTTACCGTTAACACATTTGATGGAAAAGTAAAATTAAACGTAAAACCTGAAACCCAAAACGGCACACAAATTAAGCTTAAAGGGAAAGGATTTCCCGTATATAAAAAAGAAGGCGTTTTTGGAGATTTATATATTACTTATGAAATAAAAACACCAACTAACCTCTCTAATAAAGAAAAAGAACTATTTACAGAATTGGCAAAATTAAGATAGCTATGGCATCAAAAGACCTTATATCCATTCAGCAAATATGCATTCATTATAATATTCCCAACACATTTATAAATGCATTACACGATTATGAATTAATAGAAATTGTAAGCACAAATAAAACTCAATATGTGAGTATAACCGAAATCAAAAACATAGAGAAACTCATTCGGTTTCATTATGAATTAGAGATAAACCTTGAAGGCATGAACGCTATTTTAAATTTACTTAATAAAATTGAAAGCTTACAAAATGAAATAAATAAACTTAACAATAAATTGAATTTTTATCAGGATAACTAAAATATTTTCAAATTACAACATAGTGGTTTATACCATTGGTAGTTAAAATTCGATATAACAAATACTTTAATAATTAAAATTATGAAAACTTCAAGAACAAGCAAATTTTGTCAAAGTTGTGGTATGCCTATGAGTAAGGATCCACAACATGGTGGTACTAATAGAGATGGTACCAAAAGTGCCGATTATTGCAGCTATTGTTATGTTGATGGAGAATTTACCTTTAAAGGCAATGTCAAGGAAATGCAAGCTTTTTCTAAAGAAAAAATGATCGAACAAGGCTCCTCTAAATTTATAGCTTGGTTATTTACCAGAAGTATTCCAAGATTGACAAGATGGAGAAATAAACCAAGATAAATTTACTAAGCTTTTTTAGGGCGAAACAACTTTTCTTTCACTAAGATGACTACCAAGGAAATCATACAATGGCTTTTAGAAGGCGACGTTTCCATTCAGTACCAGGTACATCGAGATTTACTTTCTAAAGAACGAGAAGATTTAAGAAACAGAATAGCTACAGAAGGTTTTGGTGCAAAATTCTTATCTAAACGAAAAGAAGATGGCCATTGGGGCATGAAGTTCTATCAACCAAAATGGACATCATCCCACTATACACTTTTCGATTTACGAAATCTCTGTATTTCACCAGAAAATAAACTTATAAAGGAATCCATTGCTATCATCCTGCAAAATGAAAAAGCAGACGACGGAGGTATAGGTCCTTTTGGAAAACAGAAGCTGAGTGACCTATGTGTCAATGGTATGTTTTTAAACTATGCTTCCTATTTCAAAACAAATGAAAAGGATCTAAAATCTGTTGTGGACTGCATTCTAGACCAAATAATGCCAGATGGTGGTTTCAATTGTGTATCAAACAGAGGAAAACCCGTGCATAGTTCTTTGCACACAACGTTGTCAATATTAGAAGGAATCACAGAATACATAAAAAACGGTTACACCTATCGAATAAAAGAACTCAAAAAAGCAGAACAAACCTCAAAAGAATTTATTCTGCTACACCAGCTCTATATTTCAGATCGAACAGGAGAGATCATCAACACTAATTTTTTGAGGTTCTCGTATCCAAGACGATGGCGGTACGATATTTTGAGTGCTCTGGACTATTTTCAATATTCAAAAACCGATTGGGATGAGCGCATGCGTCCAGCCATTGAAACTTTATTAAAAAAACGCAATAAAGAAGGCAGTTGGAATCTGCAAGCTAAATATCCAGGACAAACTCATTTTGATATGGAAAAAGCCGGTAAACCAAGTAGATGGAATACGTTGAGGGCTTTACGGGTATTGAAGCATTTTAAAGCTTAAAACTAATTAAAAGTATTCATTATTGGATCCTAGTATTATGAATTCGTTTGATAAATTAAAAGCCTTAATTTCAACAGAAAAAAACAGTATCAAGCCTTTTCTATACTTGTTATTTTGGTTATAGCTCTAACCATAGTCTTGACTTTTATTGACAGTTCGGTTTTCACACGATTTATAGGAGGACTTAATCCATTATTCACGCTTCTTTTCAGTTTAATTTTAGGGTTTCTATTATTGTCTTTTTTACTATATTATTATTGTCTTTTTTACTATATGAAGACTGGTTTACTATTTACAGAAAAGAGAGCTTAAAGAAGCTAATGCGCTATATTTGGCTTATAATATTATTTGTGTCTGTTGCCATGGTGGTAGATCTGCATATTGTTTATCCAGCAGATATGAACATCCTATTTCCTAAATCTCTGCTTTTTTATCCAGTAATTGCATTTTTTGTTGAGATTGTTTTTCATGTTTTACCACTATCATTACTACTGGCCATTCTGACTTTTATATTCAAAGCAGTGCATTTTGAAAAAATAGTATGGGGTTGTTTTATAATGGTAGCTACAATTGAGCCAACATATCAAGTTTTATTTATGGACACATATCCAACTTGGGCTATGGCAACTACTTGGGTAAACTTGTTTTTATTCAATATGGTACAATTATTTATTTTTAAACAAAATGGTTTTATTTCAATGTTTTTATTTAGAATAATATACTACATGTTTTGGCATATCCTTTGGGGACATTTTTGCTTAGGTTTCTTTTTCTAAAAAAACATGAATTACTTTTCAAAGATTGATAAATATCATTGTGCAAAAAACTCTATTTGAGTAATTTAAAATAATTATTAATCTTTAAATTAAATATATCATGTCTGTATTAAAAGTAATTGAAGTATTAGGAAACTCAACTGTGAGTTTTGAAGACGCTGTTTCTAATGTTATAACTGAAGCGTCAAAAACGGTAAAAAACATCAAATCCGTATATGTAAAGGATATGCAAGTAACCGTTGAAAATAACGAGATTAAAGACTATCGTGTGAACACAAAAATTTGCTTTGGTATTATGGATGAGTGATCATTTTTATTGAAAAGTAACTAAATATCTAAAAAATAAGTAACTCTTGAAAATTTGAATTATGAAAAAATTAATAATTGGTTTATTTTTAATGGGAATAACCACCCAAATTTATGCTCAAGACCCCATACAACTTCCAGAAGTTGTTATTGTGCATAATTATAAGTACTTGAGTAGCGTAAACTCAGAGGCAGAAGCTATACCTGTTGAGCAACTACAGATGAAGGTAAGCGATTTTAATGTGAAGGAACTGGATATTTATTCTGATGAATATGATTTATATGATGTTTATTTTATTATTCCAGAAGGGAAAGTACTTGCTTCCTACGATAAGGAAAACAACTTATTAAGAACCGTTGAAAGGTACAAAAACATTAATTTACCATTACCTGTAATGGAGTCAATTACTAAAAGGTTTCCCAATTGGTCGGTATCAAAAAATATATACTTGGTAAATTATCATGAATCTGGAAACATGAGAAAGTTATACAAACTTACCCTTGAGAACGGTGATCAGCGCATCAAGGTTAAAGCGGATGATCGGGGCATTTTTCTATAAGAAACAAAAAAATAATCCTGTAAGGTTAATAAACTCTACAGGATTATTTATAAAAAAAAATCTCTATTAAATTTGAGTTTATCCTCTCCTATTACTGCTAGTTGATGTTCTACTAGTTGTTCGTCTGCCTTGTTCATTAACCTTTCTTTGTGAGTGAAATTCTCTAATACTATCTTCATAATAATTATTAATTCGTACTTGTTTGGCTCTTCTAAAGTTTATACCATTAAAGCGCGATGGCTAAACATTAACCCGTATCCAAATACCATTTTCAAGGTATAGATAATTGCGCAAAGTTAAATCGTAATAGATAGTAAAATCTGGGAAATATACATACCTAACATTTACAACTCTATTGGGATAAAACCAAGGAGGTGGTGGATTGTTAGGCCTTGAAGAAACGATAACAGGCCCACAACTTTCTAAACCCATCAATAGAATAAGTAATAAAGTAGCTAAATAAAATTTAAGCGTTTTCATGATATTCAATTTTTGATAAATAAAAGAACCATACTACCTCCATACTTGAAATGATATCCATCATTTTTAATAATAAATCCAGAAGCTAACTTTACAATATATATGGAATGGCTTCAATTTATTAAAGAATGGGCAGCAGAACACCCTTTGGCTTCAAGTATTTTTAAGTATTTGCTTTTAGTTGCTTTGGTTGTATTACTAATTCAGCTTTCAAGGCGGTTTTTGAGAAAAAATATTCAAGATACATCGGCTCGTTATAAATCGCAAAAAGGAATTGAAATTATTGGTTACATCCTATTAATAATTTTGTCTTTTTCATATTTTACAGGTAATATAAAAGACTTCACATTAGCCATTGGTTTATTTTCTGCTGGGGTTGCATTCACATTACAAGAACTTTTTTTAAGTATAGCGGGCTCATTATTCATATTTATGGTTAAAGTTTATAAACCAGGAGACCGAATTGAAATTAATGGCATAAAAGGAGATGTGATAGATGTAAACAGTATTTATACCACCATGATGGAAATTGGTAAATGGGTAAGCAGCGATAATTACAGTGGTAGGATTGTAAAATTGAGCAACGCCTTTGTTTTTAAAGGCCCAATTTATAACTACTCGCAAGATTTCCCTTTTATTTGGGATGAATTTAACTTACCTATTAAATATGGATCTGATATGGAATTAGCAAAATCCATAATAATAAGAATTGCATCCGAAACACTTTCAGAATATACCACCAATTCAAAAAAACAATGGGCAGATGTAGTAAATAAATACTACATTGAAGATGCACAAATAGACCCAACATTAGCCATAAAATTAACAGACAATTGGGTTGAATTTAATTTGAGATACATAGTAGATTACAAAAAACGACGAATTACCAAGCATATTTTAAATGACACTATTAGAATAGCTTTTGAGAAAACACAAGGAAAAGTTGTTTTGGCATCTACAACTTTAGAGCTTATTAAAATACCTGAATTAAAAGTAGATTTAAATCAAAAAAATAAACCACTATAAAATTCTCAAATTATAGTGGCTTATTGCCCTCAAAATTTAATAAACTATTTCAAGATCATTTTCTACTGTATATACTCCAGGAGCAGTATAAGCAGCTTTTCTTGCTTCTTCTTTTTCAGCTAAAGAATGTACTTTACCTTTAAGTTTTACAGTATGCCCTTCAACAGCCACAGTCACGTTTTTAGCATCAATTTCAGCAGAGCGTTGAAATGCTCTTGTAATTCTGTTTTTAACATCAGCTGGTGCAACGCCTTGTTTTAAAGATATGCTATTTGACACATGCTTTACACCAAGCAAATTTTCTACAGCTCTTTTAGCAGCACTCTTTTGAAAATCCCACATGACCTCTCCAGATAAATACACCCAGCCATCCTCAACTTTAATAGAAATTTTATCCTCAGGTACAGATGAGTTCCATTTTAAGGCATCTGCAACTGCTTTTGCGATTTGTGAGTCTGTTTTCTTGTAACTGGTACCGTATTTAACCTCTATATCCTCAGCCACAGCCCTTACACCTAACACACTTTTTGCCGCATTTTCTGCGGCCAATTTTTTAGAATAATTATCTACAGTTCCTGTAAGTGTTACTATACCATTTTCTACAATAACCCCAATTTGGGTTTCGTCAATGTTGGGTTGCCACGATAGTTCATCCAACACATCGTCTTTAATTTGCACATCTGTTCTCATAATTTTAATGATTTTAGTTAGGGCTTGCTGATTTTCTGCACACACCCATTCAACCAATTAAC
>TARA_R110002096_G_scaffold371455_14_pt1 | contig 20149 bp, 14 predicted proteins | sample TARA_R110002096 | Tara Oceans TARA_R110002096 (sample SAMEA4397295) | marine metagenome | biome: Polar Biome; feature: [DCM] deep chlorophyll maximum layer (ENVO:01000326); material: water (ENVO:00002006), including particulate matter (ENVO:01000060) such as... | depth 35 m
TCGTTCTCGCGCTGTGTTTGGCCGGAGCCCCGGAAGCCGCGAGAGCCGCAACGGAGTATGAGCTGAAAGCGATCTATTTGCTCAATTTCGCAAAGAGTTTCGACTGGCCAGAGACAGCGTTTCCCAAAGCAACCACTCCGTTGGTCGTTGGAGTGCTGGGGAACGACCCATTTGGCAACACGCTTACCCGCGTCTGCCGGGGAGAGACCGCGGGAGGACATGCCCTACAAGTCCGTACAGCGAAGACCCCGGCAGAGTTGTACGACTGCCACATCGTGTTTGTCAGCAAGTCGGAAGCGAGCCGCACCAACTCCATTGTCTCCAATTTTTCAGGAAGGCCCATTCTTCTGATTGGAGACTTTTCTCCATTCGCGTCGAAAGGCGGTCATCTCAATTTCATCTTAAAAAGTGGCTCGGTTCGCTATGAGTTCAACGCCCACGCCGCCCAGCGAAACGGCCTGAGAATCCCATCGAGAATCCAACGCTCCGGAATACCGGTTTCCGGTCGATAGAGCGACTTCAGCCCTCGATGAAACGCCTTCGCAATACCCCCATTCGAGGAAAACTAACGTTGATCATGCTGATGACCGCCGGGATCGCCATGCTGATCGCGACCGTGACGTCAGCCCTGTTTGAGCGAAGGCTATTCTTCAACAATCGCGCGAAATCACTCTCTGCGATTGCGGACGTGGTCGCAGCCAACAGCAACTTTGCGCTCTCAGTCCAGGATGCGAATGACGCCGAAGCCGTACTGGCGACACTCGAAACTGAACCAGATATTCGCGCATCGGCAATCTACGACAAGGAGGACACTCTGCTTGCCTCATTCATCCGCAACAGTGCCACGGCGACAGAGCTGCCACCTCAAGCGCCCAAAGATGCGACGCCGCAAATCACCTGGGAGGCGATCGAATTGACCCGCCCGGTATGGCTGGACAATCAGCGCATCGGAACCATTTACCTGCGCTCTGACACGTTGGGCATCCGCAAAAGGCTCTGGCAACATGGCCAGATTCTCGGGCTGGTCGCCCTCGGTTCACTCGTCGCCGCATCCATCTTCTCCGCACAACTGCAACGGGTCATTTCCGAACCCATCGTCTCACTGGCCGCCGCGGCGAAACACGTAACCGGAGAAAAAGATTACTCAATACGGGTCGATAAACCGGGCGAAGACGAATTGGGCCTGTTAACCGAGGCGTTCAACGAAATGCTCGCCGCGATCGAAACCCAAAACCGCAGCCTCGAAGATGCGAACGAAAACCTCGAAAACCGGGTCAGGGTCCGCACTGCGGAGCTGAAAAATCGCGAGGAAGAGCTGCGACTTACCGTATCCGGCGCCAAGATGGGCACCTGGAATTGGGACGTGAACACCGGTCACCTCGTCTGGTCCAAGCGGTGCCGGGAAATCTATGAGTTTCCAGACGGCGAATCACCCAGCTTTGAGAAATTCATCGCAATCGTTCATCCCGATGACCGGGCAGCCACCAACAAGGCCCTGAACGCCGCGCTCGAAAGCAAAACCACGTTTGAAAGTCAATATCGGGTAAGGTGTTCAGATGACGGCTGCCGATGGGTCGAGGCGCTCGGATTGGCAACGTACGACTCGAACGGTCACCCGAAAGTCATGCGCGGAGTCGTCCTCGATATAACCGAGCGAAAGCATGCAGAAGAAGCGTTGCGCGAAGCTCGAAATGCCGCGGAAGCCGCCAGCAAAGCCAAGAGTGAGTTCCTCGCCAACATGAGTCACGAAATTCGCACCCCGATGAATGGCGTCATTGGGATGACCGAATTGCTTCTCAAATCCGACCTTAACACGGCCCAACGGGAAAACGCCGAAGTCGTCAAGGATTCCGCCCATTCGCTGCTTCGTGTCCTGAACGACATCCTGGATTTTTCCAAGATCGAAGCCGGCAAATTGGAATTGGATCCGCATGAGTTCCGACTGCGCGACTCAATCGGCGACACTCTGCAACTGCTGGCGATCCAGGCTTCCGAAAAAAGCCTGGAACTGGCCTATCGAATTTCAGATGAGGTTCCCGACGTTCTTCACGGCGATCCCGCCCGGTTGCGCCAAATTCTAATCAACCTGGTCGGCAACGCGATCAAGTTTACTGAAACCGGCGAAGTGGTGGTTCGGGTGAAGCTGGCCGAACAATCCCCGCCCACCAACCCGGTTTTACATTTCAGCGTTCGCGATACCGGGATCGGAGTTCCCCCGGACAAGCGGGAACATATCTTCGAGTCCTTCACCCAGGCCGATGCATCGACAACCCGGACCCACGGCGGAACCGGTCTGGGCTTGGCGATCTCCCATCAGTTGGTGAAAATGATGGGTGGGAAAATGTGGATCGAAAGTGAGGAAGGCAAAGGGTCTACGTTCCACTTCACCGCCCGCTTCGCCGCAAAATTGATCGGGGTTCCGACAGAGAGGGATCCCGACGAATTGCGAGGACTGCCGGTTCTCGTCGTGGATGACAACGCGACCAATCGCCACATCCTGGAGGAGACGCTCTCCAGTTGGAAGATGGTTCCCAAAAGCGCTTCCAATGGTTCGGACGCCCTGAAGATGCTGCAGAACAACGGCGAAATCCCCTTGGCCATTCTCGACGTGATGATGCCGGAGATGGATGGGCTGGAACTTGGACGCCGGATATTGGAAAATCCCCCTGAACAGAGGCCCAAGTTGGTCTTTCTCTCTTCCGCCGGCCACCTCCCCACCCCGGAAGCCCTCAAAGATTTTGGCCCGGCGCGTTGTCTGGCCAAACCAGCAAAAGACTCCGATCTGCTCGACGCCATTCTTCAGGCACTTTTTCCGGCCGGGACCAGTATTGAACGAAAAGTCTCTCCTTCCCTAGCCTCCCGGAAATTGGAAGTACTTCTGGTAGAGGACGGCCGGGTCAACCAAATGGTGGCCACCCAAATGCTGGAGGATCGCGGCCATAGTGTGACCTTGGCGAACAACGGAAACCAGGCGGTCCATGCCGTCGAAACCCAGAGATTCGACGCAGTGTTGATGGACATCCAAATGCCGGAGCTCAATGGCTACGAAGCGACTGCCGCGATTCGTGAGCTTGAAGAAAAGAGCGGCGAACATCTTCCCATCATCGCCATGACTGCTCACGCAATGGCCGGCGACCGGGAAAAATGTCTCGCAGCCGGGATGGACGATTATCTCTCGAAGCCAATCCAGTCGGCAGATCTCTACCGCGTTTTGGAAGGGCAGTTCGGCCTCGACGACACCGAATCCATCCCCCCCTCACAAGCCCCCATCTTCGACGCGACCAAGTTTCGCGCGACGCTCAAAAACCCCGACCTGATGCGAGAGGTTATCGATCTGTTTTTTGAGGATGCCACGGCTTTCCTCGATGCCATTCAAAGCGGTTTGAACCAAGACGACTCGAAAGCGGTTCACGCCGCAGCGCACTCATTGAAAGGCCTGGTGGGGAACTACGCCGCCTCTCCGGCCTACAACAAAGCTCTGGCCCTCGATGAACCGGCTCGAGCCGGAAATCTGGAACAAACCGAGCAACACCTGGCTGAGCTGCGGGTTGAGATCGACCGGCTGGGAACAGAACTTCGGGAATTCCGAAAAGAGCTCGCCAGCTGAATTTCGGCTCGCGACAGTCAAGCAGGCGATCTGTGGTTTGGAAAATTCGGGGAGTCTGTCAGGCCAGAATTTCGCGCACCACCCGGGCGGGTTCCACGCCGGTCAACCGCGTATCCAATCCCTGAAACTTCACACTGAAGCGTTGGTGATCGATTCCGAGTAGGTGAAGCATGGTGGCGTGGAGATCGCGCACGTTGACGACGTTCTCGACTGCGTTGTAGCCAAAGTCATCGGTCGCGCCATGGCTGACGCCACCTTTGACGCCGCCTCCGGCGAGGAACATGCTGAAGCCCTTGATGTGGTGATCGCGCCCGGTGCCCTGAGCCATCGGGGTGCGCCCGAATTCGCCCCCAAAGATGACAAGGGTATCGTCAAGCATACCACGCTGCTTTAAATCGGTGATGAGGGCGTAGGTTCCCTGATCGACCAGCTTGGAGACGGTTTCGATGCCACCTTTGACGTTGCCGTGGTGATCCCATCCCCGGTGGTAGAGCTGAATGAAGCGAACGCCTCGCTCGGCCATTCGTCGCGCCAACAGGCAGTTGCTGGCAAAGGTTCCGTCGCCCGGCGTTGCTCCGTACAGGTCGAGGATCTGCTTGGGTTCACTCGAAATGTCGGTGAGTTCCGGAACGGAAGCCTGCATTTTGAAGGCCAGCTCATACTGGCTGATTTTCGTCGCGATTTCAGGATCCCTGACCTTCGCGTAGCGCTCCCGGTTCAGGGCATTGACGGCATCCACCACCGCTTTCTGCTCGGCCCGCGCCACTCCCTTGGGATTACTGACATAGAGCACGGGATCACCCTTGGAATGAAATTGGACGCCCTGGTATTTGCTGGGGAGAAAGCCGCTATGCCACTGTCGGCTCGCGATGGGCTGGGATTGGCCACCGCCCACGGAGGTAAGGACGACAAAGCCCGGCAGGTCCCGGGTCGAAGAACCGAGGCCATAGAGCACCCAGCTGCCCATGCAGGGGCGACCGGATATCTGGGTGCCGCAATTCATGAACGTATGGGCGGGATCGTGATTGATTTGCTCGGTTTTGAGGGAGCGGACGATGGCGATCTCATCCGCGACTTTGCCGATGAAGGGGAACTTGTCGGCCATCATCTGGCCAGACTTGCCATAGCGAACGAATTCGTGCTGTGGTCCCATGCAGGTAAGTTGCTTGCCCTGCAATTGCGCGATCGGCTGCCCTTTGGTGATCGATTCGGGCATCGGTTTCCCATCCATTTTGGCCAACATCGGCTTGTGATCGAACGTCTCCAGGTGCGATGGGCCACCCGCCATGCAGAGGAAAATGACGCGTTTGGCGCGCTGAGCATGATGTAGAATGCGGGCATCAGAATCGGCCAGGAGTTGCTGCCCGACGGCGAGGGATCCAATCCCGACCGAAGCATGATTGAGAAACGAGCGTCGATTGATCGCGAAAGGATTCATGGATCAGTTTCTGGAGGTTGTTTCGTAAGCGTTGAGGATCGTTCGCGCGACCTGGGTCCACGCGGCAAGCTCACCGGGATCAATTCCGGAAGGAACGGGAGCCGCACCCACCTGCAGAAGTTCGGTCGCGGAACCTTTCTCGGAATCGTAAGCGACACGCTGCGACTCGTAGACTCCGGCTAGAATCTCAAGTTCCTGATCCGTGATTTTGCGGGACATGGCCTCCAGCCAGGCCCAACGGAGTTTCGCCTGCAGATCGCCCGTTTGATTCGCGATCCGCTGGGCAAAAACCCGCGATGCCTCCACAAAAACCGGATCGTTGAGCAGAACCAACGCCTGTTGCGGAATGTTGGATCGCGCCCTCTCGGTGGTGCATTCCTCCCGGCTCGGTGCGTCGAAGGCCAACATTGCCGGATGGAGAAAGCTCCGGCACCAGAATGTGTAAAGCCCCTTCCGGTAGAGGGATGCACCTTCGTCGGGCTTCCACTCCCTACGCGGAAAATTCAGATGCTGCCAGTAGCCCGCCGGTTGGAAGGGTTTCACGCTCGGCCCGCCCTTTTCGTGGACAAGCAGGCCACTTAATTCAAGAGCGACATCCCGAACAAACTCGGCCTCCAGTCTCCAACGCCGTTGCCGGGTCAACCATTGATTGCCCGGATCCGCTTTCGCCATTGCTGCCGTCTCGACCGACGTTTGCTGATACGCAGCGGAAGTCAGGAGCAACCGAACCATGTGTTTGACGTCCCAACCGCTCTCTAGGAATTCCACGGCGAGCCAGTCGAGCAATTCGGGATGACTGGGAGGCACGCCCTGACCACCGAGATCATCCAGATTCTTCGAGATTCCGGCGCCGAAAAACAATTTCCAAAGCCGGTTCACAAAGGTTCTCGCGGTGAGCGGGTTGGTGTCGGCTACGATCCAGTTCGCCAAATCCAGTCGGTTGGCGCGGCGATCGTTGACAGGTTCATGCGGCAGAAAAACGGGCACGGCCGGCTCCACCATTTCGCCCGAATCATCCAACCAATTCCCGCGGGGCAAAACCCGCATGACTCGTGGGTTGGGAAGTGGCTCGCTTGCCAGCATCGTTCGGATTCCCTTTTCGGTCGCCTCCAGCTGCTTCTTCCAGGTCTCGAGATTGCTGCGCGTCTCGGCAAGAGACGGAGAGATCGAGTTGAAGTGGCGGATGAGCGATGGCTCGTCGGGGTTGAATTGGGACTGCGCCAAAACGTTGAAGATGACGGGCGGGAATTCGAGGCCGCCGGAGGGAGATGGGTCTTCCTTCGTGGTGTAGGAGATTCGAAAGCGGCCAAAGCTGTGCCTGGGAAATTGGGAGGTATGGTGCAGGACCACGCTCAGTTGTTGGGCCTCGTCCAACGTGACGGCTTGCTCAAAGGCAAAGACGGCCGTGAGCGGTTGATGATCGCCTTTCACATGACCGTTGCCTGCCCAGCCTGCCGTTTTGGGATCGCCGTCAATGGAATGGGCGAGGGGGTAGCCATTCTGGGGTTCATCCCCCTCGGCCTTCGCGATCGTGATCTTTTCCGCACCGGCCTGCGCTTCAACATGGGTGAGCACGAAGTTCCCGTCCCGGCCAAAAGCTTTGTTGGGGAAACTGGGATCGGTCAGAACCTCCAGCCGGAATCCCGTGATGGCACCGGTGGGAGCCGCCGCAACGGTGTAGACTTCCTGGTTGGGCGGGTTCTTCTCGATCAAGATCAGGCCGGAGTCTTCGATCTTGAACTTGCTGCCGTTTTTCGCCGTGAACTTGGCCGGTTTTGGCGTTTGCCAGGTTTCCTTCTCGGTGAGCACTTTGGCTCGGGTTTCGGCGATCCAGGCCTCGCGCTCGGTCCGGACTTTGGCAGCAAGGGCGGGATCCCGAGCGAGGACTTTCTCAAGCGTGTTTTCGGCAAGCTTTTTGCGAAGTTCGGCAATTCGGGTCTCCTCCTCTGGCGTGGGCAATTTGAGATTCGGCTGGCGTTTCCCAATCGGCTTTTCCTTCACATCGGCAAAGAACGCCGCCAAGCTGTAGAAGTCTTTTGTGCTGAACGGGTCATACTTGTGATCGTGACACTGGGCGCAACCAATCGTCGTCCCCAGCCAAACTCCGGAAACGTTGCGAACGCGATCCGCCGCGTGAATCGCCATGTATTCCTTCGCCTGTGCCCCACCCTCTTCGGTCGTTTGAAGCAATCGGTTGTAGCCGCTGGCAACCCGCTGCTGAATCGTTGGATTGGGTAGAAGATCTCCCGCGAGTTGCTCGATGGTGAACTGGTCATACGGAAGGTTCTGATTGAACGCATCAATGACGTAATCGCGATACGCGCTCACCTCCATGGAGTTGTCGCTGTGATACCCAATCGTGTCGGCGTAGCGCACCAAGTCGAGCCAATAGACCGCCATTCGTTCGCCGAAACCGGGATCCTCAAGCAAGCGATCGATCATCGCGCGATAGTTTTGCGGAGTCGGGTCGTTGGCAAATTCGGCGACCGCCTCCGGACTTGGAGAAAGGCCCAGCAGGTCAAAATGAACACGCCGTGCCAAGGTGATGGGATCAGCTTTCGCGGCAGGCTTCAGTCCGCGTTTCTTTTGAGCCGCGAGAATAAAATGATCAATCTCGTTGGCAGCCCACTCTTTCGCCTCGGGCACGCCTGGTCGCTCCAGTGCCTTGAAGGACCAATGCAGATCGAATTCGGCCCCGCCTTCAATCCACTGTTTGAGAATGGTTCTTTCCTCAGACGTCAGATCCTTGTGCGCTTTGGGCGGTGGCATGACCTCATCTGCATCTTCGGAGATGATTCGCAGCCAGGCTTCCGATTCGTCCAACTTGCCGGGAACGATCGCGGCATAGCCTCCCAAATCACCGAACGCGCCTTCCGCCGTATCCAGGCGGAGATCCGCTTTTCGATCGTGCTCGTCCGGGCCGTGACAGGCAAAGCATTTGTCCGAAAGTATCGGTCGAACTTCCCGATTGAAATCCGCAGCCTCCATCGGGACGAGGCAAAAGAGGGGCAATACCAGGGATAGGGACCGAAAATTCATGGGAGGGCGTTCACGCTATGTCCCCAAACACCCAAATCTTACGAATCTTTTTCCGAAAACTGAAATATAACCGCCGATCCTAACAATCGCCAAAACTTAAGCTTTCGACTTGCTCTCTGCCTTTTTGAGCGTTTTGCTCGGAACCAATTTTCCAATGAATCTTCTCGAAGCAATCATCCTCGGAATCGTGCAGGGACTTACCGAATTCCTGCCCATTTCATCTTCAGGTCATTTGGTCCTGGTCGGAGAACTCCTTGGGATCGAAGCGGAGGCTGGAGAAAACGCGGACGAGATGGCAAAAGCCGCGAAAATCATGTTTGCAGTGGCGGTTCACGTCGGAACGCTGCTTTCCGTGCTGGTCTACTTTCGGCACCGAATCATCGAGCTCATCGTCGGATTTTTCAAAAGCCCGGTAACTCCGGAACAGCGGAGCGTTCTTTTTCTCGTCCTCGCGACGATTCCTGCGGTGATCGCGGGCCTGACGCTCAAGCCGTGGTTTGAGAAGGCGTTCCACAGCCCGGTCTTCACGTCCTGCATGCTGATCGTGACCGGAGGACTGCTCGTGTTGCCAATACTGGTGACCCGCCTGCGCGGGAGTGAGCCAACTGGAGAAGTCACCACAAAATCCGCCTTGATGATGGGATTGGGCCAGGCGTTTGCGATTCTACCGGGGATTTCCCGCTCGGGCTCGACGATCGCGACGGGAATGATGTCGGGCGTTAATCCACGCCAGGCCGCCGAGTTTTCCTTCTTGATGGCGATTCCGGCAATCCTGGGAGGGGCGGTGTTCGAGTTTAAGGATCTGGAAGCTGTTCCCGAGGGAATGATGACCAATTGCATCGTGGGAGCCTTGGTTGCTTTCGTCACGGGGCTCGCCGCTGTTTACTGGGTGCTCGACAGCATCAGGAAGGGCAAATTCCAATATTTTGCGATCTATTGCGCAGTTGCGGGGATTTTTGGTATTGTTTACTTTGGATTTCTGTCCGATTCAGAGCCTGAGCTACCAAACGATCCCGTCCCGGAACTGACGCAGTGACGCTACGCGCCCTCAAACCGCTACATTTTGTTCTCGCCAATTTGGCTTTGGTGGCGGCTCCGATGTTCGCGGTTCCCGGGGTGGAACAGGAAACCAGAACCGGTGAACTCGCCGACGGTTTCGACTTCCCGGTCGGGAAACCGGATGCATTTGGCTACTACAAGGCAAGAGGGTTTCGCTCCTGGCATCACCTGGGTGAAGACTGGAACGCGCTGGGTGATCCCAATGGCGATTTGGGCAAACCCATTCACTCCATTGCCCATGGCATCGTCGTCTACTCCGACGACTACGGTTCCAGTTGGGGAAACGTGATCATCGTCCGTCACGCCTACCGGCACCGCGACGGGCGAATTTACTACCTCGACTCTCTCTACGCTCACCTCAAGGAGCGCAGCGTCAAACTCTACGACCGCGTGATGCGCGGCCAATTGCTCGGAACGATTGGTTCCAATCGCGGCATGTATGCCCCTCATCTCCATTTCGAGCTGCGCAAAAACATCAACGTGGGTTTGATTCATAGCCGCTATGCCAGGGACCTCTCAAACTACTACAGTCCCACCACATTCATCGAGCAGAACCGCACGCTTCGGAAGGAATACCGGAGCCACCCCATCCCGGTGAATAGCTTTGACACAGGAATCAGCAATCGCCATTCCGGCCCAAGATTGAAAAAGCTGCCGGAGCTTCCCACTCCCAATTCAGACCCGGAGAATCCCACCGTGGACAAGAGTTTGCACGACATCCTCATCCGAAATAGACTGATCGATGAGGGAACCGATGAGCCGCCTGAAGTCACTGAACAGCGCGACAAGGTTCGAGCGTTCTGGTCAGATTTTCGACCTCAGCTGAAAGATGAATCTCAATGAAATTCGACAAAAACCGTCCAAGACGGTAGAAAAATCGCCAAAGTTTGCGATGACTACTTGTCTAATGTTAGTTAGTTAAGTATGCTGAACTAACTTTGCTCCTACTTTAAACCACATCCCCTGCAAAACCATTACTGGGTTGGCCCTCAACACACCAACTCCCAACCCAGACCGATCTACTCAAACAAATGATTTCTTCAAAACCTGATAAGGGTCAGAAGTTGGTTCTACGCTTTTACGCGTTGATAGTCTACATGGGTTTTGGCTTGCTTGGCTCTCACTCGCTCGCCAGCAATTCCATCATGACTCCGATGTCTGACGGATTTGATTTTCCAGTCGGTTTTCCGGATGCCTACGGTTACTACAAGGCGCGCGGCTTCCGCCCCAACGGTCACCTCGGCGAGGACTGGAACGGGCGCGGAGGCGGAAATACCGACCTCGGAGATCCTGTCTACTCCATCAGTCACGGTGTCGTGGTCTACTCCGATGACTTCAAGACCGGTTGGGGAAACGTCGTCATCGTTCGCCATGCCTATCGATCGACGGACGGTCGTGTCCACTACATTGATTCGCTCTATGGCCATTTGGACAAGCGCTACGTCAAACTTCACGAACAAGTCAGGCGAGGCCAAAAAGTTGGGACGATTGGAACAAATCGCGGGATGTACCTCGCCCACCTTCATTTTGAGATTCGCAAAAATCTCAACATCGGCATGAGTCGCTCCCGCTATAAGGGGGATTTCTCCAATTTTTATAGCCCATCCAACTTCATTGAAGACCACCGGACCCTGCGCAAGGAGTTCCGCCCCCACCGAATCGCGGTCGACAATTTCAACAGCGGAGCCAAGAACTATCAACAAGGTGAACCTCTCAAAAAGCTACCGGAATTGCCAACGGCAGACCGGATGGCCTCGCTCGACATTGACGACAGCCTGAAATCCATTCTCGAGCGCCACCAATTGATGCGGGCACCGGCAGATGCAGATGCGAAGGACAATCAACCTCCGCGAACCATGTTTGGAGGCGCCGTTCGACCAGAACGGCAGGAAGATCCCCCCGAAGATCGTGCTGAGCGCGACAAGATCCGTTCGTTCTGGACGGATTTCCGGGAAACCCTGATTGAGGATGAGGAGGACGCCCCCGTCGCACCTGAGTCCGATCCCAAGCAGGAAGACGCCTGATCCACCGATCCTCGCCGTGACTTGTTGAGGATTACTGAAAATCCAGCGGGATGGTCAGTGCATCCCAACGCCTGAGAAATCCGGGCAAATCCTGCAATTCCTCAGAAAGTCGTTCCGCGTAGCGCTTGTCACCGACGAGCCACGCATAAAATGCGGCCGCCTCTCTGCCCTCATCCGGAAGATCGGGGATCACCGTCTCCTTCCCGATATCCAACAAGCTGGTCGGCTCAATCGTTGCAAGCTTGAGCGTCGTATCTCCGAAGCCAAGATCGACAACCAGCGTTTGGCGGTCGGCGCTCACTATCCTTGCTGTAAACGGGCTGCCCTGTTTCCGGCGGATTTCCCCTTCGTAACGATACATGCCGATCCGGGCAGCGAAGGAGGGAAAGAATTTTCCGGCGGATTCCCAGCTTTCCGCATTGCTCAAGCAAATCCGTTTACCGAGCGCCGTTTCCACCTTCACGTTCCGCCAGATTTCTGCGCCTTCAGAGAATTTGAGCTCGGCAGGCAGTCCACTCGTTGCATCGAAGGCTTCCTGAACCTTCACTCGGTCGCGATCCTCGGCCTCTTTCTTGGCCATCGCAGTGAGTTCCTCCAGTCGCGTCTGCGCATTAGACAACCGCCGATCAATGACTCCGCCGCCCCGCTCCCCTCCAAGCTGCTCCTTCGCCTTCTTCAGCTCAGCAATCAGTTTCCGGAGCTGGGCAGGAGTCATCTCATCAGACGGCCTGGGAAGACTGACCAACAGCGTCGCATCCTCCAAATAGGGCTTCGCACTGGATTTATAGCTACCCATCCAGCTGAAATTGCCGGGAAACGTAGCCTCGGAATAAGCCGTCAGAAAACGGTGCGCTGGCTGAAATTCGTCATGAAGCCAATTCTTGATTCCAAAGGGAAGATGAAGCAACGCCAATCCTTCGCCCTCCGATTGCTCGAGTAAGTCGACACCAACCGGCCCTTCATTCGAACACAGCTTGGCGGCGGCGGCGAGAATAGCCTGGTCACTTTTCGCCAAGCCTGAGGAAAGCTCTCCACAGGCTTTGAAATGGGCAATGGAAGCCGCTTCGTCATCATCAAGGAGGTCCAATAACCCCAAGTGGAATTCAGACCAGGCTTTCAGATCCTTCCGGGCTTTCTCGGATTCCACCACTTCCGCAAACAGTTCTCGAGCTTGCTCTCGTTCTCCGGCAGCCAGCGCCTTGCGGGCCGTCGCCAACTGACGAATCAACCTCGTTTGCTCTGCACTGACGATCACCTCGCCAACTCCCGGGCCGATTGCCGCAGAGCTATTCGATATCTCGACATGCTCAACCTTCTCGCGCCCAACAAAGAGCAGGGCACTGATCCCGCCAACAAAGCCAATTGCAACCAGAACCCCTCCCAGCTTGAGCCAAAGTGGAACACCGCCGGTTCCAGTCGATTCCACTTCAAAACCGGGATCAATTTTTTGGCGGATTTTCGCGATGTCCTGACTCAAATCGGCATAGGAGGATTGCCGCATTTCGGGATTGTTGGCCATCATCCGGTGAACCAGCGCCGCCGTTTCACTCCCCACATGAGGAGCCGTTGACTTCAAGTTCACCGGTTGCGCTTTCAGAGCAATCAACTCGTCAATCGAGTTGGTGTTGGCTTCAAATGGAGGCGTTCCAGCAAGCATGTGGAAGAGCGTCGCTCCCAAACTGTAGATATCGCTGCGAAAGTCTTCCGGACGGCCGACAAGCTTCTCCGGCGGAACGTAAAATGGGGTCGCCCACAGTTCCGCGGCCTGCTCTTCCTCCCCTTGCACCAGGGCCAATCCAAAATCGACCAACTTGGCCGTGCCTTCACGGTCGACGAGGATGTTTCCAGGCTTGATATCCCGGTGAATCAGTCCTCGCTCCTGCGCAGCGGCCAATCCGTGTGTCACGTCATGAATGATGCGCAGCGAGTTGATTTCGTCGATCTTGCCCTGCTCAATGATCTGCTGGTCCAAACTCGCCGTCTCCAGCAGCTCCATCGCGATGAAGAAGTAGCCCTGATCAGCCCCCACAGAATAAACTTTCACCACGTTGGGATGATTAATCGAAGCCGTAACCTTTGCCTCACGTTCGAATTGTGACTGAAGCCCCGGATTGTCGCCAAAATGCGTGTGCAGAATTTTAAGCGCGACCTCACGCCCCAACGTGTTATCCTGTGCCCGAAATACCCGGCTCATTCCGCCCTCACCCAACTCCCCCAGAATCGTGAAGTGATTGAAAGCGTTCCTCACTCGAATCGCTTCTTCACAATGGGGACAAATGATCTTTTCATACGGCCGAACTTGGGTCACATCGATGACCTGCTCACATTCGGGACAAGAATTGAGAATTTGGGATTGGTTGGGTTCGGACATGCGCCACCTTTGAGAAATCAGGATGGCCGAAGAAATGCAAGAACTGATTGTCCTGCAAGTCGAAGAACTCGACCATTGTAGAGACCGTTTAGACCAATACCTTGTCAAAAAATTGCCCGAAATTTCACGCTCGCGACTGCAGAGCTTGATTCGGGGCGGACATGTTTTGGTCAACGATCAGGCTGTGAAGCCGAAGCTAAGCGTGGAACCGGGCGATCGCATCGAAATTTCCTTCCCTCCTCCCGAAAATTCCGGCATTACGCCGGAAGAGATTCCCCTCGATATTCTGTTCGAGGACGATGACCTCATCGCAATCAACAAAGCGGAAGGAATGGTGGTTCATCCTGCGGCCGGGAACCCGGGTGGAACCCTGGTCAACGCGCTGCTTCATCATTGTAAGGGGAACCTTTCCGGAATCGGCGGTGTCGAGCGACCGGGAATCGTCCATCGCCTCGACAAGGACACCAGCGGATGCATCATCGTCGCGAAGAATGACATCGCCCACAATTCATTGTCTTCATCGTTCGCCGAACGAACGGTGAAAAAGCAATATATCTGCGTTGTTACCGGAAAAGTCCGCAAGCCGTCCGGCAGAATTGAGAATTTCATCGGGAGAAACCCCGGCAATCGCCAAAAGATGGCAATTGTTGATGAGCGGCATGGGCGGGTTGCAATCACCGAATGGACCACCATCCACGAAGGAGAGGACTTCAGCACGATTCGCTGTCACATCCTCACGGGGCGGACCCATCAGATCCGTGTCCACATGGCTTATGAACTTGGTCATGCAATCCTCGGTGATCCCATCTACGGGAAACGCACCCTGCAGCGAGAGGACTCCACCCGATTGATGCTTCACGCCTGGCAACTAACAATACAACATCCGATCTCCGGCCAGCCCCTGGAACTGGAAGCCCCTCTTCCCGCCGACTTTGCACGGTTCCTGCCTACCTAGAGCGACTGAGAGGGCTTAATTTAAAGATTAACCGACTTTCCAATCGTGCTGATCTGTTTTTCTTTGCCAAATCCTAGGAGGTTGGCTAGCGTGAGAGTCGCACAATATTACTGCCCCCGTCTTGAGCTAAGAAAATTCAACCCTTCACAGCTCTCGCCTAACCCGTGCGATAGCCTTTGAGAAGAGGCTACTCAACCAAAACCAACCAAGTAAAGTGGCCACAAAAACAAAAAAGAAGGCGGCAAAAACCCCGCCCTCAAGGAAAAGAAACGATCAGTCGGTCAAGAACATCAAGCGCATTGATTCGACCAAAACCCACGGCTGGCAGGTTCATGTCCGGCGTGGAGGAGTGCTGAAGACCAAGCTCTTCAGTGATCGTGTTCACGGAGGAAAACGCAAAGCCCTCGTCGCCGCCAAAGAGTATCGCGACGAGTTGTTGGATGACATGGCTCATCTCGCGAAGCCTCTTTGGAAAATCGACCGCAAACCCAAAACCAATACCGGCGAGCTTGGCGCTTCGAAAACCGAATACACCAACCGCTCCGGCAAGAAGCGCACCGTCATTACAGTTACGGTTCGTGAAGCACTGGGTAAGCCTGTGAATCGCAAGTTCTCAGTAGACAAACTTGGCTACAAAGAAGCCCTGAAACAGGCGGTTGCATGGCGCAACGAAGTTCTCGCCGCACGCGAAGCTGCTGAAGAAGGCGGATCACCAATCCCTCCAAAACCCAAAGCTGCACCAAAGCCCAAGGCAAAAGCAGCTGCCAAACCCAAGGCAAAAACCGCAGCGAAGCCGAAAGCCAAGACGGCACCAAAGCCAAAAGCCAAAACAGCTGCGAAGCCCAAAACAAAGGCTGCCGCAAAACCCAAAGCCAAGGCAGCTTCCAAGCCTAAGCCAAAACCGAAAGCAAAGGTTGCCGCAAAGTCCAAAGCGAAACCCAAAACCAAACCGAAGGCGAAAGCCAAGGTAAAGAAAGCGAAGAAGAAGTAGTCGCAGAGACTCACCCCAGAGTCTTCCCCCTGAGGTGAGACTTTTCAGGCCTGGCGTCTTCAATCCGGCTTAGTCCGGATGCGCCAGGTTTTTTGATGTCCAGGATTGGAGCCTCTAGAGCTTGATTGCCGTCATGTAGCCGCGATCCGCTGCGGTCATTTCAGACCGAACCTGACCGAACCCCACTTTCTCAAGAATACTTTGGTATTCTGAAATCGCATAGCACTTCCCTTGGGTCACATTCATGAGCAACGCGGAATATTCGGCCACCTCAATCGGCCCGGATTTATCTTCATTCAGCAATGCTTCATGAATGACGATCAGTCCTCCGGCGGGAAGGAATTCCGCCGAACGCTGTAGTAAGGCCTCCACCTCCGGCTCCTCCCAGTCGTGGAGAACATTGGAGAACAAGTGGACGTCCGCAGCGGGCCACGGACCGGTAAACATGTCGCCCTCGGCAACGGAGACTTGATCCCCGCATTTCCTTTCTGCGATCGCTTCCCGAGCAATCGCGTCAACCGGCGCCTTTTCCAGAACCGTCGCCTTGAGCCCCGGATTCAATTTTGCCAACACGCAGGCATAGATTCCGGATCCACCTCCGATGTCGAGGACGTGAGTTCTTCCTTCCACATCCAATCGCTTCGCAAAATGCTGCCCCAGATACAGCCCCCGGCAATCCATCGCAGCGGTGAACATCTTGGCGAAGTCTTCGCGCTCCATCGCGGCATGCCAATCCTCTTTTTCGCGTTCGCTACTCCCCCAACTGGTCGGCTTTCCGCTTTTCAGCACCTTGATCATGTCCTTGAGAACCGGCCGGTCGCTCAATGAACCGTAATAGGGCCCCATAAACCATGGCGAGCCTTTGACCAGAAACTCCCGAGCCTGATCCGTGTTCTGGACCTGTTCCCCTACCCGCTTGAGATATCCATTGGCAACAAACAAGGTAACCATCACGTCAACCGGTCGAGACGCGAACCCGAAATGCCGGCAGATGTCGGCTTCCGAAACTGACTCCTGCGAATCCAACCACGTGAAAAAATCAAATTCAACGATGGCCGCCCCCAGGAGATCGACCGCATAGAGCCGGTCTCGATAACGGAAAACGGAACTGGGGTCGGAGACGGGAAACTGATTGGGATTGAAGTCCGGCATGGCGGAACTTCAACCGCTCAAGCCACTTCGCAATCCGGACATACGCCAAAAAATTCGAGCTCGTGATAGAGCTTGCGAAACCCTGATTTCTCCGAGATTTCGCGTTCCAACGCTTCCACGGGACAGGAAATTTCCAGCGCATCAATGCTGCCGCACTCTGTGCAGATCAGGTAATCATCGTGGCGATCAGGATAGCGCATCGTAAAATAGGCCGAGCGCTCGTGAAGTCCGAGCCTCCGAATAATGCCGTGCTCTTCCAAGCGAATCAACAGGCGATAAACCGTTGCCTTGTCGCACTGGTCCTCCATGGCGGCACCAAGGTCGTTCAGCGTCATCGGGCGTGACTTTGCGACCAGAGACTCGAGCAGCATTTCCATCGCCTTGGTTCTCCGCAAACCACGATCACGACACTGCTGTACAGCCCATGCCACAATTTCCTCCGGACTCTGATCTGTTTTCGAACAACTCATCTGTTTACTTGAACCGGAAGATAGCCCTTCTCTTCCAACATTTCGATCACACTCTGATCGCCCACCAAATGTCCGGCTCCGACAATAAACATCGCGTTCCCTGGTGTCTTCAATTCGTCTTCGATCGGCTGGATCCAACTCGCATTGCGATCGTGAAGCAAAATCTTGGTTAACGTGGCATTCTCCTCATCATCAAAATACTTGTTGAGAAGTTGATCCAAACCTTCCGCATCTCCGCTTTTCCAAGTGTTGATCATATCGCCCAACATCTTTGGCGTTTCCTCGACCTGTTGAAGCGTCATCTTCAACAAGTTGTCCTGTTCCTCCTTTGAGAGCCGGTTAAAGAGGCCGATTTGGAACTCGGTCGTCTCCAATCCTTTGACGGGCTTTCCATCTTTTCGCGCCTTCGCATCAAAGACTTTCTCGACGCCCAGATCCGGGATGGCTCCAATTTTCATCGCTTCCAGAGAAGTGATCGTCATGGCCAACATTCCGGGCGTAAGCCGCTCAAACATGGCCGCCATGGCTCCCATTTCCTCGCCGGCCTCATCAAGATAGGCCTGGAGTTCCGCATAGGTTTCTTCCGAAATGAGATCCTTAATCATCCCGCCATCGGGAATCATGCTCATGGTCATGACCTTCATTTTCGTGGCCATTGAATCCATTTCGGCCATATCGACTTCAAAGTAGACGCGATCAGAATCCTTGTAGACCCGGTCATACGCCTTCGGAAGCGGGTGATCCTGCTCCCTCAACAGGTGAACCGACCCCGCTAGATAAACCGTCGACTCATCTCTCTTCAGCTTCCAGATCGTCGCTTTCTCTTCGGCCTGAGAAGAAGCCACCATTCCCAAAAAGGAAGTGACAAACGCGAAGGAGAGAAGCAGGAATTTGGGACGAGGAGACGACATCATGAACGGGAGGGGTTTGGGAACTTAGACTTCGCCTTGGTCCGGATCGTGGTCAAAGAAATTTGCTTCCGTCGCAGAATCCCGTTTGCTGCCGAGATGAAAGCCCCATTTTTTTTCGCCTCTTTAATGTTTCCAGCGCTGATCGCGGCTGAAGAAGCGAAGTGGATCCCGTTGTTTGACGGGGAATCAACGACAGGCTGGACTCCACGCGCTGAGGTCGTCCGTTTTGAGGCGAAAGATGGTGAACTTCAGGTTTACTCAAAAAAGAACGTCTGGGTGGTTACCAAACAGGAATTTGGCAACTTTATTCTGGAGGCGGAGGTGCGCGTGCCGGACGACGCAGCAGGATCTGGATTCAATTCAGGATTGGCGTTTCGTTGCACCGGCGACGGGAAACCCAAGGGATACCAGTTGGAGATCGATCATCGGAAGCCCGGAGGTGTTTACGGAATTGGCCTGGGCGGCTGGCTTTATCCCACGGCCGAAACCACCGCTGAATACGCCAAACGCTCAGCAGGAGCTTTCAAGCCCAGGGAGTGGAACCTTCTCCGCGTCGTTTGCTCGGGCCCACGAATCCAGACCTTCGTCAATGACGTGCTGATTACTGACATCGAAGATTCCCAGTCCCTGAAGGGATTTTTCGGAATTCAGCACCACGGCAAAGGCGATGTGGTGAGATTTCGCAATTTGCGGGTTCGAAAAACCGATTGAATCTCGCCAACAGATGGTGGATTCCACCACCAAACGCCTGCTTTGTAGTTACCGATGCACAAACCCAAGATCGCCATCACCATGGGAGACCCGGCTGGAGTCGGGCCAGAAATCTGCCTTCTCGCTTTAACCAATCCAGACATTTACTCTGTCTGCACGCCAATCGTGTTTGGTGATGCTCGAATTCTGGAACGTGCGGCTGAAGAGATTGGTCTCGAACCACCCGAGCACGTGATTCCTGCCGATGAATGGGAGAAAAGCCATGAACTCTATGAAAAGCCTGCGGTTCTGGATGTGAATTCCATGAACGCGGAGGAGCTGATCCCGGGTCAAGTCAGCGCCCAGACGGGCCAAGCTGGTTACGACTACATTCTTCGGGCAATTCAAGCAGCCAAGGCTGGTCATGTTGACGCGGTCACCACGGCCCCGATCAACAAAGAGGCCCTCCGCGCTGCGGGAATCGATTATCCGGGTCATACCGAGATTTTCGCCGCGGAGACTGACACAACCCGCTCCTGCATGATGTTGACGAGCGAACCCCTGACCTGCTCCTTCGTCACGGTTCATGTCGGCTATTACGAAGTTCCAAGCCTCATCAACACCCAACGCATCCTGGAAGTGATTGAACTCAGTCACGACGCCCTTCGCAAGATCAAGGAAACGGATCCCAAACTGGTTGTCTGTGGCTTGAACCCTCACGCCGGTGAACACGGGCTTTTCGGAAACCAGGAGGAGGAAAAGTTCATCATCCCAGCCATCGAGGCAGCCCGCGACAAGGGAATCCAGATTGAAGGCCCACTTCCCCCCGACACCGCATTTTTGAATTGGCGACGGGATCAGACCGACGGATTCATCTGCATGTATCATGATCAGGGCCATATCCCTCTCAAAGCCCTGGCTTTTGACGAAGCGATCAACATTACCTTGGGGCTGCCGATCGTTCGCACGTCCGTCGATCACGGCACCGCGATCGATATCGCCTGGCAAGGGAAAGCCAATCCGAACAGCCTGTTCGAGGCGATTTTCCTGGCCACAAAGCTGGCCCCCAAGCCAGAGACTGAACCCGTGAGCGCTCCTGCGAACGCATGATCGTCGTCATTGCTGACGATTTGTCTGGCGCGACAGAGTTGGCCAGCGCGGCAGTGGAAGCGGGATTAACTGCCGAAGTCCAAACCGGAAATTTCGAGAAGGAAACGACGGCTGACCTCGTTGCCATCAGCACCGAAAGTCGTCAGCCGACACAACAATTGGCCCAGGTTGAGGCCATTGCCCTCCAAATATCCCTCGCCAAACCCAATTGGATCTACAAGAAAACGGATTCAGTCCTCCGCGGCCACGTCGCACCAGAGATTGCCACGATTCTGGATGCCTTGGGATACACGAATTCTCTTCTCATCCCGGCAAATCCCAAGAAAGGCCGA
>TARA_R110002096_G_scaffold81752_2_pt1 | contig 20112 bp, 14 predicted proteins | sample TARA_R110002096 | Tara Oceans TARA_R110002096 (sample SAMEA4397295) | marine metagenome | biome: Polar Biome; feature: [DCM] deep chlorophyll maximum layer (ENVO:01000326); material: water (ENVO:00002006), including particulate matter (ENVO:01000060) such as... | depth 35 m
AGGCCGGCTCATGTTCTTCATCGACAATCGCAAGACCGAGTTCACGAAATGGCAGAAACAGCCCTGACCGCGCGCCGGCTACGGCCCGCACTGATCCATCGGCCACGCCGCGCCAGACCTGGGCCCGGCGTTTGGGCGGCACATCGGAATGCCATTCAGCCGGGCGCGCGCCAAACCGGTCGGTAAACCGGTCGAGAAACGCGCTGGTCAGAGAGATTTCCGGCAGCAGCAGCAGCACCTGTTTGCCAAGATCAAGCGCTCTGGCAACCGCTTCAAAATAGACTTCCGTCTTGCCAGATCCGGTAATACCTTCCAGCAGGATCGGCTGAAATCCACCGGCATCCACTGCCGCCACCAATGTGTCCGCCGCGCGTTGCTGCGCATCGCTGAGTTGCGGCACACCATAGGATGTATCGGGCGGCAGCAAGGCATGCTGTGGCGGCAGCATGACTTTGTCCACTGCGCCCAGCTTCTCAAGACCATCTATGACGCCGGTGCCAACGCCCGCCGCTTCGGCTAGGCCGCGCTTGGTCCAGGCAAAGCCTTCCTGCAACTGATCGAGCACACGTCTGCGTGCCGGTGTCAGCCGCTCAGGCACAACCAGGCCCAGCCGAAAACCGGGAAGCGGCTTTGCCGGCTCCAGTGCTGCAGGTGAACGCAGCACCATGCGCAGCACCATACCCAGCGGCGCCAGAGTGTAATCTGCCAGCCAGGCAATAAAATCCAGCAGATCGTCGCGCAGGGGCGGCACATCATGTTGCGCCAGAACCGGTTTCAGTTTTGCCGAAGGCACATCGCTCTGATTGTGCTGCGAGGGCCAGACAACGCCGGTTACCTCGCGCGGCCCCAGCGGCACCACAACAAGCGCCCCCGGCTGCAGAACCATGCCATCGGGAACCAGGTAGCTGTATGGCCGGTCTATCGCCACTGGCACCAGCACATCGACAATCGCATTGCTGATGCTGTCCGGAACATCCGGTTGCTTGGTCAGACGGGTTTTGCTGGCATCCATACCATTGTCTTAGAGCCAGATCGGGCGGCGCTGCAAGACGGATTTGAATGAAGTTTTGCTCGCGCCCTCGTTTGTTTCCGGTTGGCAGGGAGCAGGTTTAAAGCGGGCTAGAACTGCAAACTCAGTTTGGACGCGATCCAATGCTGCGGCGCGCCGCCTTCGCTTGTCACATTTCCGGTAATGGAAAAGGTCGCCTCCCCGAACTGCGCTTCAACACCAAGGCCGGCCCGCAGCCAGTTCTGCTTGCGCGACCCGGACGCAAAATCAAAGCTGCCAAGACCGATCACCTGGCCGGACACGGAACTGCCATCATCCTCCAGCCGGTGCACCGCTTCAACAGTGCCGGTCAAACTGATCGTTTCGGTAACTGTAACCTTGGCGTCTACTCCGGCGCGCAATTCGTTGGATCGCTCGCAGTTCCGGTTGAACCGTGCGGGAAAGGATCCGCCGGATTCGGTGTATCCATCAAGGCATGCCGATGCGTGGGAAAATTCCGCGTAAGGTGACGTATAAGGCACCAGATTTTCCCATTGCAGGCGTGCGCGGAGACCAAAGCCATAGACATCTGTGCGACCATCGGAGCTGTCAACTATGCCACCTCCGATGAGATAATTGCGCGAAATATCCGCTTTTCCCAACAGCCCTGTGCCGCTGATCAGCGCCCATAATCCGCCAGTTTCAGTGGCATGAAGCTTGTGCAGCGCTTCGAATTTAGCGTAGGTGCTCAAGACCTCGGTTTTGCCGCCCAGCAACGTATTTTCGCTGGAGCCGGTAATACCCAGCGCGCCGTTAAGCTGGAACACACCAAAATTATGACCATAGCCAATCTCGCCAAGCGCCACATTACTGTCGATTCGGCCGCGATCCGTCCGGCCCAGATCGCCCCCGAGCCAGACAATGGATTTCCCCGAGGACGTACGCCGATCAAGTGGACGGCTGCCTGCTCCATTGAGCAGCAGTCCCACTCCGCCAACCACGGAATTGTTGGCTGACGCGGTATTTGCCAGACTGTTCTGCAGATCACTTATCACGATCAGCCCCGGACCGCCGCCGCCACCGCCGCCACCGGTATCGCCACCACCAGAATCGCCATCGCCGCCTTCACCTCCGTCACCGCCTTCACCACCATCGCCTCCGTCGCCACCTGATGTATCGGTGATATAGCTGCAGATTGAAGGGCCTGTGCCATTGCCACGGGCTATGTATAAGTCAGAGCGGAGAAAGGGCCCGAACCCGCCGGATGGGAACGTCTCGCCAACCACGACGCTGCCGTCGCAATTGGTCGCACGCGCCGTATAGGTGCTGCCATCAAGAATCGTCGCGCCGCTTGTGCGCAACCATTGCTCGATACTGACAAGACCGCTGGTTTCGTCCCAACGAAATCCTGATGGAATTCCAGGGTCGGCTATATCACCGACCGCAACTTGTCCGTTTCCCGATACGGCATAGGCAACGGATCCGCGATCCGTCTGCCCCAGTGCAGATACAACACCATCCACCCAGCGCACTGCTACTTGCCGCGAGCTCATCTGGGAACTGCCGACAATCACCCTACCATCATAGGACACATCCAAAGCTTTGGAACTACCGCCTTCCAGGGTGGACAACGCCATCATTCCCGTACCTTCGGTCCACGAAAATGCACGCGTATATGGAGCGTTTGCCTCAGAAGAAATGCCGACGGCAAGCGCGCCATCGCCCGATGTGGCATAGGCAGAGGCGGATGTCTCATTGGCATCCATCTCGCCCAAGCTGATCATGCCGTTTGCAGCGGTCCAGCGCATGGCCCGCAAGCGCCCGCTCCCGTCATAAGATCCGCCCACAATGACGCTGCCATCGGCCGAAATGCCAAGACCGGTTGAGTTGTTCGAGCCCAGCGAACCCAGATCCTGAAAGCCGCCCGAACTGGTCCAGCGATAGGCGCGGTTACCGGTGGTGACGGACTCAAAAATCGAATTGTTTGCAGTTCCGGTGATCACACTACCATCGCCGGAAATCCCTTGCGCATCGAGCTTGAACAAAATCCCGCGCGAGATGTCGCCTACCGGGCTAAATCCGCTGGGGTCGGACCAAATCATGGCATGACTGGTTGTGCCGCCGTCCAGAGGATCTGTATTTCCGATGACCAACGAGCCGTCATCGGAAACACCCGTGCCCTTGATCCTTGTTGCGGTGTTCAAATAATATTCGGCGCTTGAGGACAAGGCAAACAAGCAGGTAGTGCACAGCGCAGTCGCACCCAAAAGTCTTCTCAAGTGCGGTGACGTCATCAGCCGTCCCCCAGCTCCAATCCGCAAACCCGAACCACGTATCGAGCCGCCCGGCGCAACACCGGGGGACACAACACTGGGGGACACAAGAGTGGGCAGCTCCAAGCTTGCCCTATCCCTCGTTTGCGGGACAAAACGCTGAAGGTGCTGGAATCTTGTTACGCGGGATATGCGCTCGATGCTCATCAATGCGACAACTCGGAGCCATTTGGGTACGCTTACTGACATGACAAATTCCCCATTGGATCGGACAACCCGAAAATACGCCTAAACATCGTTGCAAATTGAATGGAATGGGGCTGCCAGGCTATCCCCTGAACAGGGGAGTTCAGGCTGTTTTAAACTGGGGCAGAATGCGCGTTGTCCGATCAACCGCTCTTCAAAATGCCGGACAAGTTGCAAAACCGGAATTTGCACTGGCAGAGAGCCAAAAGATTTCACATAAAAGGTAACCAACGGGATACGCGAGACTGCCAACAGGTGACCAGCAAGCCAGCACCCTTTCTGATCGTTGCAACATCTGCGTTGTTCGCAACCCTGTTGGGAATCTGGATCGTATGGATGGCCCTCAATCAACCATGGCTGGGACTGAAACTGGCCGGCGAAGGGCTTGAGGAAGGGCTGAGGATCGTCTCCGTGGCACCCCTCGGACCCGCGACAAACCTGAAGCCAGGCACGGTTATTCTAGATATTTCAGATGCGAGCGACCGGCATATTGCTCTGGAACCTTACGATATGGCGGAAGAACCTGATGCCGTCGACAGCTATCAGACGCTGGACAGATTCTTTATGCGTCAGCAGACAATTTACGACATCATCGCTGATGGCGAAATATCTCTGACATTTGCGGACGGAAGCCAGGTTTCACTTGTGGCGGCACCTGCACGCCCTCTGAACGACCTGCCGATGGCGTTCTGGATACAAATCGCAGTTGGACTTTGCGGCAGCGTCATCGGCGCCTGTGTGTGGGCGCTGAGGCCGGACATGCCAGGCGCTCGGGCACTGGCCCTCAGCAGCGTGATGCTGATGCTTTCAACCTACCCTTCTGCACTTTATCTGACGCGAGAACTGGCATTGGACGGAACATTTTTCCGGCTTTTGAATTCCATTAATCCATTAGGCTCCCTTGGCTTTGCCGTTTCACTGCTGATCCTGTTTCTGGTCTATCCGCGCGCGTTGGTATCGTCCTCGATCATCACTGCGATTTTGATTCTGTTCAGCCTGTGGTGGCTGATGGATATATTGCGGATAGGCCTGCCCGGCCCCGGCATCGGTCGCTATATGCCGACCGCTCTTGCTGGCCTCGCTGCGCCGGTCATGGCAGCGGTGCAATATTGGGCGTCCAGGGGCGATCCACTGATGCGCGCCGCCCTTGGCTGGTTCGGACTGTCCCTGAGCGTTGCCATTGCCATATTCATACTTTTATTCGTCACGCCCAGCCTCTTGGGGCAGCCGCCGCTGGCACCACAGGCCTTCTCCTACGCCCTGGCCCTTCTTGTCTATGGCGGTATTGCTCTCGGCATCGCGCGGTACCGGATTTTTGATCTGGACCGCTGGGCGTTTCGCATTCTGTTTTACGTCGGCGGGGCCATGGCATTTGCGGCGCTTGATGTTTTTCTGGTCGCAGTGATCGCGCTGGATATGCTGCCTGCATTCGGGCTGGCGCTGCTGATCGTGGCATTGCTCTACCTGCCGCTCAGGGATGTTATGGCGCGGTGGTTCATGCCGGCGCCAAATGGCCGTCACCAGATATTCCTGAAGGTTGTCGGTGTCGCCTTAACCTCAAACAGCGCCAGCCGGAACCAGAGTTGGGAAAACCTGCTGCGACAGGTGTATGACCCGCTTTCAGTGACAGTCTCGCCGGAGCGAAGCAATCCAGAAATCGGGGAAAACGGACTTGCCCTGTTGATACCCGGCTGCGGTTTTGTGCCTTCCCTGAAACTCCGCCACGCCCATAGCGGGCGCAGACTGTTTTCCCGCCGCGACATCGAGCTTGGCGACGAGCTTTGCGCCATGCTGTTACATTCCTGCGAAAGCCGCGAAGCCTATGAAAAGGGAACCGCCGAGGAGCGCGACCGCATCGCCCGTGATACCCATGACAATATTGGCGCAAAGCTTTTAAGCGCGTTGCACGGCACCGCGTTGGAGCGAAAGGACACCATGATTCGCGAGGCCCTGTCCGATCTGCGCGACATTATCAACAATCCCTCTGGCATCACTCAGACACTCGATGAATTGCTGGCGGAATTACGCCTGGAAACCGCAGAACGGCTTTCGGCCGCTGGCCTTTCTCTGCACTGGAGCGTCGAAGGCGAAACGCTCAGCGGCGTATCGGCAGAAATTGTTCATGCTTTGCGGTCAATCATCCGCGAGGGTGTCAGCAATACATTGCGCCACGCTAAGGCCGCCTCAATGACAATTTCCGTCCTGCTGCACCATGAGCATCTGCAATTGACAATTTCCGACGATGGCAGAGGCATTCCTGCACATCGGACCAATCATGACGGGCTTGGTCTGGACGGTATCCGCGCCCGGCTGGAAGCGCTCGGGGGCACATTTGAGACGGCCAGCGCCAATCCGGGATTCAGCCTTTGCGCCATTATCCCGTGTGAGCGCGGAGACACGCCATGAAGACCATACTGATTGTAGAGGATGTGGCAGAAACACGCCAATGGTTGTCCGGTATAGCGCAATCGGCCTTTCCGGGGTGCAACATTACCCTGGCTGGCCGGGTGCGCGAGGCTTTGGCAACCCTGTCGCGAACATGCTTTGATCTTGTCCTGATTGATCTGACGCTGCCCGATGGCAACGGGTTTGAAATTCTGCGCTGGATTCGGCTCAACTGCCCTGACACACTGTGCGTGGTGACAACCGTGGTCAGCAATGATGCCAACATAGTGGCGGCTTTATCGGGGGGTGCGAACGGATATCTTCTCAAGGAGCAACCGCCGGAGCGCATCACACTGCAATTGCAGCAACTGTCGGAAGGTATCCCCGCATTATCGCCATCAATTGCGCGCAGGATCATGGAACATTTCAGCCATACCGGCCCGGCTGCGGAATCCAGTGCCGAGTTAACCTCCCGCGAGAGGGAGGTTCTCGCCCTGATCAGCAGGGGTTTGCGGAACATTGATGTCGCGGAGCAGCTTGGAGTATCGGGGAGCACTATTGCCAGTCATCTCAAATCGATCTATCGCAAGCTTGGCATCTCCTCACGTGCTGAAGCATCATGGCACGCCGCCCAAATGGGCTTGACGCCGGCAGCGCGGGATTGAGTGGCAAACAATCGCGGCTACACCAAATCTTCCATAGCGCTGCAATTCAGAATATGCGATTGAACGCCATGCAAAGATACAGTCTCCAGAAATAAGTAAGGATCCGCCATGAAATTTTTTGTTGATACGGCAGATATCAAAGAAATCACCGAGATGAACGATACCGGTCTGCTCGATGGGGTTACGACCAACCCGTCCCTGATCATGAAGTCCGGGCGCGATATCCTGGAAGTCACCAAGGAAATCTGTCAGATCGTTGAAGGCCCGGTGTCCGCCGAAGTCACTGCCACCGAGTATGACGGCATGATGAAGGAAGCAGCTGTTCTGGCAAAGATTGCAGACAATATCTGCATCAAGCTGCCACTGACCCTGGACGGGCTGAAAGCCTGCAAGGCGTTGACATCCGATGGACACAAGACCAATGTCACTTTGTGTTTTTCAGCAAACCAGGCGCTTCTGGCAGCAAAGGCCGGCGCGACTTTCGTCTCGCCCTTTGTCGGCCGGCTGGATGATATGAGCGTTGACGGCATGGATCTGATTGCCGACATCCGCATTATCTTTGATAATTATGATTTCCAGACCCAGATTCTGGCCGCTTCGATCCGCACCGTCGAGCATGTCAGACAGGCGGCTCTGATCGGTGCTGATGTGGTAACGGCGCCGCCAGCAACCCTGAAAGCCCTGGTGAAACATCCGCTGACGGACAAGGGCCTTGCGGCCTTTCTGGAAGACTGGAAAAAAACCGGCCAGTCAATCGCCTGATTTTACAGCATCACCCGGGCGGCTGAGATTGATCTGCCGCCCGTGATCCCAAAATGGCGCTGCCGACGCGCACATGAGTCGCGCCAAGCATGATCGCCGTGTCAAAATCACCACTCATGCCCATCGACAGGCCGGACACACCGGCTTCTTCCGCCAGTTGGCGCAGCAGCGCAAAATGCGGTGCGGCCACCTGATCCGCGGGCGGAATACACATCAACCCGTCAATATTCAGGCCAATCTCGTCACGGCACGTCCTGACGAAAGCCACCGTCTCCGCCGGGGTTACGCCGGCCTTCTGCGCCTCGTCTCCGGTGTTGACCTGAACGAAGAAACGCCGCTTCACACCAAGCTTGTCCTCCGCCTTTTTCAGGGCCTTGGCGATTTTGATGCGGTCAACCGTTTCAATGACATCGAACAGAGCGACGGCATCTTCCGCCTTGTTGGATTGCAACGGGCCGATCAGATGAAGCTCCAGATCGGGATAAAGCTCCCGCAATTCAGGCCATTTGCCCTGCGCTTCCTGCACCCGGTTTTCGCCAAAAACGCGCTGACCCTGCTGAAACAAGGGCTCCAGCGCCTCGGCCGTAAAGGTCTTGCTGACCGCCACCAGATTGATAGCTGCCAGCTCGCGTTCATAACGCTGCGCCGCTTCGGCGATCTCGCCGCGTACATTTGCAAGCCGGGCGATGGTCTCGTCCGGATCTGGAGTTGGTGAGGGGGCCCACGCCATGAATTGGTCCTGTTGCTGATGATTCCACTGCACTGCCTTTTATTGCAGTTGACCGCCGCTGTCATTTCTGGTGTTTGTCTCGCCGAGATTTGAAAGCAGCTTCCGGAAATTTGAGCGCAGAAATATGGCCTCCGCAAAAGTGCAGACAGAACGTTACAACCCCCAGATCGTTGAGCCGCGCTGGCAGAAAATCTGGACCGGGCAGGAGCTGTTCTCAACGCAGACTGACGACCCGCGCGAAAAATATTATGTGCTTGAAATGTTTCCCTACCCTTCGGGGCGCATTCATGTCGGCCATGTGCGCAATTATGCCATGGGTGACGTGGTCGCCCGGTTTAAACGGGCAAAGGGTTTCAACGTGCTGCACCCGATGGGGTGGGACGCGTTTGGCATGCCGGCTGAAAATGCGGCGATGAAGAACAAGATCCATCCCAAAGCCTGGACCTATGCCAATATTGCCGCCATGCGCAGCCAGCTGAAATCCATGGGTCTGTCGCTGGACTGGCAACGTGAATTCGCCACCTGCGATGTCGCCTATTACCACCAGCAGCAGAAACTGTTTCTGGATTTTCTTCAGGCCGGCATCGCCTACCGCAAGAAATCCAAGGTCAACTGGGATCCGGTCGACCGCACCGTGCTGGCCAATGAACAGGTCATCGACGGCAAGGGCTGGCGCTCCGGAGCGGATGTCGAACAGCGCGAACTCACCCAGTGGTTTTTCAGAATTTCGGACTATTCCGAAGATCTGCTGACCGCGCTGGATGGACTTCAGCGCTGGCCTGACAAGGTTCGCCTGATGCAGAAAAACTGGATCGGCCGGTCGGAGGGCATGTCTGTCCGGTTTGCCTTTGACGGTGCCGATCGGGATCCGCTGGAAATCTTCACCACACGGCAGGATACCTTGTTCGGAGCCAGCTTCATGGCGCTGTCACCGGATCATCCGCTGACCGCAGATCTGGCCAAAGACAATGCAGAACTGGCGGCTTTTGTTGCCGAATGCCGCAAACAGGGCACCAGCGTCGTTGCTGTGGAAACTGCTGAAAAACGCGGCTTTGACACCGGCCTGCGCGTCAAACATCCGCTCCAGGAAGCCACTTTGCCGGTTTATGTCGCCAATTTCGTGCTGATGGATTACGGCACCGGCGCGATTTTTGGCTGTCCGGCCCATGACCAGCGTGATCTCGACTTTGCCAACAAATATAAATTGCCGGTGACGCCTGTTGTGCTGCCACCGGATGCCGATGCCGCCGATTTCACGATTGACGATGAAGCCTATACCGGCCCTGGCCGCATTTTCAATTCCGGCTTTCTCGACGGTCTCAGCATTGAAGCGGCCAAACAGGCGGTCGCCGAGCACCTTGAGCAGACCATGCTTGACGGCGCACCCCTGGGCACACGGCAGATCAATTACCGCCTGCGCGACTGGGGTATTTCGCGGCAGCGCTACTGGGGCTGTCCGATACCGATCATTCATTGCCCCAGCTGCGGCCCCCAGCCGGTTCCCGAAGATCAGTTGCCGGTCGAACTGCCGGACGATATCGATTTTGAAACACCCGGCAACCCGCTCGACCGCCATGCCAGCTGGAAACATGTCGCCTGCCCGGCCTGCGGCAAGGAAGCGGTCCGCGAAACCGATACAATGGACACATTTGTCGATTCATCGTGGTATTTCGCCCGCTTCACCGCGCCGCGCAGCACCACGCCGACGGACCCGCAGGCAGCCGATGCCTGGCTGCCGGTCAATCAGTATATTGGCGGTGTGGAACATGCGATCCTGCATCTGCTGTATTCGCGCTTTTTCGCCCGCGCCATGTCGCGCTGCGGTCACATGTCCATAGAAGAACCGTTTGAAGGCCTGTTTACCCAGGGCATGGTGGTCCATGAAGCCTATCATGACGGCCAGGAGCGCGCTTGGTTTGCGCCCGCTGAACTGCGTTTTGAGGGCGAGGGCGCTGATCGCAGGGCATTCCTGATTGACGGCGGTCAGGAAGTGACCATCGGCAAGATCGAGAAAATGTCGAAGTCGAAACGCAACACCGTCGATCCTGACGATATTATCCGCACCTATGGCGCGGATACGGCGCGCTGGTTCGTGCTGTCGGATTCGCCGCCGGAACGCGATGTCATCTGGACTGACGCCGGTGTTGAGGGTGCCCATCGATTTGTGCAGCGGGTCTGGCGTCTGGTTCAGGAAGTTGCGGCGCTCGATATGGCGGCAGGCTCCCCCAAGGATCACGCCTTGACTGCCGCTGCGCACAAGGCGCTGCATGCTGTGGAAGCGGACATTGATGGCCTGCGTTTCAACCGTGCTGTCGCTCAGATCTATGAATTGGCGAATGCGATTTCAGCTCAGCTCAGCAAGGCCGAGGCCGCTGCTGAGAATAGCGCAAATGGTGCGATCCGCAACGCTTTTGAAATGATGCTTCATGCTTTGGCCCCAATGATGCCGCATCTGGCAGAAGAGTGCTGGAAGCAACTGGGACATTCCGATTTGATTGCAAGCCGTCCCTGGCCTAAGGTGAATGAGGCGCTGCTTTCGGAAGACACCATCATTCTGCCGGTGCAGATCAACGGTAAGCGGCGCGCCGAAATCACGGTTCCGAAAGAGGCGTCCAAACAGGCAGTGGAAGAGGCCGTTCTGGCTATGCCGGCCGTGTTGAAAGCACTGGATGGCAGGGCTCCGAAGAAGCTGATTGTTGTGCCCGGACGCATTGTGAATGTGGTGGTTTGATTAACTTAATAATGAGATATTTCGGCAGTTTATCGTGAGCGAGAACACACAGATGCAGTTGATTTTGCGAATTCTCAAATCCCCGGCTCCGGCTATTATTGCACTCGGCCTGCTGACCGCAGCCTGCAATGTCCGGCCAGTCTATGGGCCAGGCAGCGGCTCCGGCATGGTGCAGGTATCGGAGGAAATGGCCGCAATCGCAATTGATCCGGCCAAAGACCGGGTCTCTCAGGAACTGCGCAACCGGCTGATCTTCAATTTCAATCTTGGCCGTTCTGTTGCCGAAAAGAAATACCAGATGAGCTACACTCTGGATGAGTCAGATGATGCCATCGCCATTGAGGCGCGCAGCGGTGCCCCGGCATCCTACCGCCTGACTGCGATTGTCAAATTCCGCATAGTGGATCCTGTGGCCAACACCACATTGACTGCAGGCACAGTACGCGCCAGCGCCTCCTATGACCGCTCATCGCAAAGCTTTGCCAATATCCGCGCCCGCCGTGATGCGGAAAACCGGGCAGCAAAATCGGCTGCCGACGAAATCACAGCCCGGGTATCCACCTATTTTGCCACCCAGCGATAAATTATGGCCGTTCTGCAGAAGGAAGCACTGAATTCCTATCTGAAAAACCCGTCAATGCGGTATCGCATCGTTCTGGTCTTCGGGCCGGACAGAGGGTTGGTATCGGAACGCGCCAGCGCCATTCTCGATAAGTTGCAGCAATCCTCAGGCGGCAATTCCGACGACCCTTTCGGTCTGACCCGCATTGCCGCAGAAGACCTCAACAGCGATCCTCAGCGGCTGGCAAATGAGGCCTATACCATCTCGCTGTTCGGCGGCACGCGTTTTATCCACGCCAAGGCTCATGGTGCCCGCAACCTGCAGGACCAGATCGCTCCACTGCTGAAAGATCTGCCGCAGGACACCTTCATCATTATCGAAGCGGGAGATGTGAAAAAAACCACAGCCTTCCGCAAATTGATTGAAAAAAGCGATGACGCTGCCGCCATCGCGTGTTTTGCCGATGATACGGCCAGCCTGAATCAATTGGTCAGCGACGAACTGGAAGCCTTTGGCCTCAGCATGACGAAAGACGCCAGACAGAGGCTTGTCAGCCAACTGGGCGGAGACCGTCTCGCCAGCCGTCGCGAAATTGAAAAACTCTGTCTGTTTGCAGCCGATAAGGGCACAATCAGCGAGGAGGATGTCCTGGCTCTGTCCGGTGACAGTTCGGTGCTGTCTGCCGATGCACTCAGCGATGCTGCCGCCCTGGGGCAGATGCCGGCCCTGATGGATGCACTGGCACGGATGGATGCAGGTAGCCTCAGTCCTTCCGCCGCAGGTCCCTTGATCTTGCGCAATTTTCAAATTCTGCATAAAGCCCGAATCATGGTTGAACAGGGGGTTCCGGCAGCTCAGGTGGTGGAGCGGGTAACCCCGCCGATTTTTTTCATGCGCAAAGGCGCGGTGCGCAAACAGCTGGGAATGTGGACCGTTGCCCGGCTGGAGCGTGCCCTTGCGCTGCTCTCCGAGGCAGTTTTGAAAAGCCGCCAGCAGCAGGGGCTCGCAACCGCTCATCTGGGAGATGCGTTAATCCGTATTGCGGGAAACGCCCGCCGCGGATAAGGCGTTCGGCACTGGAACAAAACACCCCATAATCGGGAAAATTTAGACGCTGGAACGTCGCAATCAGATAACAGGTAGTTTAATTTCGCGACTTGGTTCCGCGTAGCTCCCACGATGGAAGAAATACATTTATGACATTTGAGCAAATGTTTCTGTTTGGTCTGTTTGCGGCAGTCTTCGCCATGCTGATCTGGGGCCGATACCGCTATGATCTGGTCGCATTCGGTGCGTTGGTCGTGGCATTAATTGTCGGCGTTGTGCCTTACAAGGAAGCATTTTCCGGTTTTGGCCATCCGGCGACCATCATCATCGCCCTTGTGCTGGTGGTCTCAAGCGGGTTGATCAATTCCGGGGCCATCGATCTCATCACACGCCGGCTTCTGGCCACAGAACGGCCGATTTCCCAGCATATCGGCATTCTCGGCGTAGTCGGCGGCATTCTGTCCGCCTTCATTAACAATGTCGCCGCCCTTGCCATTCTCATGCCCGTCGACATGCAGGCAGCCGCCAAGGCGAAACGCATTGTCGGCATTACCTTGATGCCGCTTGCCTTCTCCACGATTCTTGGCGGCATGATCACCCTCATCGGTACGCCGCCAAACATCATTATTGCTGCCTATCGGGGCACAGTGACCGGGGTTCCCTTTTCGATGTTTGATTTTGCACCGGTGGGAATTGCCTGCACCATTGCAGGCATTGCCTTCATTGCCCTTGTGGGATGGCGGCTCATTCCGGTGGATACATCAAAATCGGAACAGGCAGCCGATTTCAGTTCGCTGGGCCAGTATATTGCTGAACTGGTGGTCGGCAAAGACAGTCCTGCGCTTGAAAAAATGGTGCGAGATCTGGATGGCGACGCGGAAGAGGCCGACGTGGTTACGATCGGGCTGGTGCGCAACGGAAGCAGATTGCCGGGCCGCGCCCGCACCAATGAAATCCGCGAGGGCGACATTCTGGTGGTCGAAGGGTCGCCGGATTCAATCGACAAATTCCGCTCTGCTTTGAAGCTCTCTTTCATCGGCGAGAAGCGCCACGAAAAAATTGCCTCTGAAGGCATGGCCCTGATGGAGGTCGTGGTGCCGGACGACGCCCGCATCATCGGCCGCTCGGCGATGGATATGAAACTGCTCTATCGGCAGAATACCACCCTTCTGGGCGTGTCACGAAAAGGCAAGCGCTTCGTTGACCGGGTGCGTCATCTGGCTATTGAGAGCGGCGACGTGCTGTTGCTGCTCGGCGCGTCGGAGTATTTGCCGAGTGTCGCCAACTGGCTTGGCGTGCTGCCCCTGCGTGAACGCGGTCTCATCGTCACCCAGCACAAACGCGCCAGCCTGGCCGTGGGCCTGTTCGGCATCGCACTTGCGCTTGCGTCTTTTGGCGTGTTGCAACTGGCAATCGCCCTGGCGGCCGTGGTGGTGCTTTATGTGGTGTTGAAAATCGTGCCGATTTCCACACTCTACGAGCAGATTGAATGGCCCGTAATTGTTCTGTTGGGGTCGATGATACCGCTGGGCACCGCGCTGGAAACCTCCGGGGGCACCGAACTGATTGCCAATACCATTGTGTCATACACCGGCTCTTTTCCCATTCCGGTGGTTCTCATCGTTCTTATGATTGTCACAATGACCCTGTCTGACCTGCTCAACAACACTGCAACTGCTGTGATTGCAGCACCGATTGCCGTCAACATTGCCGGAGCGCTGAATGTCAATCCGGATCCGTTCCTGATGGCGGTTGCAGTGGCGGCCTCCTGCGCCTTTCTGACCCCGATCGGTCACAAGAACAACACGTTGATCATGGGCCCGGGCGGTTACCGCTTTGGCGATTACTGGCGCATGGGTCTGCCGCTTGAAATCATCGTGATTGCCGTTTCAATACCGGTGATCCTGTTGGTCTGGCCGTTGTGAAGCGGCAGGGCTGTTATGCATCCGCCTGTGCGGCACCATTGACCGCCGGTTCTGCCAGCGGTATCGCGACGGTTTATTGCGCAACCGGTGCGGCTTCCGTAGCCCCTGCGTCGCGTCTGACAGATTGCATCGCCGGGATACTGGAAATCTGTGTTTGCGGCACATACGGCTCGCCGCGATATCTCGCCACGGCCTTGCCAATCCCCTCTGGCACCGCATAGGGCGGGCAGGCCGCGTCCGGGATAAATTTCCCGCCTTCTGCTGCCTCAGCGTTAAACACATAACGTTTGTTGCAGACATTCACCTTCGGCATCTGACCGGTCGCCTCAAAATGGTCTGAACCGAGTTTGAGCATGCGCCAGAAATCAAGATGCGGGCTGGTGCTGTACCGCGCCAGATTGGCATTGGTCATGCGAAACGGAAAGGCCTGAACCTGAAAGGATTTCTGCCCCGCACTGAAACTTTCCCGACCAAGCTGATAGATTTCCTCAATATGCTCGTCTTTCATGGCATAGCACCCGGCCGATGAGCAGGATCCATGCACCATGAGATAGGTTCCGGTCCGCTTGTTGGCCCGGTCAAACTCATTGGGAAAGCCCAGATTGAACGACAGATAGTAATTAGACTTCGGGTTCATCAGGCCCGGCACGATGGTGTAAAAACCCTCGGGCGCCTGGCGGTCGCCCTCTTTGAATTTGGGGCCGAGTTCACCGGACCAGGCACAAATATCATATGACTTGTAGAGCGCGTATTTGCGGTCAATCTCGCGCCACTTCCAGACCTCCAGCTTCGCATCCTCCTTGAAAATACGAACTACCATGGGTGAACCGGCCTCCATTTTCAGGGATTCAAGCCGTGTCTTGGTGGCCTTCGACAAAGGTTTCGTATGGCGCTCATCAAAATCGAAATTCGGATTGCATGCGGCCAGCACAACAAAAAAAGTCAATACGGCTGCCATGCGTAAACGAGCGGAATATTGAGACAACACGGATCGAAACAGGGCCAAACGGAAATCCCCTAAACAGTTTGATCAATCAAGTCAGAATATGGTTGATATTCGGTTAGCGCAAATCACGGAAATGTGGACATTTTGCGCACCTACCCGCCTGACATCTGATTTATTTTAATCTAATGTGATTTTTCACCCAGCTGATGATCTATTTCCCGACACCATCATTTCATAATATTTGGCTGTGATTTTTCCTCTCCGTGCGTCTTGAATGGGCTGGCATGCATTCTGCAACAGGCAAACTTCAACTCCGGGCCCACCCTTTGCGCCGCGCAATTGACCCGTGGTTAGTCCTGTGTGGGTTACTGATGGCTCTGACAGTCGGCAGTGGCAGCGCTGCAGCCGCCGCCAATACAGAGCAAGCAGCCCTGTCCGCGTGTGGCTTCAAACCTGCCCCACCGGGAATGATTGTCCAGGCCGATGCCAAAGGCGGCCTGGTGCTGGATGATGGCCGAAAACTCAGATTATCCGATGTCTGGATGGCAACACCGGACAATCTGCTCCGCCAGGTCATCGGCCGAGAAATTATTCCCTATCCAGCGGCGAAGCAACCGGATCGGACGGGATATCTGCCGGCACACATAATTGTGAAACCGGACGTCACGATGCCTTATGCTGGTTGGCTGCAGGCTGATCTGTTGGCAAGGGGGCAAGCATTTCTCTATATTTACCCCGATCAGACGAGTTGTGCCGAGGCTCTGTATTCTTCTGAAAAGTCCGCGCAAATGGCCGGCATCGGCATCTGGAAACTGGATTTAAGCCAAAAATATCCCATATTTTCAACTGGAGACATGGAACCATTTTTCGTTGGTACAGTTGAACATCTTACAATAGAACGCGCTGCGGGGCGTTACGGAATCATTAGGGGCGTTGTGCTAAGCACAGGCAGCGCAGGACGGTGGCGGTATCTCAATTTCGGACAGAACTACGCGCAGGATTTTACAGTGCGGATGACTGCGGGCGTGGAAAAGCATTTCGTCGATATCGGTTTCCCCTTGCAGGCACTGAAAAGCAGGCGCGTTGAAATACGGGGCGTCATCCAGTCAAAAGGCGGCCCCATGATCGATATCTTCAACCCAGCACAAATCGTAATAGAGGAGTGAGCGGGCTTGCCGTATTTGACAAGTCAGTTTTTTCAGATCGCAGCGGCGTTCCGGTTTCGGCGTCGTGCGGCCGTTGCACGCCGTGCTGGATTTTCCGGAGTGTGGACAGGTAACGGTCTGCGGCGTATCCGGCCGCTTGTCGCGCTTGTTCTGGCTTTTCCGCTGGTGTCGGCCTGTGTGTCCTTTCCCGGAGCGCCCAGCCTGTCGGGGCTGGCTCCCGGTGCGGGCTCTTCGATCGGTCAACGCGAGCACCCGCGCGTCGTCAGCGCCTATGGCGGGCGCTACCGTGACAAGGAGGTCGAAGCCCTTCTGGACGACGTCACTGAACGGCTGGTCGCAGTCTCGTCCAATCCGCGACAGAACTATCGTCTGACCATACTGAACTCGCCCGTTGTCAACGCTTTTGCCTTGCCCGGCGGCTATCTCTATGTCACCCGCGGTTTGCTGGCGCTGGCCAATGACACATCGGAAGTGGCAGCTGTGCTGTCCCACGAAATGGCGCATCTCACGGAAAATCACGCCTTTCAAAGACAACAGCGGGCTCAGGAAGCCAAACTGACCAACAAGGTGATGACCGAAGCCATTACTGACGAGATGGAAGCCCAGATTGCCCTCACATCCAGCCAGGTTTCACTGGCAAGCTTCTCCCGCGGACAGGAACTGGCCGCCGACCGGATTGGTGTTGAAATGATGGTCCGGGCGGATCTTGATCCCTATGCTGCGGCGCGCTTTTTGACCAGCATGGGACGGTTTGGGCGCTTTCGCGCGGAAAGCCTGACGAGCAACGCCAACAGCCCGAATTTTCTCGCCTCCCATCCCGCTACTCCAGCCCGCATTTCTCAGGTCGTGCAGACCGCACGCTCGTTTAATGTCGCAACCAGCGAACGGACGGAAGAACGCGCGCGCTATCTGGCGGCGATTGATGGCCTGACATTCGGCGATGATCCTGCTGAAGGCTATGTGCGCGGCCGGTCCTATTTGCATCCCAAGCTGGGTTTTGCGTTTGAGCTGCCCAACAGCTACACGCTTGAAAACACTCCCGACGCCGTCCTTGCCGCAGACAAGAACGGCACCGCCATGCGGTTTGACGGCATTCAGATTCCGGCGCAGCTGTCCCTGGTCGACTACATGGGATCTGGCTGGATCGGCGGCCTGGATCCGGCAACCATTCAGGGGCGCACGATCAATGGTATGGAAGCTGCCACTGCAAATGCCCGCGCCAAAGGCTGGCGCTTTCGCATCGTCGTGATCCGTTTGAAAGACGCGACCTACCGGTTCTTGTTCGCCAATGCGGACGAAACCACTGATCTGGAAACTGACGCTGATCAGACACTGGCCAGTTTCCGGCGTCTTGGCCGGGCGGAAAAAGCCGGGCTGAAACCACTTTCACTGAAAATCATGCCGGTTCGCAATGGCGACACAGTGGCCTTGATGGCCGCCCGGATGCAAGGCGTTGACCGCCAGACCAAGCTGTTCCTAGTCCTGAACGGCATTCAGGAAGGTGCGGGCTTGCGCCCCGGCAGTCTGGTCAAGATCGTGGTGGACTGACGACCTTCAGGACCTGGATCATTGTGAAAAATACACTCTGTGCTTTTCTAAATGGCGGTTTTCATGAATAAGGGTTTTCTGTTTCACCCGGTCTTCCCCGGACCTGCACATAAGAGCCAACCTCATGCCCTCCATCGCTCTCTCGCCTCTGGCACCAAAATCCCTGCCGCAAATGCCGGTCATTTCCGGGCTTTTATTTTCAACGGCAGAAGCCGGTATCAAATATCGCGACCGCCGCGATGTCCTGCTGGTTCAGTTTGAAGACAACGCCCAGATAGCCGGGGTTTTCACCCGCTCACGCTGTCCCTCCGCTCCGGTGGAATGGTGTCAAGCGCATCTGACAAGCGGCACTGCGCGTGCACTGCTGGTCAATTCCGGCAATGCCAATGCATTTACCGGGCAGAAAGGCCGCGATGCGGTCGAAATCTCCGCCCGGCTGACGGCAGAGGCGATTGGCTGCGCGCCCGAAGATGTATTTCTCGCCTCAACCGGTGTAATCGGCGAGCCTCTGCCTGCGGAAAAATATGCCCTCATCATGGATCAGTTGGCAGGCAGCGGTGCGGCCACATCCGACGCCTGGGAAACCGCAGCACGCACCATCATGACCACCGATACATTTCCGAAGCTTGCAACCCGGACATTTGATCTGGCCGGCCGGACTTATACGATCAACGGCATGGCAAAGGGATCGGGCATGATACAGCCGGACATGGCCACCATGCTGTCGTTCCTGTTCACCGACGCGCCGCTCCCGGCGAAAACGCTGCAGGCTGCACTGGCCAGCACCATCGGCCGGACCTTCAATGCCATAACGGTGGATAGTGACACCTCGACCAGCGACACCGTGCTGCTGTTCTCTCTGCCTGGCAAAAATGACTTGTTGGAGGATAGTGACACCGCCGGGTTTGAAGATGCTCTTGCGGCGCTGATGAAAGATCTGGCGCTGCAGGTCGTGCGCGATGGCGAAGGTGCCCGCAAGCTGGTTGAGATCACCGTCAGCGGCGCCGAAAGCGACGCATCCGCCAAAAAGATCGCATTCTCGGTGGCCAATTCGCCGCTGGTCAAAACCGCGATTGCCGGCGAGGACGCTAATTGGGGCCGCATTGTCATGGCCGTCGGCAAGGCGGGCGAACCGGCTGACCGCGATCTGTTGTCGATCCAATTCGGCGATATCCGGGTGGCTGAGAACGGAATCCGCTCTGAAGGATATTCAGAGGAAGCCACCAGCGCCATGATGCAGTTGGATGAAATACCGATCCGCATTGACGTAGGCGTTGGCTCTGGCAAGGCAACCGTGTGGACCTGCGATCTGACCAAGGAATATGTAGCGATCAATGGCGATTACAGAAGCTGACACCTCAATCAGATCGCTGGAACTGGCAGGCTTTGCCTCATGGCCGGCCGCCAAGCTGGTCACAGACGGGTCATGGCAGATTCGCCTGTCGCCCCACCTGCCTTATAAACGCACCAATTCAATCAATTGCCTTGATGCGGCGGACAAAGCCCGCATCAAGCCGCGTCTGGCCCGGGCAATGGCGGTATTTGCCGAGAGCGGCGTTCAGCCAACCTTGCGCGCTACACCGCTGACCCCGCCGGAGTTGATCCAAGCCTGCAGCACAGATGGCTGGTCCGATCCTTATTCTGAATCTGTGGTGATGACCGCCCCCTTGCAGTCAGTGTTCAATCACGGCGATTTTGAGGTTTTTGATGATCCCGCCCCGCAATGGATTGCCGACTACATGGCACTGACCATGGACCGAACCATTGATGCGACTGCTATTACAAAAGCGCTCTCCGCCATTGAAAAACCGGTTCGCTTCTTCCGTGTTGCCGCGCCGGGTCAGTGTCTTGGCGTGGCCGTTGCCGTGATTCAGGGGACATTGGTCGGTCTGTTCGGTCTGGCGGTGGCACAAGCTGCACGCCGCACCGGGCTTGGCCGCACACTCAGCCATGCCGCTCTGGCCTGGGGCGCCGACAATGGCGCCAGCACCGCATGGCTGCAGGTGGAGGCGGGCAATTTGCCTGCCAGACGGCTCTATGACGCGCTTGGCTTTGGCGAACGCTATCGCTATGCCTATCACAGTTTCAACACTGCCAGTGACACATTTACCGCCGTATAGAGCAGGATCATGCCGAGT
>TARA_R110002096_G_scaffold66096_2_pt1 | contig 20016 bp, 18 predicted proteins | sample TARA_R110002096 | Tara Oceans TARA_R110002096 (sample SAMEA4397295) | marine metagenome | biome: Polar Biome; feature: [DCM] deep chlorophyll maximum layer (ENVO:01000326); material: water (ENVO:00002006), including particulate matter (ENVO:01000060) such as... | depth 35 m
AAAATACATACACACAAACTTCGTGTTATTAAAAAAATAGTATAAAAAAAAGCCGCTAATTGCGGCTTTTTTTTTATGGTTTTATTTATTTTTTAGTTCTCACCTTCAAGAAGTGCAACTTTTTCTTTTAAGCTTTTATACTTATCCGTTTCACCTAAAATACTATAAATATTCATTAAAGTTTTAGCTGCATTTATATTTTTTGGTGCAATTTCTAATGCTTTAGATAAATATGGAACTGCTTGTTTGTAAAGCCCTTGGCGCTCCTCTCTTAGTTCATCATACTTTTTATTATCTGCTTTAGAACTTCCTAAACTATTCATTTCTTGTATTAATGGTTCTTCTCTAGCCAATACTAATGCCGATAAGTTTATGTAAGCGTTAATGTATTCTGGATTTAATTCAATAGCTTTTTCATAACGTGCTTTAGCTTCTTCTGGTTGATTAGATTCTGAAGCAATAACACCTAGATTATATTGCAATTCAGCATTTTTAGGATCCATTTCAGTGGCTTTCTGTAAAAGCTTTTTAAACTCTTCCGTATTTCCCATTTTGTAATGCACATTAGCCTCTGATAAAACTAAATTAATATCGTCAGGACTCTCTGCCCTAGCCGCTTTCATTGCTTCAATGGCCTTTTCATTATCGCCATTACTAACATAAATAAGAGCAATATTCTTTATAATTTCAGGCTTTTTAGAATCTGTATTACGTGCACCAGGCTTTATGTGACTCTTAGCTTTCACATACAAATCTCTTGTATTTTTATCTAAAACTTCTTCTTCACCTGTTTCAACATTAGTGGCAAAAAATTCTTTTTCGATACCTGTATAACCTAAGCTTTTAAGCTCTTCGTACAACGGTAATGCTCTGTCAAATTCCTGAACATTTACTGCGGTTGCAGCGGCATAATAAAGGAACAAAGTATCTTTTTTTGTTACTCTGTATGATTTTTCAAAATACTTAGATGCTGTAGAATAATCTTTTTTACCATAAGCATCATTACCCGTTTTCAATAAAGTATTTACCATGTTAACTTTTAATTCGGCTATTTCAGACTTATACTCACTTTTAACTTTTTCCAAGTTATCTAAAGCTGAGTCCATGTCTTTTTCAGATCCTTTTCCTCCAGCATATAAAGCTTGTGCTGAAAGATAATAATATTTATCTTTTAGTTCGTCATCCATAGCAGACATAAGAGTTTCTGCTTGTTTTAAAGCTGATTTTGCCTCAGCATAATTTTCTGATTTAATAGCTTTTTCTACTGTCTTCAATTCTTTTTTTTGTGCAAATGAAAATGCACTAATTGAAAAAGCTAAAGCTACAATGATTTGTTTTTTCATTTTAAATAATATTAAGTTTAATTTTCAGTGTTATTGTCGTCTAGGTTATTATCAAGAGTTGTGCCATCATCTGGAGCCTCAATGTTCTCAACTGTTTCAGCATCTTCAACTTCATCTTCATCGTCGTCCTGCATTACTTTTGCAACAGCAGCTATAGAATCATTGGATTTCAAATTTATTAGTTTAACACCTTGTGTTGCTCTACCCATAACTCTTAAATCTGCAACTGCCATACGAATTGCAACACCCGATTTATTGATAATCATTAAATCATCTTCGTCGGTCACATTCTTAATGGATACTAAATTACCTGTTTTTTCTGTAATAGAAATAGTTTTAACGCCTTTTCCTCCACGGTTTGTAATTCTGTAGTCTTCTAAGCTCGAGCGTTTTCCATAACCATTTTCAGAGACTACAAGAATATTACTTTCCATGTCATCAACAGCAATCATTCCTATAACTTCGTCTGTTTTTTCATTTTGCAAACGAATGCCTCTTACACCAGAAGCTCCACGTCCCATTGGGCGTGTTTTGGCTTCTTCAAAACGAATGGCTTTACCAGATTTTAGTGCCAGCATAACTTGACTTTCACCTGTGGTTAATTTAGCTTCTAATAAAACATCGTCTTCTTTAATTGTTATGGCGTTAATACCATTTGTTCTTGGACGTGAGTATTGCTCAAGTGATGTTTTCTTCACCTGGCCTTTTTTAGTTGCCATGATTACGTAATGACTATTAACATAATCTTCATCTTTTAAATCTTGAGTACAAATGAAAGCCATTACTTTATCGTCTTGCTCAATATTTATAAGGTTTTGAATAGCTCGACCTTTTGAGGTTTTACTACCTTCTGGGATTTCGTAAACACGCATCCAAAAACATTTTCCTTTTTGAGTGAAGAATAACATGTATTGGTGGTTTGTACCAACAAATAAATGTTCTAAGAAATCTTCATTACGTGTAGTAGATGCTTTTTGACCAACACCACCTCTATTTTGTGTTTTATATTCTGTTAAAGATGTACGTTTGATATAACCAGCATGCGAAATAGTAATCACAACTTTTTCATCAGGAATCATGTCTTCAATACTTAAATCGCCACCAGCATATTCTATTACTGATCGACGCTCATCGCCATATTTATCTCTAACAACTTCTAATTCTTCCTTAATAATTTCCATACGACGCTCTTTCTTGTCCAAGATATCTTTAAGATCGATAATTGTTTTCATAATCTCATCATACTCAGAGCGTAATTTATCTTGCTCTAAACCTGTAAGTTGACGCAAACGCATCTCTACAATAGCTTTTGCTTGAATTTCAGAAAGTTTAAAACGTTCAATTAAATTATTTCTAGCTTCATCAGCATTTGATGATGCTCTTATGATTTTTATAACTTCATCAATATTATCTGAAGCGATAATTAAACCTTCTAGAATATGGGCACGTTCTTCTGCTTTACGTAATTCATAAGTAGTTCGTCTTACAACAACGTCATGTCTGTGTTCAACAAAATAATGAATCAATTGTTTTAAGTTTAACATCTGCGGACGACCTTTTACTAGTGCAATGTTGTTTACACTAAATGAGGATTGTAACGCAGTATATTTAAACAATTTATTTAATACGATATTTGGGATAGCATCACGTTTTAAAACGTAAACAACGCGCATACCATTTCTATCAGATTCATCACGAATAAGAGAAATGCCTTCCAGTTTTTTATCGTTAACCAAATCAGCAGTTTTCTTAATCATATCTGCTTTATTAACTTGGTAAGGTATTTCGGTAACGATAATGCATTCTCGTCCAGCAACCTCTTCTATATTTGCTTTAGCACGCATTACGATTCTTCCACGACCCGTATGAAAAGCTTCCTTAACACCATCATAACCATAAATGGTTCCTCCAGTTGGGAAATCTGGTGCTTTAACATGAGTAATTAATTCATCAATTTCAATATCTGGGTTTTCAATATAAGCTATGATTCCGTTTACTACTTCTGTTAAATTATGAGGCGGCATATTGGTTGCCATACCTACTGCAATACCAGAAGCACCATTTATTAATAGCCCAGGAATACGCGTTGGTAAAACTGTTGGCTCTTGTAAAGTATCATCAAAATTTAATTTATGGTCTACGGTTTCTTTATCAATATCTGCCAACATGTCTTCAGATATTTTCTGCATACGTGCTTCAGTATAACGCATTGCTGCAGGACTATCGCCATCAATAGAACCAAAATTCCCCTGCCCATCTACAAGCATGTAACGCAAACTCCATTCTTGAGCCATACGCACCATAGCATCATAAACTGATGTATCACCATGCGGGTGATATTTACCTAAAACCTCTCCAACTATTCTTGCTGATTTTTTATGTGCCGAACTTGCTCTAACACCAAGTTCGTGCATACCGTAAAGCACACGCCTGTGAACTGGTTTTAAACCATCTCTTACATCTGGTAACGCACGTGACACAATGACTGACATTGAATAATCAATGTAAGCCGATTTCATCTCATCTTCAATGTTAATAGGAATCAATTTTTCTCCTTCTGCCATATAAAATTTTAGTTAAGTTTTTATCTGTATTTCAAAACATGCTAATATAAGAATTCCATGAGTCATAGTAAGACTATGACACATACTTTTTCATGTTTTTTATTAACAATTTATGGGTGTTTTTTAGTTAATAAGTATCACTACAAAAGCTTTGATTTTATAAAGATTTTTTCGTCAATTAGCACCATACAGACATTTTTAGGTATAGTTTTTGACTTTAGTAAAATGTTTTACTATTTTTAATGCAGAAAGGATAAGAATATGGATGATAATTTTTCCCCAAGAGTAAAAGATGTTATTGCTTACAGCAAAGAAGAGGCATTGCGTTTAGGCCACGATTTTATTGGCACTGAACACCTAATGCTTGGGCTTTTACGTGATGGTGATGGTAAAGCAATTAACATTTTAAATGCACTAGATATTGATTTAAATCATTTACGCCGAAAAGTAGAAATATTAAGTCCTGCAAACCCAAATATAACTGTATCTTCAAATCAAAAAAAGAATTTACATCTTACAAGGCAAGCAGAACGCGCTTTAAAAACCACTTTTTTAGAAGCAAAACTATTTCAAAGCTCTTCAATAAACACTGCACATTTGTTGCTTTGTATTTTAAGAAATGAAAACGACCCCACTACCAAGCTTTTAAATAAGCTAAAAGTTGACTACGATAATGTTAAAGAACAATTTAAACTCATGATTACAAACGATAATAATTACATAGAACCAAAATCTGAATTTCAGGATGACGATGCAAACCCTGATAATGATGCTAGAAAAGACAATATATTTAATGCTCCAGCCGGAAAAACCAACAAGAAATCAAAAACGCCAGTTTTAGATAATTTTGGCCGCGATTTAACCGCTATGGCTGAGGAAGGAAAATTAGACCCCGTTGTTGGTCGGGAAAAAGAAATACAACGTGTTTCACAAGTTTTAAGCAGAAGAAAGAAAAATAATCCGCTTTTAATTGGTGAACCTGGAGTTGGTAAATCTGCCATTGCTGAAGGTTTAGCTCTTAGGATTGTTAAGCGTAAAGTATCACGTATTTTATTTAATAAACGTGTGGTAACTTTAGATTTGGCAAGTTTAGTTGCTGGAACAAAATACCGTGGACAGTTTGAAGAGCGTATGAAAGCCGTAATGAACGAGCTTGAAAAAAATGACGATGTTATTCTTTTTATTGATGAAATTCATACCATTGTTGGCGCTGGTGGCGCAACTGGAAGTTTAGACGCTTCTAATATGTTTAAACCCGCTTTAGCGCGTGGCGAAATTCAATGTATTGGAGCTACAACTTTAGATGAATACAGACAGTATATAGAAAAAGATGGTGCTTTAGAGCGTCGTTTTCAAAAGGTTATTGTAGAACCAACTACAGTTGAAGAAACTATAGAAATTCTTAATAATATAAAAGGTAAATACGAAGAGCATCATAATGTTGATTATACACCTGAAGCTATTGAAGCTTGTGTAAAATTAACAAACCGCTATATGACTGAACGTTTTTTACCAGACAAAGCTATTGATGCTTTAGATGAAGCGGGTTCTCGTGTTCACATTACAAATATTGATGTTCCTAAGCAAATTATAGAACTTGAAAAGCAACTAGAAGGCATAAAAGAAACTAAAAATGCCGTTGTAAGAAAACAAAAATATGAGGAAGCCGCTAAACTTAGAGACGATGAAAAACGTATAGAAAAAGAATTAGCTATTGCTCAAGAAAAATGGGAAGAAGATACCAAACAACATCGTGAAATTGTAACTGAAGATAATGTTGCAGATGTAGTTTCGATGATGACTGGGGTACCTGTAAACCGTATTGCACAAACCGAGATTAATAAATTGGCTGAATTACCTAATCTAATAAAAGGTAAAGTAATAGGTCAAGATGAAGCTGTTTCGAAAGTTGTTAAAGCGATTCAGCGTAATCGTGCTGGACTAAAAGACCCTAATAAACCAATTGGCTCATTTATATTTTTAGGACAAACAGGCGTTGGAAAAACACAGTTAGCTAAAGTTTTATCAAGAGAATTGTTTGATAGTGAAGATTCACTTGTTCGTATAGACATGAGTGAATACATGGAGAAATTTGCGATTTCGAGATTAATTGGTGCACCTCCAGGATACGTTGGTTATGAAGAAGGCGGTCAATTAACTGAAAAAATCAGAAGAAAACCTTATGCTGTGCTTCTTTTAGATGAAATTGAAAAAGCGCATCCAGATGTTTTTAATATGCTGCTTCAAGTTTTAGACGATGGCTATTTAACCGATAGTTTAGGGCGCAAAATCGATTTTAGAAATACCATTATTATTATGACTTCTAATATTGGCGCTCGTAAATTAAAAGATTTTGGAACAGGTATTGGTTTTGGAACGGCTTCTCAAAAAGCTCAAGAAGATTCGAACGCAAGAGGTATTATTGAAAATGCACTTAAAAAATCATTTGCGCCAGAGTTTTTAAATAGAATTGATGATGTTGTTGTATTCAATACCTTAGAGAAAGAAGATATTAATAAAATTATCGATATTGAACTTGAAAAACTCTTAACACGAATAAAAGGCTTGGGTTATATTTTAACATTAACCGATACCGCCAAAGGTTACATAGCCGAAAAAGGTTTTGATAAACAATATGGTGCACGTCCTTTAAAAAGAGCCATTCAAAAATATGTTGAAGATGCCTTGGCTGAAGAAATTGTAGCATCAAATCTTCAAGATGGTGATAAAATCAAAATTGATTTAAATAATAAAACTGAGGAATTAAAAATTTCTATTGAAAAAGCTGAAAAACCTACAGAGTCTTAATAAATCCAAAGTTAAACATATCAAAATCCTACATTCTAATTGAACGTAGGATTTTTTTTTTGACATAACTGTAACAAATAAAGAATACGACACTCTATACTATAACAATTTGTTTTTTTGACATCAACCACATTAAATACTGAGCAACTCGTTAACCTTTGTAAATCTGGAAACCAATCGGCACAATTGGAAATTTATAATAGATATTACAAAGCCATGTATAACGCATCTTTCAGAATTGTAAAAAACAATTTTGAAGCTGAAGATATTATGCAAAATTCATTTTTAATGGCGTTTTCAAAGTTAGAAAGTCTAAATGATTCTAAAATTTTTGGTCCCTGGTTAAAACGAATTGTTATAAATAATAGCATTTATCATTACAAAAAAAGTATTAAAAAAAATGAAGTTCCTTTGGATGATATGCTCTATAAAGTTGAAGATAATGCTAATGGGATTGAGAGTAATTATGAGTTTACAAACCTAAAAGCACAACAAGTTTTAGAAACCATGAAAACGTTAAAAGATAATTACAGAATAGCTTTAACACTAAATCTAATTGAAGGTTATGATTATGAGGAAATTAGTGCTATTATGAATATAAGTAATGCGAATTGTAGAACAACAATTTCTAGGGCTAAAGAAAGTTTACGACAAAAACTACAAACCGTTTTAGAATATTAAAAAATAGAAGATGAGTAAAAATAACATAGACAATTTATTTAAAAATTTGGAAAACACATTTGATGTTGATGTCCCCGAAACTGGACATGAAACACGTTTTCTAAATAAATTAAAAAATGAAAATAAGCAACCATTAAAAATTGTTAAAACAAAAACTAATTTCTGGAAACCTTTCATTGGTATTGCTGCTTCTATAGCACTTATTTTTTCTGTTTTTATTTTTACCTCAAAAACAGATAATACTACTGATCTAGCTAGTATTTCTCCAGAAATGGCAAAAACTGAAAGTTTATTTACAGCGACACTTTCAAAAGAATTAGAAAACCTTGATAGTGAAGACATGCCAGAATATCAAGAATTAATTGTAGATGTATTGTTTCAAATTAAAGTATTGGAAGAAGACTATAATCAACTCATTTTTGGCTTAAAGGAAGAACCAAATAATGAGTTAATCCTTTCTGCTATGATTTTAAATTTTCAAAATAGAATTGATGTATTGCAAGACACAAAAGATAAGATTGAAGCGCTAAAAAACTCAAATAATAAAGTAAAATTAATATAAATCAAAAATCATGAAAAAAACAATTACACTACTAACAATGTCTTTAATGCTTGTTAACATTATGAATGCCCAATTATGGGGAAACAAAAAAATAAAAGGAAACGGAAGTGTTGTTACAGAAACTAGAACAACTAGCGATTACGATGGTATTAAATGCGCTGGCTCCATGGATTTTGTTTTAGTATCTGGTAATGAAGGGAAAATAATATTAGAAGGAGATTCTAACCTACTAGAATATATTATTACTGAAGTGAAAGACGATAACTTAATAGTTAAAGTAAAAAAAGGAATCCATATGGATTACAAAAATAAGACTATAAAAATCACAATTCCTTTTAAAGATATAAACCTAGTTTCTCTTGCGGGTTCTGGCGATTTATTAAATAAAGATATCATAGAAACTGACAAATTAAGTGTTTCCTTAGCTGGATCTGGAGATATAAAACTAGATATTAAAACTAATTTTGTTAAAGGTGCCGTTGCTGGATCTGGAGATTTAACCTTATCGGGTAATACTGATAAGTTAGAAGCTAAAATTGCTGGTTCTGGAGATTTTCATGGGTTTGGTTTACAAGCAAATGATACAGAGGTTGCAATTGCTGGTTCTGGAGACGCAAAAGTAGTTAGTAGCAAAAATTTATCTGCAAGAGTTTCAGGTTCTGGAGATATTAAATATAGAGGAAACCCAAAATTAGATAAAAAAGTTGCAGGTTCTGGGAGTGTAACTAAAGATTAATTCCCTTTTCATCAATCAATAATTAAAGTCACTCAATGAGTGACTTTTTTTATTCATCTGATAATTTAGGTACTCTAAATAACAAAATAATTCCAGCCAAAAAGAAAACAAATAAAAAGAATATAGCATATCGCATCGATTTATATTCTGATACAATAGCAAAAATAAGCATCCCTATTACTATCCCTATTTTTTCAGCAACGTCATAAAAACTAAAATACGATGTTGTATCTTCTGTTTCTGGTAAAAACTTTGAATAGGTAGAACGCCCCAAAGATTGCACACCGCCCATAACTAAACCAACTAAGGCTGCTGTTACATAAAACTGAATTGGAGTTTTTATAAAATATGCATAAACACAAAGGAACATCCATATAAAATTTACTGCAATAAGTGTTTTTATATTTCCGTACTTAGAAGAGGCTTTAGAGGTTAAAATTGCTCCGGCAATAGCAACTAATTGAATGACTAAAATACTAACTATTAATCCCGTTGTCTTTTCGCTATCTGACGCCCAATCAATTTCCTTTTCACCAAAATAAACAGCCATAAGCATTATAGTTTGCACTGCCATACTAAACACAAAAAAAGCATTTAAATATCGTTTTAACCTTAAATTTTGCTTCAACTGCTTCCAAACTTCTTTTAATTCTCTGAAACCATTAAATATAACATATTTTGTTACTTTGTGCCCAGATGAAACCCCTGATGGTAAAATATAGAATGTATATTGACTAAATAAAGCCCACCAAATACCAACGGTTATAAATGAATATTTCATCATTTTTATAGCGCCGGCTTCATCTTCCTGACTCATCACCATAGCTAAATTTATAACTAATAAAAGCACACTACCTATGTAACCCATAGAAAATCCTTTTGCACTAATACTGTCTTGTTGATCCTCAAAAGCTATATCTGGCAAATAGGAGTTATAAAAAACCAAACTTCCCCAATAACCAATCAATCCCATAAAATAAAATAACAAGCTCAAATGAATATAGTTTAAATCAAACCAATACAAACCAATGCAACCAGCTGAACCTAAATAGCAAAAAAACTTCATGAAATTCTTCTTATTTCCTACATAATCAGCAATACCAGACAAAATTGGAGACAAAAACACGACTACTAAAAACGTAAAAGCTGTAACCAGCATTATTAAAACCTCTTGCTTCATTTGGAATCCAAATGCAGAAACCAATTCGTCTTTTGAGTTAAATAATGAAGAATAAAAAAGTGGAAATATAGACGATGCAATAGTTAACGTGTATACCGAATTTGCCCAATCGTAAAACGCCCATGCATTTAGAAGTTTTTTACTTCCTTTTTTAAGTTGAATCATAAAAAAACTGCTCTTTTATTGAGCAGCTTCTAAAGTAATGAAATATTTTATTTTTAGTGTACTATTTATCTAAATGAGGTTATACCAAATTTTTTAGCTTCCTCCACCGCTCTTGGTGCTAAAGCTGTAAGGTTGGCTATACGCGAATCGTTTGAAGGGTGCGTACTTAAAAATTCCGGTGGTGCCTGTCCACCGCTATTGGCTTTCATACGCTTCCATAATTCAGCAGCTTCAGCAGGATTATAACCTGCAATAGCCATTAAAGTTAGTCCAATACTATCTGCTTCTGTTTCATGACTTCTACTAAATGGTAACATCACTCCTACTTGCGAACCGATACCATAATATTGATTAAACGCATTTCTAGATTGTTCATCTTGAATAGCAATATTACCAGCTAAAGCAACACCTTGTTGTACGTAAGCAGCACTCATACGTTGTTGTCCGTGATTCGCTAAAGCATGAGCTACCTCATGACCCATAATTGCTGCAACACCAGTTTCGCTATTTGCAATTGGCAAAATACCTGTATAAAAAACAATTTTTCCACCAGGCATAGCCCAAGCATTAACTGTTTTATCATCAACTAAATTATATTCCCATTTGTAATCCTTTAAATAGCCTTCATTACCATTAGCATTTAACCAGCGTTCTGCTGCAACTGCTATTCGCTGCCCTACACGTGTTATCATTTCAGAATCTTTTGTTCCTGTTACTACTTTATTTTCTGTTAAAAACTGATCGTATTGAGCAAAAGCTGTTGGAAACAATTGAGAATTTGGCACTAAAGCCATAGTCTTTTTACCCGTAAACGGATTTGTTGCACACGATAGAATTAATAATAAAATTCCTGATACTATAAGTGCGTTTTTAAATTTCATCATTATATGTTTTAAATATTTTATAAAAATACAAAAATCGTTCCTTTAAATTTAAGACACATAAAATTTTTATTAGTCACATGTATTATAAAAGACATTGCTTTAGTTAAAGTGTTATGTTTTTAATTATTTACGACTTATTTTAGTAGAAAAAATATAAGAAATGAAAAAGTTAATAGTTATTTGTCTGGGTTTACTGGTGTTTAACTGCAAAGGTAATGCGCAAAAAGAAGTGAAAAAAGTTTATGAAGTATCGAAAACAGATGCGGAATGGAAAGCCCAATTAACCGACAAGGAATATTATGTATTAAGAGAAGCTGGAACTGAACGTCCTTTTACAAGTCCGCTTAATAAAAACTACAAATCTGGTGTTTATGCATGTAAAGCTTGCGAAACTCCACTTTTTAAGAGCGAGCATAAATTTGATTCAGGAACAGGATGGCCTAGTTTTGATAGAGAAATTACAGGTAATGTAGCTTATGGTACAGATTCTAAATTAGGCTACAGTAGAGATGAAGAACATTGTGCCACTTGCGGCGGGCATTTAGGACATGTTTTTAATGATGGTCCAAAAAACACAACAGGAAAACGCCATTGTATTAATGGTGTATCGCTAAAATTTATTCCAGAAAATGAGTAATTATAAAGTAACTAAAACAGAAGATGAGTGGCGCAAGCAACTTAGCGAGGAAGAATATAGAATATTAAGGCAAAAAGGAACAGAGCGGCCACATACAGGAAAATTCAATCTTCACTTTGAAAAAGGGGCTTACGTTTGTGCTGGATGTAAACAACAGTTATTTGAAAGCGATAGTAAATTTGATGCACACTGCGGTTGGCCTAGTTTTGATGAATCTATTAAAGGCACCGTGGAGTATGTTCTTGATAAAACTCATAGCATGACGCGCACAGAAATTGTGTGCTCCAATTGTGGTGGGCATTTAGGACATGTTTTTAACGATGGTCCTACAGAAACTGGAACACGTTACTGCGTAAATTCAGTAAGTATCGATTTTAAAAAAGAAGATGAATAACTCTTATTTAAATAGTGTTATTAAACAATTTGAATATTACAAAAGTTTAGGTGACAAAACGTTTAATCAGCTTTCATTTGACGAATTACAAAATGAAATTGCTGATGATGCTAATTCCATTTCAATTATAGTAAAACACATGGTTGGAAATATGTTAAGCCGGTGGACTAATTTTTTAACTGAAGACGGTGAAAAGGAATGGCGAAAACGAGATAGAGAATTTGAAGACACCTATGAAACCAAAGTGCAATTAATTGCAAGTTGGAATACCAGTTGGCAATGTTTATTTGATGCTATTCAACCATTAACTGATAATGATTTAGAACATATTATTTATATTCGAAATCAAGGTCATACAGTTACAGAGGCAATAAACAGACAATTAGCACATTATTCTTATCATACAGGGCAAATTGTGTTTTTAGGAAAAGTTTTAAAAGGAAAAGAATGGAAATCGCTCTCTATCGCAAAAGGACATTCGAAAAAATACAATGAAGACAAATTTAGTAAAGAAAAAGGGAGACGCCATTTTATTGATGATTTATAAAATTAGTAGCAGTTAGCAGTCTTTTACATAGATAAAAAATAAAGCTCTAGTATAACTAATAACACAAAGACCTTTCAGGTTTTAAAAACCTGAAAGGTCTCATATAAATAATTCCATAAATAACTAATAAATAGCAATGAGTATTCAGGCATTTGTTGGAGATTTTGAAGATAGCTAAAGTCTATATGTTATTTTTATAGTAACTCAACCTCATTAAGTAAAGAAATTAAATCTTCAACTTCTTCTTAAAAGGTCTAATAATTAAGCGAGCTTCCCTATCAAAACGTACATAATTATATACCCAATTTACAAATACCACCATGCGGTTTCTAAAACCTATTAAAAAAAACAAGTGCACAAACATCCAAACATACCAAGCAAAAACACCTTGAAATTTCCAGTTTTTTAAATCAACAACCGCTATATTCCTGCCAATGGTTGCCATAACACCTTTATCTTTATAACTAAAAGGTTTCATAGGTTTGTTTTCAATGAGTTCTAATAAATTATCGCCCAATTGCTCACCTTGTTGAATAGCAGGTTGAGCCATCATAGGAAATCCGTTAGGAAATTCATTACTAACCAAACAAGCAATATCGCCTATGGCAAAAATGTTATTAAATCCTTTTATTTGATTGAACTCATTAACTAAAAGACGGTTTCCTCTAGTTACAAATTCTTCAGCATCTAAACCTTTTATAGTAGCACCTTTTACACCTGCTGCCCAAACCACGGTAGCTGTTTTAAAAGTTAAATCGGTATTTGTGGTTACTGTTTTTCCATCGTAGTTAGTCACTCTTACATTTTTCCATACTTGCACGCCCAGTTTTTCTAGAAAATCTTCAGCTTTTTGCGAAGCTTTTGCACTCATCCCTTTTAAAATACAATCGCTAGACTGAATGATGTTTATTTGTACTGCTCTTGTATCTAAATCTGGATAATCCTTTGGTAAAATACCTTTTTTAATTTCAGCTAAAGCACCACTTGTACTTCTTGTTTTGATAATTTTTTTGCTAAAGCAATTCCAGCAAAACCACCTCCAATAATAACGACTCTTGGATAACTTGTTCTTGGTATATTCATAAATAAGATAGTTGCAAAACAAAGGTATTAAAACGAGGGTAGATTCCCTTATTCAAGGGAATGACAAACTCAACGGAAACCTTGAGAAAAAAACTCAAGGAATTTTTTGCGATTTAGCGTGTTCTTAATTCTTTATTCAAAATCGATTTCGTAAATTCGTATCCTAAAATTTAACACATGAGTAAATACGATATTATAGTTCTTGGAAGTGGTCCTGGCGGTTATGTAACAGCTATTAGAGCATCACAATTAGGTTTTAAAACTGCTATTGTTGAAAAAGAAAGTTTGGGTGGCGTTTGTTTAAATTGGGGTTGTATTCCAACTAAAGCGTTACTAAAATCGGCTCAAGTATTTGAATATCTCAAACATGCTGAAGATTACGGTTTAAAAGTAAAAGATGCAGAACACGATTTTGATGCTGTTGTAAAACGTAGCCGTGGTGTTGCTGATGGCATGAGTAAAGGTGTTCAGTTTTTAATGAAGAAGAATAAAATTGACGTTATAGAAGGTTACGGAAAACTAAAACCTGGCAAAAAGGTTGATGTTAATGGTACAGAATATAGCGCAGATAATATCATTATTGCAACAGGTGCTCGCTCTCGTGAGTTACCAAGTTTACCACAAGACGGTAAAAAAGTTATTGGTTATAGAGAAGCCATGACATTGCCAAATCAACCTAAAAAGATGATTGTAGTTGGCTCTGGAGCCATTGGCGTTGAATTTGCTTATTTCTACAACTCAATGGGAACTGACGTTACTATTGTTGAATATTTACCAAATATAGTTCCTGTTGAAGATGAGGATGTTTCGAAACAATTAGAACGTTCGTTTAAAAAATCAGGCATTAATATTATGACTTCTGCTGAAGTTACTAAAGTTGATACTTCAGGTAAAGGCGTTAAAGCTACCGTAAAAACTAGTAAAGGCGAAGAAATTCTTGAAGCTGATATTATTTTAAGTGCCGTTGGTATTAAAACAAATATTGAAAATATTGGATTGGAAAATGTTGGTATTGTGGTTGATAGAGATAAAATTATTGTCAACGATTTTTATCAAACTAACATTCCTGGGTATTTCGCCATTGGCGATGTTACGCCTGGTCAAGCATTAGCGCATGTAGCTTCTGCAGAAGGTATTCTTTGTGTAGAAAAACTTGCTGGACAACATGTTGAACCTTTAGACTACGGAAACATTCCAGGTTGCACTTATTGCTCACCAGAAATAGCTTCAGTTGGTTTAACTGAAAAACAAGCAAAAGATAAAGGATTAGACATTAAAGTTGGTAAATTCCCATTCTCAGCTTCTGGAAAAGCGAGTGCCAGTGGAAACAAAGAAGGCTTTGTAAAAGTAATTTTTGATGCCAAATATGGCGAATGGTTAGGTTGCCACATGATTGGAGCTGGCGTAACCGATATGATTGCCGAAGCTGTTTTAGGAAGAAAACTAGAAACTACAGGTCATGAAGTATTAAAAACTGTTCACCCGCATCCAACAATGAGTGAAGCCGTTATGGAAGCTGTAGCCGCAGCTTATGATGAAGTGATACATTTGTAGCCCCTCCTAGCCTCCCCAAAGGGGAGAAATGCTTACTCTTGTGGAAAATAAATAAAAATGTGATTCAATTTGAATCGCATTTTTTTGTTTAAAACTTTATATGACTATCAGATAGTTTGCACATGAAGTTAACTTAACTTTTAAGTCTTCTAAAAAAACACCTCCCTCTATCCCTCCTTTTTAGGAGGGAAGAAATCGTTTCCCCTCAAAAAGAGTGGATTAAGGGGCGTGTAGGGCTAAATTTAGCCGTAAATCGTATATTATTAGGAGCGAAATTAAAATCAATACCTGTTTCTAAAGAGAATGATTCTACAACATCAAATTGAACTCTAAATCTATATCAAGTTCTTCTTGAAATTCTCACAATGAAATTTTAAGTAAAAACGAAAACTAATATGATTTAAAATTCCTAAGTGAAAAACTATAATTTATAACCTAAACCAATAAAGAGTCCGTTAGGAGTTATTTCTTGAAAACCAAGCGTATATTTTAAATGAACATCTAACTTTGATGTGATATTATACGCAGTACTTAAATCTGCTCGTATTTTTAACTTATTTGTAAAAAAATCGAAAAAGTAATTAATACTAGGACCAACCATAACATCAAAATTATGCGCCATTTCATATTTAACGTAAATAGGCGCGTTTAAAAATTTAAAATCATTAAGTCCTATATATAATATTTCTGGTTGAATAGACAGTGATCCATCAATTTCAAAATCGAAAAACACACCGCCATAATAACCAGTTTCTGTGTCTTGATTAAAACCAAAGTTATTTTCATTAACATTAAAAAAAGTAAAATTTAATCCGCCTTTTACTCCAATATCTAAATGAGATTGCGCTTTTGAAGTCATACTTCCAAAAAAACATAAAAAGAAAATAACAATAATTTTCATTTGGTACTTTTTAGTGAAACGATTAAAACTAGCGAAAAAGTATGTAGCCAAACAATAATTAATCTATAAAACTTTGTATTGCCAGTTCGTAGCTTTGAAGCCCAAAACCTAAGATAACACCCTTAGCGTTTGGCGAAATAAAAGATTGATGACGAAACTCTTCTCTACCAAAAGTATTAGAAATATGAACTTCAACCACAGGGGTTTCTATAGCTTTAACAGCATCGCCAATTCCAATTGAAGTGTGTGTATATGCCCCAGCATTTAAAATAATACCTTCGTGATTAAAACCAGCTTCTTGAATTTTATCAATAAGCTCGCCTTCAATATTTGATTGAAAATAGTCAATTTTAACATTTTTATATTTACTCTTTATTCTATCTAAAAATTCTGTAAAAGATAAACTACCATAAATATTAGGCTCTCTCTTACCTAGCAGATTTAAGTTAGGGCCGTTTATGATGATTAATTTTTTCATGAAGTAAATATATTAAAAATTGAGCATAAAAAAAGGAAGCTAATTTGCTTCATTTTTTATTACTTTATTATGTTAGATTTAGAATTTGTATCCTAATCCTACAAATAGTCCACTAATTTTAGAAGAAAATCCACTAGGAGCATCTTCAATCAAATTTGCTAAGCCGATATTGTATCTAGCTTCAACAAATAACTCTTCTGTTATATCATATGATGCTCCTGCTTCAATTCCATAATTAAATGATTTTTGACCTTCTTCTGAATCTAGAAGGATACCTAAAGCTGGACCAGCTAATACATTTAACTTTTCAGAAACAGAAAATTTAGCCATTAAAGGAATATTAAGTTGACCAAAATCCTCAATTGATACATAAAGAAGCTCAGGTTGAAAAGTAAATGATTCAGAAACACCTATTTCTGCAAAAGCACCAATATAAAAACCTGTTTCACTTCCTGTAAAACTTACACCTTGAACTTCAGATTTAGCAGATGCAAAATCTACACCAGCTTTTAATCCAAATACTGCAATAGCAGCACATAAAAATAATTTTTTCATCATATTTAAATTTAATTGTTTAGATAAATGTAGGATTAATAATCCATTAAATAAAATATAAATGATTTTATCGTAAAAAAAATACTTTTAATCGATTAAAATAAATTAAAATATTATTTATTAACACTAAAGGATAAAGAAAAATCAATCTGTATTTTTAAATATTTACCCTATTTTTACCAAACATGAAATGGCAACAAGCACTCAAAGATTATAAACTCTATTTAAAAATAGAACGCGGATTATCTAAAAACTCAATTGATAATTATTCTAGAGATGTAAAAAAGTTAATAGGTTATTTAGAAAACCATACTATTTCTATTTCACCGGTTAGTATTACTTCTGAAACTGTACAGCAATTTATATACGAAGCTGCAAAAAATGTAAATGCGAGGTCACAATCGCGATTAATTTCAGGTTTACGGAGTTTTTTTGATTATTTAATTTTTGAGGATTATAGAGATACTACCCCTTTAGAACTCATTGAATCTCCAAAAATTGGCAGGAAATTACCCGATACGCTATCCGAAGAAGAAATAGATATGCTAATTAATGCAATAGATTTAAGCAAACCTCAAGGTGAACGAAATAGAGCTATTTTAGAAACACTTTATGGCTGTGGCTTGCGTGTAAGCGAACTTATAAATTTAAAATTATCTGATTTGTTTTTTGATGAAGGTTTTATTAAAGTCACTGGAAAAGGCGATAAGCAACGTTTTGTACCCATTGTTGAGATTACCCAAAAATACATTAATATTTACAGAACTGAAGTTCGTTGCCATTTAAATATTCAAGCTGGATTTGAGGATACATTATTCTTAAACAGAAGAGGAAAACAGCTCACCAGAGCCATGATTTTTACGATCATAAAACAACTCGCAGAAAAAATCGGACTAAAAAAAAGTATTTCGCCTCATACGTTTAGACACTCTTTTGCTACACATTTATTACAAAACGATGCCGATTTACGGTCTATTCAACTCATGCTTGGGCATGAAAGTATAACTACTACTGAAATTTATGTTCACTTAGATAAAAGTCATTTAAAGGGTGTTATGGAAAAGTTTCATCCTAGAAAGTAGTTATTAGTCATAAAACGGAAATGCAAATTATTTTTTTCTGCGTTGACCCGTGAAACCCGCAGGATGTTTTTCCACGTTCGCTTCTGTTTTTTCCCGCTGATTACGCTGATGTCCGCTGATTTTTTTTTTGATTGTCCGTATAATGTTTTTTTTTTGCGTTGATCCGTAAAATCTGCGGGATGTTTTTTTATCTATTATGAGATTCCTGCTTTCGCAGGAATAAGTTACTTAGCAATATTTACCGCTCTAGTTTCCCTGATAACCGTAACTTTTACTTGCCCCGGATAGGTCATATCTGTCTGAACCTTTTGAGAAATACTAAATGATAAATCTGCTGCTTTTTGATCATCTACTTTTTCGCTTTCAACAATAACTCTTAGTTCTCTTCCTGCTTGAATTGCATAAGCTTTTTTAACACCATCAAAACCAAAAGCTATATCTTCTAAATCTTTTAAACGCTGAATATAACTATCTAAAACTTGACGACGTGCTCCTGGACGCGCTCCAGAAATAGCATCACAAACTTGTATAATTGGCGATATTAAAAATTTCATTTCTACCTCATCGTGATGTGCTCCTATAGCATTACATACTTCATCTTTCTCACCAAACTTTTCTGCCCATTGCATACCTAAAATAGCATGAGGCGTTTCCATATCTGCTTCAGCATCTGGCACTTTTCCTATATCGTGAAGTAATCCAGCACGTTTAGCTAACTTAGGATTTAAACCTAATTCGGCTGCCATTACACCACAAAGTTTGGCAACTTCACGCGAGTGTTGTAGTAAGTTTTGTCCGTAAGAAGAACGGTATTTCATTCTTCCTACCATTTTAATAAGCTCTGGATGTAAATTATGAATTCCTAAGTCGATTACCGTACGCTTACCAACTTCTATAATTTCTTGCTCAATTTGCTTTTGAGTTTTCTTAACTATTTCTTCAATTCTGGCTGGGTGAATTCTACCATCTGTTACTAATTTATGTAATGATAAACGTGCAATTTCTCGTCGCACAGAATCAAAACATGATAAGATAATTGCTTCAGGCGTATCATCAACAATAATTTCCACACCTGTTGCAGCTTCAATAGCACGAATATTTCGACCTTCACGACCAATAATACGCCCCTTAACATCATCAGATTCTATGTTGAAAACAGATACACAATTGTCAACTGCTTCTTCAGTTCCTATACGTTGAATGGTATTTATTATGATTTTTTTAGCGTCTTGTTCTGCCGTTAATTTTGCCTCTTCTAATGAACTTTGGATGAAAGCCATAGCATCATTTTTAGCTTCTCCTTTTAAAGATTCTACTAATTGTTCTTTAGCTTCTTCCGCAGAAAGACTAGAGATTACTTCTAGTTGCTGTACTTGGCTTTTATGAAGTTTATCAAGTTCGTCTTGTTTCTTCCCAATGACATCAATTCTATGATTATAATCTTTTACTTTACTTTCTAAACTTTGATTTAATTTTGTGCTTTTTGAAAGTTCGCTTGATATTTGTGATTCCTTATCACGGGTTCGCTTTTCAGCTTCACCCATTTTCTTATCGCGATCTAAAATCACTTTTTCGTGCTCGCTTTTAAGTTCTAAAAATTTTTCTTTGGCTTGAAGAATCTTGTCTTTTTTAATTGACTCGCCTTCAATATTAGCTTCTTTAAGAATTGAAGTTGCACTTCTTTTTGCTTCTTTTATGAGTTTTGAAGCATTGTTTTTTTCGAGTGTTTTGGCTATTATAAAGCCTATTATTAGCCCTAATATAACACCACCTACTGCAAATATAATTGAGTTATCCATCGTTTATTTAGTTGATTATAGTATATAAAAAAGCCTACACCAGTATAAAGTTTTGTATAAACT
>TARA_R110002096_G_scaffold32064_1_pt1 | contig 19979 bp, 38 predicted proteins | sample TARA_R110002096 | Tara Oceans TARA_R110002096 (sample SAMEA4397295) | marine metagenome | biome: Polar Biome; feature: [DCM] deep chlorophyll maximum layer (ENVO:01000326); material: water (ENVO:00002006), including particulate matter (ENVO:01000060) such as... | depth 35 m
CAGATAATAGCCGCCAATTTATTGAGTGGCATAATGATATGGTTTTATTGCCACAAGCAAAGGCATTGGTTGTAAGGGCTAAGATGGAAAAAGGAATCAGTTATACACAAGCAAAGAGTAATATTGAAGAAGAAGAGTTACGTTCAGTTATGCAGATGTTATTGCAGAAAAATAGGTCTTTCTTCCCACGCCCCATTAATGATACAGAATCAGAGGATCGAAAACAATCATTATTACTTACAGAGATAGAAGTTTTATTAAAATCTAAGAGTCCATTGAATAAAACCCAGATACTAACCACACTTGGTAAGGACAATAAATTGTTTCGAGATGCAGCAAATAGTGTATTATATTATTTGTGCTTTACACAAAGAGCAAGAAAGGTTGATGACAAATACTACCATATCTCTATGGCACCCACCATATATGAAACAGACATCCATAGAAGGGTTTATGAGGCATTGTGTGATGGTAAGTCCAGCGTAGGTGCTATTGCTAAGCATATCAGTTATAATAATACTCGTGGTAGGAAAAGGGTGAAAACTATTTTGAATCTATTGGAATCAGAGGGGTTAATTAGACCAAACAACACAAATAATAGTTACCAAGAGTGGTTAATACCAAATAACATATAACTACCATTAACTATATAAGGGTAATTGGAACAACCTTTAATTATGGCAGCAGAATATCTGACTATAAAAGAAGTGGCTGAATTACTAAGGGTCTCTGACCGGACAGTTCGTAACTATATTAAAAAGGGTAGCCTTGTTGCTATCAAGTTCGGACAATCACATAGAGCACCAGTTAGGATACACATTACAGCATTGAATGATTTTATTGGTATGTCCATAGCCGAGTCCGGTAATGTATATAAGGATGACAGCATGGATGAGATAGTAGGTGAGGAAGAATGAGTGAATGTATTACTTTAGATTTGGGCGATGAATTAAAAGACAGCAAAAGCATTGTAGATTGGTTTACTAACTATGGTTGGAGTTATGATAGTGAAACAGGTAAGATGCTTCAAGGAGAAGAACAGTTTTATATTAATATCTATCAAAAGATAGGCGCAATATACTTTAAAGAGTCAGGGATGGATTTTCCAGATGATGTATTTGGATTCATTGTTGAGAACCCCTCCAAGACTATTTCATTAGTTTCAGTGGATGATTCTGAGTATGTTGATATGAGCACAGCACAAGAGTTCACATATGATAAGTTTGTTGAGATGATCCGTAAGGAGGATGAATAATATGTCAAACACATATTGGAAATGCACTAACGAAGGGTGTGTCGATGAACATATATATAATTTCAAAGGATTGTGCCGTTCTTGCACCATTTATGATGAAGGTAAGGTTAGCGAACCAATTCCAAGAGTCAAGGTAACTGAATCTGGTAGTTTGGTAGTTGTGCATAAGCACACACATTCTTCAGTTAGGGGTCCACTTACTCGACAAGAAAAGAAGGAGTTGAGTGCACAAGTAAGGTCAGAAAAGAAGCACCAAGTTATGATGCGCCGTGCTAAGCGTATGTTGCGTGATAATGATGTTCCTGAAGAACATAGAGAGGCATTAGTGGCAATGGTGTCAGAATCTATTGGAGAGTCAGTTCACGTTCATGACGAGAATTGTAATCACGAGGAGGAATGATTTTGTCAGGCTTTGATGTATTAATTATTTGTGTATGGGTAGTGGCATTGTTTAGTTTAGGACATTATTTTAGAAATAGGGAGGACTATCAATGAAGTTATATCGTAATATATCCACCAACATAGTTTGTGAATTAGTAGTTATTCAAGGGCCAAAAGTTCGTGTTATGCGAGATCCATTAAGTGGTCAATTTTATAATGTTACTGATGATGAATGGCCTCAATGGGAACTTATTGTGGAGGAAGAAGTATGAAGCAAATTGTCCATATCAATCAACATAATATTAAACATAACCGTAAGGTAAATGTTTCCGAAAGAAAACCAGTCATTACTTGTAAAACTTACAAGACCAATGAGTATCACCATTCTATTGATTTAATATGTTCCGAAACAGGAAAGGTATTAGGTTCTTTAATGTATTCTCCCGATAAACCTTTGTCATGTGGTGCTAATGTATGGTTAGAGTTTGACACAGAAGTTATTGAGATTAAACCAAAAGAGGTAATAGTATGAAATGCGATATTTGTGAAGAAGAGAATAGAGAAAATGTAGGTATGCGTTCTGCAGAGTTTAGCGTATGCATCCCATGTATTGATACATTGATAAAACACCATATGCAATTATTGGGTAGGTGTTGATTATGGCACTATGGATACAGGTCGATGGAACTGAAACAGAGGTTATTTTATCCAAGGGTTCATCATTTGATAAAATGGAAGAGATGCAAAAGTATGTTGGGGGTTATTATACCCCAGTATATTTATCTGATGGTAAAACTATGTTAGTAAATGAGGAAGGGATTCCCATGCGCTTACCTTACAATCGTAAGGCTACAAGGTTAGCAACCACAAAAAGTAACCTTAGAGACATTACAGTAATGGCCATAAATACAGTCAATACCCTAAATATACTTGGAGATGTCCTTATTGTAAGTAAGGAAGAGTTTAATTAAGTATAAACAGGTGATGGGTTACATATTAAATAAAGAGGGCGATTATATGGATTTTAATGAATATCAAAATGCAACCAGAAAAACAGCAATTTACCCAGCAGATCAAGGATTAATTTATACTACTCTCGGTCTCACAGGAGAGGCCGGAGAAGTTGCTGAAAAGGTAAAGAAGATGATACGAGATGACATTGAACTCGATGATAAGTATCGTGGAAAAATAGTCCGTGAATTGGGCGATGTTTTGTGGTATGTTTCCAATTTAGCACATGAACTTGGTGTCAGTTTAGATACTGTTGCCAAGGCCAACTTATGCAAACTCAATTCCCGTAAGAGTAGGGATGTCATAAAAGGCGATGGAGATGAGAGGTGATATCATGGAAGTATTGTATTTATTCTTAATTAATTTATTCGTAATGATTGTGGGTATGGGTTGGTTAATTCATTATTTCCATAATGTATTTAATGCTCAAGCAGATCTAATTGACAAGATAATTAAAAACTCCAATATTGTATTTGGTAATTCTGATAAAGTTGTTGAAGAGATTCCTGAAGAACTATTTGATGACGGTCGAACACACCTATTGGGTGGAGTAATAGATATGGGAACACATAATGAAGGTGTATGCCATGTGGACTGTTGGTGTAACGATTCAGAGGAATAATTATGTTTATAACCATTCGCAATCTAATGATTCGTGCCACACTACATTATGAGAAATCTCGTGGGATGGTTCATGGGGATATGCAACGTATGGTATTAGAAGAATTAAAAAAACAATAGGTATATAAGGGTAATCACACCCACTATAAATCATGCCCACCCAAGTTGAATTACTAATAAAGCATTTCGATACTGTTGATTCCATTAGTCCAATGGAAGCACACACAGTTTATAAGATTCGTAGTCTACCAAGGCGCATAATGGACCTTAAAGTAAGAGGTTATCAATTTAATTCTAATTGGCATACTGACCTTACAGGTCAACGATACAAACGTTACACTGTGACTGCAATCCCCGGAGATGATTCTGAATGAATGCAATAGTATGTTCCAGCCGTTCTGCTGCTATGACTCTATCACAAGCATGGATTGATGCAGAAGGTTTAGGAGATGTAGCCTTGGCTAAGTATTTCGTTCAAAAGATTCCACTGAATGTGATTTATTACATGGATCCCGGTGAAAATCAGATATATGAGAATTATTTGTTCTATCCACCACATTTTAATGTCATCATGGAACTTCGCCAAGATGCTGATGAAATCAATACTCGCAAGTTGGCTAAAATTAATAATCTTGAGGAACAAATCAAGAATATACAAGAAAATATGTCAACTGTGCCAGAAATAAATACAAGGAGAGATATATAATGACTGAAGAACCAATTATGCAAGAGATACCTGATGGAATGAACCCAATGGATATGCCAGCACCTATGCGTGTTAATGTCCTAATTAACGAACTATTGTCTATGGTCGATCATATGCACCATTTGAGAACATTGATTGATGGAACTATGAAGGAACTTATGGAATCCCACGCAGGTCATGTGGGCGAAATGGTTGATGGCACTGAAGAGGAATAATTATGAGTGATAAAATGAGTCAGGAATTGGAAGGTTGGCTTGATGATTGGTCAGCCAAGTTAGATACCTTTGAAGCAAGTGCAGAAAAGGAAGTGTTTAATTTTAATTTGTTTGAAAAGTTTGCATCATTTGTTATGAAAATCAGTAGCATCCCACAGAAGCATTTTTTCATTGCATTAGATGAAGAGGAGTGATTCAATTGACACATAACTATGCTGGGCGTAATCCAATGTATATTGAAGAGAACCCATCCCTTAAGGTATATCCTTTGGGCTGTGTGCCTGATTCAAGACCTAAAGGGTCTTGGACCAATGGGGTTAAGGCTTACAACAAGGAAGGTGGAACAAAAGGTTGGTTTTACCCACCTCGCCTCCGCAATAAAGGACACAACCCCCGTATTGGATATAAGCCTTCGATTGATCGAGGTATTTCTATTGACAATGCACAAGCCCATCTGACTGAGGAGGAATGATTATGAAGCAGAAGACATACGAAAACAAATATGGCGAAACCATGGCTTGTAAATATGAATATATTATGACTATCAATCATTCTGACATCGGTATGGTTTATGCACTTCCAGTTGGACCTGATATGTTTAGTTACTTCACCTTAGATGAAGAGGATCTCGGAATTGAACACCCAGAAACAGGTGAGCCAGTTATGGTTGTTAACTATGTGCCAGCAATCCTTTCTCCCGAAGAACTTTTCATTCTAAAAGCACACATATTTGAAGAGTGATTTCAATGGCAGATATTCATTGTGAAATGCGGCCATGGAGAGCACACTTGGCCCAATGCCGAGAAGAGGATGAAAAACATTATATAGGTAATAACAAGGAGTGAGTATTATGCCCGTAGAAGACATAGCCGAAGCAATTATAGTAATGCCAGTAGAAGAACTCCAGATACTCGCTGATTTGATTAACGAACTCCTTAAGGATAAACTTACTGAACTTCAAAGTGATGTTAAAGTAGGTGACATGGTTTCCTTTGAAGCCAAAAAAGGCATTGTTGTTGAAGGTGTAGTAACCGAATTAACTAATACTCGTGCCAAGGTTTCAATCCATTCAGGTAGTGGAGATTGTTCAGCACCCCTTAAAAGTTTGACTGTTACTTATTCAGCACCTGTAGAAGAACTGGATCTTGAGACAACAGACCCAGACAATACTAACCACCCAGAAGAATACCACATGGGTGAAGTTGTATGAGTAAAGAGTTCAATGACTGTGAGTGCGAAGAAGACATCTCCCACTTTTTACACAATCTGGGATATTTCCATAAAGAATTATTGAAGAGAGCACCAGACATTAGTTTATCAACAGAGCAAGTATTGTCACTTTTTAATGTGTGGCTTAAGGGCATTGTTGAGGAAGAGCCAAGCCCCAGCAATCCATTGAATGAGTTATTCAAGCAGATGTTTGGTCAGGCTAATGCCTCCAATACCAGTGGTGACCACCCATTTTCATTTCGTCTTTATGATGATGAAGAAGATGAGGATTGACTATGCGAAAGTTTTTAGTATTGGATATTGAAACATCTAATCTCGACATGGATGTAGATGGTTTAACATTTGACAACCCCAAGGGTTGGAGAACTTCCTGTGTTGGCATTTATGACATTTGGGAAGGTGAAGAAAGAGGTAGTTCATACTATTATACTTCAGAAACAAATATAATTACTGATTATAACCTTAGAAGTATGGATACTTTGAAAGAAAACTTGGAGTCATACTATGAACGTGGTTATTACATCCTAACTAAAAATGGTAAGAGTTTTGACCTTCCTATCCTTAGTAAGACCTTAGAAAACGGTGGTGCAGGGATTAAAGATATTATAAATAAATATGAAAGTTCAGATAGACATATAGATATTTGTTTATTACTGAGGGAACAGTATGGATATCGATTCAGTCTACAAAATCTGGTGAAGGGACTATATGGAGATCAAGATTCTAAGTCAATGGCTGCTTCACACGCACCTAAAGCATGGGCAGATGGCAAATATAAAGAAGTATTAGATTATTGTATGCATGATTGTATATTAACATATAATGTATTTTCTGATGCACCCCACCAGTCATTTGAAGCCGTTGGATACAACGGTCAGCGTAGTAAGAAGCACCAATTGAAAGTTAATTGGTGAAGATATATATAGGTCCAACAAGAACTCCTTTTATGCCTGAAGACTTCACACCAGCACAAGTGGCGAGACAAGTAGAGAAAATTAGAAAAGTATTATTTGTAGATTTCGTAGATGTTGGTGATGGTGCATATAGTGGCGATCTCCATAATGATGTAAAAGGAATTATAGAAGGAACATTAATCTTTGACAAAGTATTATCAGAAGATGAGTTCGGTGTTATGTTTACAGACTGTTCAGAGAAGTTAATTGTTTGGATTAAGGATAATACATCAGGTGTAGACAATCGTATCGCTACATTCTTCATACAGGATTTTATTGCTCAGACACTATCTAATGCATATGATGTTAAAGAAGTAGACACAGATTCTAAAACAGACGTTATGTTTGGTTGATAGCACAAGAGTATAAGTAAGTGGCATCCATAACATAGTTCACAGAGCGTGATTCACTCTTAGGCTTTCGCTTAGAGAACCATAACTTAACCAACGAATCATCCAACTCCATAAAGTTATAAATAGGTTATGCCACCAAATAGTTATATGGAGTTTATTCCAGAGACTCAAAGACTTAAAGGTAAAAAAATCCTGTATATTACAGAGATATTCCATCCAGCATCAGGTGGTGGTGAAAAGGCAACCTATGAGCATTTGTTAAGACTTCATAATGAAGGGGCAGTGATTACCGTCATTACTGCTACGCCCGATTATAGCGATTCTACGCACATATATCCTTTTGAGGTTATCAGGGTTGCAGAATCATTACCATCTTCAGAATATACAAGGCCAGACCTTATTGGCCAAGCATATGTAGACTATTTTCAAAGAGCAGGTAAAGTTATAGATATTGCTAAATCATATCCAAAAGATTATTTTGATTACTTATTTTGTTATGGAAGGTATGGTCCACTAACCTTGGGACCTAACGTTTTCCAAGTAATTGATGAGTATTTTAATAAAATTATAACTGTATCCTTACAATATGATCCCATGCCCAGCATAGGAACATCTTGGAAACATGGAATTGACAGAGGGCATAATTTAACTGTATTGGGTTCACCAGTCTTAGTAGACACTTGGGATAATATATCTAACACCATTGCAGTAGTCCCATTCATCAATCGTGAGGACCTCCCCGGCACTTCCATAGTTCCTTGGGAAGATAGGCCATATGATTTTGGATTCATAAATCCTACACACCACAAAGGCTTCAACACTGTTCTTAAACTTATTTCATCCATGCCAGATAAAAAGTTTATAATTAAACCCGGTGGATATCATCATAGTGTAGTTATAGATAAGTTAGAGAAATGGTTTCCAAACGTGACAGTGGGTGGCTGGTATAAATCTATCAACGAGTTTTACCAACAATGTAAATGTATTTTATACCCATCACTTTGGGAGGGCTTCGGTATGGTTCCGATGGAGGCTGCATCCAATGGTTGTTTAGTATTCGCTAATGATCACCCTATAATCCGAGATGCTAATCCAGACTTCCCTGTTTTCATTGATGCATATACAGAAGAGGCCACAGATAACTGGCTAACTTATTTTAATAAAGTCCCCGATATGGAAAAAGACAGTATGTATATGTCTGCTGCAGAGGATTGGAAAGATGAAATAATAGATATATTAGGTGATAATAAACTTATAGATAAACATATTTCGTTAGGATTTGATGCTATGGGTAAGCATAAGGTAAGGGAAGATACCTTATGGGAGGCTTACTTAGAAAGGTTACTTATACTTAAGGAGGTATAAGCATGGGGTTACTTACAGGTAAGAGATTTCTATTTTTATCAGAAGTATTTGACCCAGCAGGCGGTGGAGGTGTCAAAGCAACAAGCCAACATTTTAGAAGATTACATGAAGAGGGAGCAGAAGTTACTGTTATTACTTTGACTCCAACATATGAAGACAGAGATATTAGTTATCCATTTACAATTCATCGAATCTTAGAACCAGTTTCTTCTATTGATTACTCAGCAACAAAATTATTCAATCTGATTTATAGCAGTCTTGGAGATAATACTGATAAGATTATTGATAAGGCAAAAGATTATCCACAAGATTATTTTGATTACATTTGTGGTTACGGGTCTTTCGGCGCATTAGATGTAAATAACGTATTCACAATTTTAAAAGAATATTTCCATTCTGCAATTACACACATAATCCAATATGACCCACCTTTCCATATAGATAGTGTAGACCATTGGAAGAACCCACCAAAATTAGATTGTGATTTGCAGATTGTTTGTTCACCTGTTTGGTCAGATATAATCGGAGGTGATTCTCTTGTTGTCCCAGTAATACCAATTATAAATCCCATCGACATACCTGAGTCATCATTGATACCGTGGGAAGATAGGAAATATGATTTTGGATTTATTAATACAATACTTCACAAAGGTTTCAATACAGTTCTTAAACTTATTTCATCAATGCCAAACCATACATTTGTGATTAAGGTAGTAGGAGGAATGGGCACAGAAAATCCAATACATGACAAGTTAGAGAAATGGTTTCCAAATGTTACTGTAGTTAGATGGCATAAATCTATGTGTGATTTTTATCAAGATTGTAGAACTATTCTATATCCATCACTTTGGGAAGGTTTTGGAATGGTGCCTATTGAGGCTGCTGCCAATGGTTGTTTGGTATTTGCTAATCAACATCCAATTATAGAAGATGCTAATCCAGATTTTCCTGTTTTCATTGATGCATATCCAGAAGAAGTTATGGCCAATTGGTTTCATTACCATCGAGACGTCACAGCAAATAATATAGATTTAATGTATCAGGATGTGGCCGATGAATGGAAAGAGGTTATTGAAGATACCCTCAGAGATCCTGAACTCATGGATAAACACATTGCTCTTGGATTAAATGCCATTGATAAACATAAATTAAAGGATATTTTACTTTGGAATCAATATGTGAAAACATTGTGCAAACTTACATAAGGGTGATAAAACTAATGATACCTATGAAACACCCAATCAAACCAGTAGCCGAGTGGTCTGGAGACTTGTTGTCTTATTCTATCTATCGTTATGTTATGGATAATAATGGTGGAACTTCATATGGTGGTGGCTCATATCATGAGTTTACTGATTTTATTGATGCTAAGGAAATTGAAACAGTTTTAGAATTAGGAAGTCGAGATGGATTAGATGCAATTTGGCTTTCATGTATTTTTGATGCTGTGGTATATGCATGGGAATGTCACCCCGGTTTAAAAGAAAGCATGGTATCTATGACAAAACATTTTGAAAATGTTCATTTTGTTGATAAGGCAGTATGGTCTGAAGAAACCACCATTGATTTCCATATTGTTACTAATGGCAATGTCGGTGCTTCCAGTTGTTTTGAAGTAGATGATTCAAACCATTTCGATTTAGAACAAACTAAAATTACAGTTGATGCTATTAGATTGGACGATTGGGCCAATAAAAATAATGTGGATTCTATTGATTTGTTGGCAATGGATTTACAAGGTGCAGAATTAGAAGCATTAAAAGGAGCAGGTGATTTACTTAACACAGTTAAATATATTATTACTGAGGGTGCATTAAAACCACATTATAAAGGTGCACCACATATTGATGAGATAACTAATTATCTAAAAGGATATGGTTTCAAAATAGTTGCTGACAATATTGTAAGTGCAGATTCATTAGAAGCAGATTTCCTTTTTCAAAAGATATAAATAGATAGGAAACGCAGTTGATATTATGGAAGATTGGCATTTATTAGTTCAAGAGGACTATTATGATGATCGTGAAGATACTGGTCTTGACGTAGGTTCTATTGATAATGAAAGATGTATTGAACTCGCATTGTCAAAGAGATGGCTTGCCAATTCTACAGAACCTGACAAAGTTTTTGAAATTGGTGCAGTTATGCCTTACTATTGGGAATGCAAGCATGAGATTGTAGACCCATATGATGAATTAGCCACCATTAAAGATTTTGTAGAAAATATAGATCTTAGTGGAAAAGAAGTAATAACTATTTCTACTATTGAACACATTGGTTTAGATGAATATGCTGATGATAAATCTTCAGGTGGTGCCAATGTTCCAGAAATATTAGAAGAGAATGGTGCTGTTAAAGCCCTTCAACAAATACTCAATCAATCCAGTCGATGTTTTATTACGTTTCCAGCAGGTTATAATATGGCCTTAGATAAATGGGTAGTAAAAAATCTACACCGTCTCAATTGTTTTGGTTATGAAAAAACCCAGAGAAATGATTTAACTCAATGGCCACCAGTTTATTCACCTCGGTGGGATTATAATGAAGTAGTGGAACATTTAGATTATGATTATAATTTTCTAAAGGACTTACAATTGGCCCGGGGTCAAAGGTGGGCTACATTTATTATCTGTATTGAGGGATGGAATTAAACTCAAATTATAAATAGTCGAGGGAATAAACTCCTTATATGCCTTACATTTTGCCACCTCAAAATGCCGATAGTAAATATGGGCAAAACAATCTAAAAAATTATCTTTGGGTTCAAAAAGCAACGGCTACTAAACCAGCAGCATTTATTTATGAAATCTGGGGCGGATATGAACCCGATCACTATATGACTGCAGCACAAGCCAAAAAATGGAAAGCGTTTAAGTTTCCTGACGCACGGCGCATTAGTGTTAGAAAAACTGTCGCCACCTACAAGAAAAAAGGATATGTGGTAGTTACTTCTGAAGATTGTGCTAAACTTTTTAAACAGTATGTTCCACGAACTTATGCTGCAGCACTTAAATCTAAAGAGATAGATCCCAAATCTAAATATTCGCATAGGAAAGATGGATCGAGTTGGGTAGAAAGTTATGCCTCCATGGATAAGATTTGGGATAAAAAATCTGTTGTATCAGTTTACAATGAGTTTCTTAACTCTATGACTTGGGGTGGTCAGGCTCCAAAAAGGGGATACAAAAGTCCCGCCAGTTACTTTTGGGGTTGGGGGCGACCTCTCGATTTTAGTGGTGGTAGTCACAGTGTATTACCTATGGGGTATGGTTGTGATACAGTATTGCTTCACAACTATAAAACTGGTAAAGTCGCAGTAGTTACTGACTCTGAAGGTGATGATGATGAAGCAGGTTATTATGGTATGTCTCCCGTGGCTTTTGAATGGAAAATGAATCCGCAATTTGTAGCGGCTATGAACAAGCCTGTGGCAAAGACCGTTACCAAAAAGCCCACTGCTAAGCCAAAGGCCAAGCCTAAGCCAAAGGATAAACCGATTATGTCTGGTAAAGGACAACAATATGTTATGAAAGGCACAGGCCGAGGCGTTAGAAAAACCCCTGCCAAGAAAACTACTAAATACGTATTAGGTAAAAAAGATCGGCCCACTGATGTTAAGAAACGCAAGTCCCCTCCTTATTCTGCTAAACAATTCCCGAAAGGTGCTCGTAAAAAAGGTAATAACGGCAAAATGTGGACGATTGTTACAGACAAACGTAGCGTCAAGCGTTGGAAAGCATAAATACAAATAGGTAGTATGAACCTCATAATTTATGATGAGAGCACTTATTACAGGAGTAAATGGAATGGATGGTAGCCATTTAGCAGATTTATTGTTGACTAAAGGTTATGAAGTATATGGAATGGAGCGTAGACTATCAGTCCCCAACAGAGAAAACAGTGGACATTTAGTAAACTTCCCAAACTTCCATTTTGTTTCAGGGGATTTAACAGATCAAAACTCATTGTGTAGATTGATAAATGAAATCAAACCAGATGAAGTCTATAATCTTGCTGCCCAATCTTTTGTAGGAGTTTCTTGGACAATGCCAGAAACAACTGGCGATGTCAACGGGCTGGGTTGTTTAAGAATGTTAGAAGCCATTCGAGAGCATCAAGAAAATAATAAAAATAAAAAAATAAAATACTATCAAGCAGCAACTTCTGAGATGTTTGGAAAGATGGTAGAAAACCCTGCCAATGAATCTACTCCCTTTTACCCAAGGTCACCATATGGAGTAGCAAAGTTATATTCTTATTGGATTACTAAGAACTATCGTGAGTCATACGATATGTTTGCTTGCTCCGGGATTTTATTTAATCATGAATCTGAAAGAAGGGGCATGGAGTTTGTCACCAGAAAGATTACCGATGGAGTCGTCCGCATAAAATTGGGTCTTGAAGACAGCATATCACTGGGAAACCTTGATTCAAGAAGGGACTGGGGATACGCCCCAGATTATGTAAAAGGAATGTGGTTAATGCTTCAGCAAGATGAACCCGATGATTTTGTTTTAGCCACAGGAGTATCATATAGTATTCGTGACTTTTTAGATTTGGCATTTAAAGAAGTAGGTATTGAAGATTGGAGTTCTTATGTAAAACAAGATCCAAAGTTTTATCGTCCTGCAGAAATTGACGTTCTTTGTGGTGACAGTTCTAAAGCAAAAGAGGTTCTTGGATGGGAACCAACAATAACATTAAAAGAAATGGTCAAGATTATGGTAGCAAATGATTTGGAAAGGTTGGGGTCTTGAAGACACCCAATAGTTATTTTGTTGATTCGTCAAATATAAGTAGTAGTGGGCACATAATAATAATAATGTCTCCGCCATATGTTCCAAGTCCCAATTCTGGATTACAACTTTGGATAGATGGAAAAGCACTGAATCCCAGCGTCACTCGTGGAGGATTAGATGCAATGCCAGATGAAATAGTTTTAAAAGAACTCTCGTTGATTGTTGATAATATTTATATTCATAATCTTATTTATGAACAAGTTCTCCCAGACTTTTCCCATAGTGGCTTGTTTGGACCTGTGACAGCCCTCGAATATTTTGGCATGGTTGGTAACAAGGTTACAAATATATCTCCGAATGTGGGTTTATATTTTAGAGGTCCTTCTAAGGAGTTTCTACCATCAATACTCGATAAAAAATTATTAGAACTGGGCGTTATTTATTTACAAAATATGGATATTGCAGGTGCGGCTAATGATACATATATTTATATCACACCTGATAAACATGACTCACAACCATTTTCTACAGTGTTTATGAATATGAATGTAATACCAACTCGCTACTATGATCAATGTGAAGACTGTTCTGCATATGAAGGTGCGGCAATTGAGGGCTGTGATACATGCAATATCACTATTCCACATAAGGGAAGATATTATCGTAGAGCAAGCAGTGATACCACTGCAGTCTTATACAAAATAACTGGATTGGTGGCGAAAGATGGTGTAGTAAACTGGGATGTTTACGAATTAAAACAACTTTTGACGGGCAGTAAATATAAATAGTTGTAACTTCCAATTTGTATTATGGATTCTCGTAACAGCCTATTGATTGTAGGGACTGGTTTATTCATTCTTGGTTCTCTCTTAGCAACACACCATACGCACCAAATAATTAATAAGGGTAGCGAAGCCAAAGAGTTTATATTATATTCAATTATTGGTTTGGGACTTTTAGGAATCGGAACAAATATTTTGACTGATATCGCCCAAGACCATATCTGTGGGATGGTATCATGGTAACCCCCACAGATGAACAAGTAAAAGTGACGCTTCAGGGCTGGATTTTTGATAATGAGGTATCGGCACGAGCCAGTTTACCAAATATGATAACTGAGTATTACGTAGTTCCAGATGACCTAATAGAAACCCTTAAGATAAATTGGAGTAATCCCATTAGTATTCAAAAAGTATCATCAGTAATAAAAAATAATCCATTTAACCTATATTCATTAAAGAAAAATAATTTAATTTATTGGACTGAAAGGATAGTTGGTAGAAAAGATACAGATAAAAAAACCATATTGCGAGGGAAGTGGACACGAGGAGCCATAAAGGGAATTAGTTATGAAAAAGAGGTTGGCATTAGGGAGACCCAATTACAAAGAGTATTTTATGTTTTTTCTGATGATAGTGATATTTTTCCAGAACCAATATATTACATGGGTGCATATGACGCTCCAGCAAATACAGAATCTTTTGAAGCAATCTGGAAGGCATATAACTCTCTCGCTCCTTCGGACGACAATTTTAAAAAGCCATTTGTAGTATCATTTATTCAACAGTTTCTAAAAAGAATGGAGATTGAAGATTATAATGTGTATCTTGGGAGTAAGAGAGGAGCAGTATTAATAAATTGGCAACCATTATTCCACAGGCTATCAGAATCATTGGGAAGCATCGAGTGGGCAGAATACGTGGAGTCTACATTAGACAGTCCATCATTAGAATTGGTAACTGTAGAGATGCGAGATCTGTTAGATAATTGGATTGATGATCAGATAGGAGTGTGTTTTTTCCAAGAAGGTCCTGACGAGTATAATGATGAAGGTGGGTGGTCTATGACCAATAACTGGGAAAAGAAATTATGCTTACACTTATTGGATAATAACATCGTAAAAAGGTTTGTTGCCCAAGTAGTATATCACACAATTGAGATGGATACTCAGGAATATGATTCACAACTTTTAGAGTATTTCCTATTATCGGATTGTATGGTTTGGGTATTTGCACTTCAATTAAATATTGAAGATGATATTAGCGAGCATCTATCTAATTACGTCGAGTAAAGATATATATGGGTCGTAGCAATCACTAAATAGTAGTAAAGCACAGGTGCAGTTATGACCAACATAGATAAAGACAAGAAATTGATCTATGATTTACTATTTGAAGATTGGTCACCAAATGAAAAATCTAAAGTTAATCCTGAAGTAATGGACATCATAAAATCCAGTTTTGATAACAAGGATAAACAAAGTATGTCATTGGCAGAATTACATTTCAATATTCAACTCGCTTCACGCAATCTATTAGATTATATAGAATTATCTTTAGAAGAAGTAGATTTAAAATATGCATCTAAGGTATCACGTAAGTTTGTTATCAAAGCATTAAGTTTGGGCCCATTTTGGAAACAACTTCAAGACATGGGGATAATCCCTGAATATTCAATGTCAGACTGGTGTTAATATGGGTGAAGAGATACAACGCCGTAAAGGTGAAAAGCGTAAAAAACCCAGCAGGGAAATTAGAATTAAAACAGAGCGACACCGCCCTCGGCCAGATGATTCGAGTTCTGATATGAGGGAATTACAAAAAGAAATTGCTCGTCAACAAGGTTTTAATATTTGCAATAATTGTAATCAATATATTTCTTTAGAGTCTATCAAATGTGTCCACTGCGATAGGTAAGTATATAAGGGTAGAAGCAGACAGTTATTTTTATGAGTAACATAGTAAATATGGTAGCCAGCACACAATTGACCGACAGCATTGATTTGTATGATGTCTCCCACAAGTTGGGTATCACCTACGAAGCAGAACAATTCCCCGGAATGGTTTACAGAGTAGCAACCCCAAAGGTTTGCATCCTATTATTCCGTAGTGGCAAGGCTGTTGTAACAGGTGCAAAATGCGAAGCAGATGTAGCAGAAGGACTAAAAGTTCTCCACAATGATTTGACTGAAAATGGTTATAAAATGTGGCCATATGATGAAGAAGACATTATCATCCAGAATATTGTAGTCACTTATGAATATGGCAACGATCTTGACCTATCACATTTAATCTTGACTATGCCTTTTGAAAAGACTGAGTATGAACCTGAAGTTTTCCCCGGCCTTATCTATCGTATTGACGAACCAAAGTCTGTTTGTCTTGTGTTCTCATCAGGTAAGTGTGTGATTACTGGGTGCAAATCTGAAGAGGAATCTGAACAGGCAACAGTTCAATTGATTGAGCAACTGGATATCGCACCACCACCTGAAGAGTGATTATTATGGGAACTCGTCGCTTCAAGTTTAGCGAAAGCAATGAGGCTAAAGGCGCATGGGGTGCCAAGGCCAGCGAGTATTCAGATAATGTCAAGAAAGGTCCAATTGTTGGCCAGTCAGAACAGTCAGGGAAACTTAGTGACATTATAAATCTGTTTTCGGAACGGTATGAAACACTTAAAAAAGTTCTACGATATGAGTGGGGTTTCAAAGAGACCACCAACATTAACGAAGTGCGTAAGGACAAGTTAGTATTCAAAAATAGAGTTATCAATATCATCGGAATAGTTTCCAACATCAGACGAACTAAATCTGGTGGTCGTATGGTAGAGTTAGAGGACAAGACAGGTTCTATGGCTGTATTCATTCCTAAAGAAAATCCAGCCATTGATACATTACTTCCAGACAATGTAATTGGAGTGTCTGGCAAGTTTATAAAAGATGGTGATTTGTTTATTGTAGACTTCATTCAATATCCGGAGTTTTTAGATACACCTCGTAAGATGGGTGCAGATTATGATCCTGTTTCAATTGCATTTGCTTCAGACATCCACATTGGTTCTAAATATTTCTTAACAAAGGAATGGAATCGTATGATGGACTGGCTTAATAGTGACCACCCAACTGCACTCAATATTAAATATATTGTTTTTGCAGGTGATTGCGTAGATGGTATTGGAGTTTACCCCGGTCAAGACAACAATTTGTCAATCACAGATGTCTATGAACAATATGAGTTCTTTGCTCGTCAGTTAGATAAACTTCCTGCACATATGACACCAGTTATATTGCCCGGAAATCACGATGCTGTGCGTCCGGCAGAACCACAGCCAGTTTTAGAAACCTCAGTTCAAAGGAAGTTTAACAATGCAATACATATGGGCAACCCAGCCAGAGTAAATCTATCAGGGATTGATTTGTTGGCATATCATGGCAAAGGTATTGATGACATGGTTCCACGTATGGCCCACGTTACATATGAAAATCCAGCAGAGGCTATGAAAGAGATGTTGCGTAATAGGCACTTGGCTCCCATGTGGGGAGAGCGAAATGCTCTGTCTCCTGAAGAGACAGACCAAATGGTAATTTTAGATAAGCCAGATATATTTGTGACTGGTCACACACACGCACATCAGATGGAACCATATCGAGGAACACAATTAATTGTTTCTTCAACATTCCAAGGACAATCCGATTTCATGAGGATGTTAGGGTATAAACCAAAGATGGGATATTTGTCAGTCTATAATATTCAAAATGGGGAATCACAAGTAATTTCATTTGTAGATCAATCCAATCCATCTGCTGGCTATAAACCATGACCCTAAAGTTATATATGGGTGCTTTCACCTATAGAAATCATGGAGTCCCTCTACTACACCTTATTGGTTATTTTAGTTTTGGCCCAAATGCTTAGGACTAATTTTACATTGACAAAAATCAATACACATTTGGAATCATTATGTGATAGACAAGCCATTGTTATTATACCAAGTGTTTTAGAAGATATAGATCCTAATGTTCTTGCCGATGCACCTACTGGTTCATTGGTAGACTTAGTTACTGAGTGGGATCTTGGTGAGTAGTATGCCTAAAGATAACCCATGGTTGGATGAAGAATCATTTCCAAAACCCAATAATCGTTTAGCAATATTAGTTTTGATTATTATCATTGGTTTGGGATTAGTTGGATTCGTGGGGGCTTAGTGATGCCATATATAGAGGATGCCGATAGAGATAAGTTTTTACCTGAATTGATTAAAGTAGCAGATAAAATAGATAATGCTGGACAAATGAACTACGTGGTTACTATGTTAGTAATTAATTACTTAAAGCGTAAAGGATTATGTTATCAGCACATCAATGATGTTATTGGTGCATTAGAAGGTTCTAAGTTAGAATTATATAGAAGGGTAGCAGCAGACTATGAAGACACAAAGATAGAGTCCAACGGGGATGTCTATTGAAGAGGGATTAAAATGTTTCATAATATATATTGGCAAGACATCGACACAGAATTAATTGCAAAAGACCCACACAATCCAGAGTGGTGTTTATTTTCAGTTTGGGAACAAAAATCTAATAGCACCAGCCAAATGTATTTCGTAACAGATCCAATTTTGGTTTATGATTTGGCCTATAGAAACAAGGACAGCAACGTTGCTCAATCATCAACTGGTCATAGTTATACAGGACAACAGATTTTAAATATGATACAACATTACCAGCCCCAAAATAGAATATATGCTGTTGGAAAACGTCTGGGTTAGTTTACTCGCCTATTAATCACTTGTTGATTGATTGAAGGTGGTGGAACTATTTGACCCATAAATTGATTGTATGCTGCATCACCAAGTTCATAAGTTCCATCTGACCACATCATGCCCATATTTTTAAAAGTCATAGTGCCCTGAGAACTCATATATCCAACAGCCATCCAAAGTTCTGGTTTATTAGACACAGATTTATTGATACCTCTTTTACTCCAAGTCAATGGCCCTTGAGCATCTATATTTGTCTCCCATTTTTTATTAATTGCCCCAACGGTGCGTCCAAGTTCTCCCACATAATTCTTTAATTTGTGGCTCGCCAACATATAATCAAAAGCCTCCTTCCATGTATCTACTCTATGGCCGATTGGCCATACTGATCGAGACATAACAATATTTCCATCTATGTGTCCATTTTCTGAGTTTACATACTCAGGGTCTGGTTTAACCATATTAGGTCCACCCAGCAAACCATAATAGTTTTTATACCAAATCTCTGGTAGGAGTTTACGATGTCTTCTCTCAAAAGCAGTGAGTCCATACTTTGAGTAGTTCTCCCCCTCCGGGCCATATTGTTTACCCTTGGAGCCCATAAATTATACTTATTGCTTACAACTATTTATATTTGAGGAATTGACAAAATATAAGTAACTAAAACAAAAAGTTATATGCATGAGGCGTTGGAAAATAAAAAACGATAGTGATAATGCTGACTATTGGAGAGAGGAATGGCAAGGTAAAGGAGCCCGTTTACTTAAAATAGGAATGGGAACACCAAAGTTTCTATTATACAAACCCAAAGATTACAATCAAATAATTGGTATACGCTGGGAACTAACAGATACGTTCGACCCACAGAAGTCATCCCATCTTGCCCGGGCTCAGGCGGATATAGATGTTAACGAACCAATTATTAAGTTATGGAATCAAGTTATTTACGACAATGCTGATGGTTACACGAGTATGAAGGATTATCTGCTGTCATTATCTAATGAACAAATAGATGATATTTTTAATGATTCATTATCTGAACCGTCACATTACAGTTATGCTAACATAAATGTTCCCATACAATTCTTAACATATCAAAATACTGGTAATTCTGAACGAGTGTTGTTTTTATTTGATGGCAGAACCTTCTATAACAGTATTAACAAACAGGTGATTGAATGAGATATCATCCTCGGTTTGATTCCAATGTATGGGTATGGCAGCCATTAGGTGAGGTGAGTGAAACGACTTTTTACAAAATGGGCTTAGATACCAGCGATACCGCAATTCCTTGGATAGTAGTTTTTCCAGATGGCGTTGGCGGTGTTTCTGCTGCTACTTGGGTAGTAGATAATCCCAAATCCAATGTTGAACTTTATGCTTTCTACAATACCCCAATTATTGATAATTGGGATAGCAGGAACACAAGCCTTTTGAAACTTATGACACCCATAGAAGGAGTTCCTTTTTCACCCCTTCACGAAACCCTCAGTGAAGTATGGGAGGAATTAACTACTGTAGTCAGTCCTGAATATGGAAACTATGATTGGATGAATCTGGGCCGACACCCCGGCTCCTCCAGTGCTTTAATATTTCGAGCCACGCACTTTAT
>TARA_R110002096_G_scaffold4493_3_pt1 | contig 19978 bp, 15 predicted proteins | sample TARA_R110002096 | Tara Oceans TARA_R110002096 (sample SAMEA4397295) | marine metagenome | biome: Polar Biome; feature: [DCM] deep chlorophyll maximum layer (ENVO:01000326); material: water (ENVO:00002006), including particulate matter (ENVO:01000060) such as... | depth 35 m
CGGACGCGAGCCGCTCTCGCCGAGATTACTGGGCGTATCGACCAGGCCGTGTCCAAAGTGATATTGCCAAACCCGGTTTGCCATGACTCGCCAGGTCAGTGGGTTTTCGGGCGATGCAATCCAATCCGCGAGCGCCGTGCGGCTTCCTCCGGCAAACTCAGCCGCAAAATGGCTGAGCACTTCGGGCACGCCGGGTGCCACGATTTCCCCCGGGGTTTGGGGATTGCCGCGGAGGAGGACTCGCGTTACCTCCGGTTTTTCAGATCCATTCGTGAGTGCGCGAATGTGAGGCTCTTTCGACAGTTTGTTTTTTGCCCGGGGGCGGGGCGGGATCAGCGTCGGTGTGCTGAGCTGTTGATTCTTGAACGGCACGTAGGCGGGAACCGTGGGGGCAAAAACCGCAAGCATTTGGTAGTAGTCGGTCGCGGTGAAGGGCTCGGTTTTATGGTCGTGACATCGCGCGCATTGAATCGTCTGACCGAGAAAAACCTGGGACGTTGTCGCGAGGATGTCGTCCAGTTGATCGAGCTTGTAGAGTTCCAGTTCGTTCGATGCGATGTTCTCCTCGTTGGAGGGACCATTTCGGCAAAAGCCGGTCGCGATCCAGGCCTCCGGGTTTGTCGGGGCGATCTCGTCGCCGGCCAGTTGCTCGCGAAGAAACTGCCCATACGGTTTGTCGGCGTTGAAGCTGGCGATGACATAATCGCGATACCGCCAGGCATGGGGCCGGTCGCTGTCCTCGTGCAGGCCGTTGGAATCCGCGTAGCGCGCGAGGTCCAGCCAATGCCGTCCCCAGCGTTCGCCATATTGCGGGCGCGAGAGCAAGTCATCGACGATCGCCTCAAACCGTTCCGGTGACGGGTCCTCGGCAAATTCCGTTGATTCCTCGGGAGTGGGAGGCAGCCCGGTCAAGTCGAGAAAGATCCGGCGAAGAAGTCGATGAGGTTGGGCTGGTGGCGAAGGTTCCAGGTTTGCCGCGCGCAATTCCTGCTCAATGAACTGATCCACGCTTTCGCCGTCAGGACGGTTCAAAGGCTCGAAAGCCCAGTGTCCTTCCTCGCCAAAACTGAAGGCGACTGAACCTAGGTACAGACAAAGAAAGTGGTGGGGTTTCACAATCGGGAAAGGAGTCGCGGAACCCGACGGCAAGCAAGGATAAAATTGAATGACAGACCACGTCGCGCGAGCGCGCAACGATCGGAGATTGGCCCAAAACGCAGGCTGGTGCGGTGACCGGCGTTAGCTGGACAAGTAATTGAACTCGGTGAAAATCAGGGGATTGGTGGTGCCGGAGACGAAGCGGGATAAGGAAAAGTCGCAGAAATGACAAGCCTCTTCGAGAAAGCTGCCGCCAAATCGGGACGCTCAAAAATGTCAGCGGCAACAGAGGGCAAATTGATGCGATTTTGCTTCATTAGTAATTGTGGTTTTTATAAGATGAGGGACTGTTAAGGACATTGAACCCGGGAAATTCCATTTCGAAGAAGGTGCGGAAGCGAGGCATGAGTCTCGTCGAGATGCTGATTGTGGTTTCGATCATTGGAATCATCAATGCGATCGTCATTGTTCCCTACACGAAGGTTACCAAGGAACGCACGGACCGGGCGCGGGATCGGGTGAATGCACAGCAGATTGTTTCCATGGCGCAATCCGCCAGCGCTGCGGGATTGACCGTTGTGGTTGAAGGTGATCTCGACTCGACTCTGGATTTGATTGTGACAGGGGGAACCTCTTCCGAAGGTGTTTTTGCCGGGACGACCTTTTCACTCGAAGGGATGGACGAAAGCTCCGTGGAGAGAGCCAAGAGCTATATTGTCTTGGATGGAGGCGCGTTGGTCTACGATCCAAAGTATTGAAACTTGGGGGCTCGTTTCCCCAAATGGAGAAGGAATCCGGCCACATTCCCATTTGCATTCATTCTCGGAAGTCCTAGTAGCTGGGCGACGTCGCAACCGCTTTTCCCTGCTCCTCTGCTGAATGAACCGCAATATTCCGCTCTTTATCGCGTTTCGCCTGCTCTTCAACGCGCGATTCTACTATCCCATTTTTGCGGTGATCCAGCTCGATTACGGGCTGAGTATGGCACAGTTTGCGATTCTCAATGCCGTTTGGGCGGTGTCGATCGTCCTTCTTGAAGTTCCCTCGGGTGCCTTGGCGGATCGCCTGGGACGCAAGAAAATGGTGGTGGGGGCAGCTGGCCTCATGGTTCTGGAGATGGCGGTGATTGCGTTTGTCCCGCTCGGCAACAACATGATCGTATTCTGGGCGTGGGTGATTAACCGGATTCTCTCCGGAGCGGCTGAAGCTTCTGCGAGTGGCGCGGATGAGGCGCTGGCCTATGATTCGATTCCGAAGGAGGAGCAAACGAGGCTTTGGCCCAGGGTGTTGGCCCGCTTGATGACTCTCTCGTCGGTCGCGTTTGTGATCGCGATGCTGGTCGGTTCCGCCGTTTACGATGCGAACCTGGTGAACCGGGCTCTCGATTGGCTTGGGTTCGAATCGCAGCTGGAGAAGGAGGTCGTCATGCGATTTCCGGTTTACCTGACGTTGGTGACGGGAATCTGCGCCTTGTTCGTGAGTTTGGCGATGAAGGAGCCGGCTGCGGAGGAGGCGAATGAAGAAAAGAGCCACTCGATGTGGGGCGATATCTTGGCCGCCGGGAAATGGATTCTCGGGACGCCCATCGTGCTGCTACTGATCCTCACGGCCTTGGTCCACGACAGCGTGGCTCGCCTCTTTCTCGTTTCTGCTTCGGAATATTATCGATTGATCGAGATTCCGGTCGCGTGGTTTGGCGTGATTGGGGCCGGTTTTGCCGCGTTGGGGATGTTCACGCCGAAGATCGCGCAATGGCTGGCGGTCAATCGGCCCATCCATCGCAATTTTCTCACGGTTTCCCTGGCAACGATGCTCGGTTTGATCGGGGTTTCGCTTGCGGTCCCGTATTGGGGCGTCGCCATGGTCGCGTTTTTCGGGATCGGGTTTGGGCTCCTCAATTTCTTCATGTCGCACTACCTCAACGCGGAGGTCGATTCCAAACGGCGAGCCACAGTGTTGAGTTTCAAGGGGCTGGCGCTGAATTTGGGATTCGGCGGCCTGAGCATGCTTTACGGTGGGATTCTGCGATTTTTGCGTTCGAAGGAAGGTGCGGGAGCCGAAGCCGACACGGCGTTTCGCGAGAGCCTGTTCTGGCTGCCCGGGATTTTTCTGGTGCTGTTTGTCGCGCTGGCCCTGGTTGTCTGGAGCAAACGTGGCCAGATAAACGTTGCGACCGGGACGCCCTGACTAAAACTCCGCGTGCCGCGGCGTCCGTGGAAACGGAATGACGTCGCGAATGTTTTCAACGCCGGTCACGAACATGAGCATCCGCTCGAATCCGAGGCCGAAACCGGCATGGGGAACGGTTCCATAGCGCCGGAGATCCAGATACCACCAGTAATCGTCCGGATTTAAGCCGTGATCCTTCATGTTTTGCTCCAGCACATCGTGCCGTTCTTCCCGCTGACTACCGCCGATGATTTCACCGATGTGAGGAACGAGCAGGTCCATCGCGGTTACAGTTTCGCGGTCACCCCCTTCGTCATTGCTGCGCATGTAGAAAGGTTTGATGGCTTTCGGGTAGTTGAAGAGCGTCACCGGGCTCTTGAAATGTTCTTCGCTCAAAAAGTGTTCGTGTTCACTTTGCAAATTGATGCCCCATTCCACCGGGAACTCGAATTTCTGTCCCGATTTGATGAGGATGTCGACCGCGTCGGTATAGCTCAGGCGCTCGAACGTTTTTTCCTGGAGTTGTTGCAGGCGGGGAAGCAGGCCTTTGTCGACAAAGTTCCCGAAAAACTCGAGGTCTTCCCCGCAGTTCTCGAGAATGTCGTTCACGAGGAATTTGATCATTTCCTCGGCCAAATCCATATCGCCTTCGAGGTCGCAAAACGCCATTTCCGGCTCGATCATCCAGAATTCAGCGGCGTGGCGGCTCGTGTTGGAGTTTTCCGCGCGAAAGGTCGGGCCAAAGGTGTAGATGTTGCTGAGCGCGCAGGCATAGGTTTCCCCCTCAAGCTGGCCGCTCACCGTCAGGTAGGTCGGCTTGCCGAAGAAATCGAGTTCCCCCGCGTTTTTGGCGGCCATTCCCTTGGCATCGAGCGTGGTGACGCGGAACATTTCGCCCGCGCCTTCGCAATCGCTCGAGGTGATGATGGGGGTGTGAACGTAGACGAAATGGCGTTCCTGAAAGAATTGATGGACCGCATAGGCGAGGCGGCTTCGAACGCGGAAGACCGCACCGAGGAGGTTCGTTCGCGGACGCAAATGGGCGATCTCGCGAAGGAACTCGCGGGAATGGCGCTTTTTCTGGAGCGGGTAGGTTTCGTCTGCGTTTCCGAGAATCTCGACCCGGGACGCCTGGATTTCCCACGTTTGGCCTTTGCCCTGACTCTTCACCATTTTCCCTTCGATCGAGACCGACGCGCCGGTCTGAACATGAGCAATCTCGGACTCGTAGTTCGGCAGATCGGCATCGGCAATGATTTGCAGACCGGTGAGGCATGAACCGTCGTTGATCTCCAAAAACGAGAACGTTTTCGAATCACGGCGAGTGCGAACCCAGCCGTGAATCGTGACCGATTCTTCCGGTTTTTCGGCGGCGAGAAGTGCTTTGATTCTCATGATGCTAGGTTGGATCAGGTTTGGTCCTGACACAATGCCCAAAATATCCGGCGATGTGTTAGAATTGGTGGTCGAAACTTAGGAAAGGCAAGATTTCGAAAAATTCGAAGCAGATGGCATTGCACCTTTGCAGCATCCAGATATTCTGCAGGTTCAAATCTCATGCCTCAACTCGTGTTCCGATACGACGATGGCGGGGAAGACGTGTTCGCCCTGAATGCTGATCAAATCGGCATTGGACGCGATCCGGACAACCCCATCGTCATCAACAACGATTTCGTCTCAACCCACCATGCCCGGTTGAAACGGGAGGAAGATGGTGCCTACAGCCTGTTCGACCTGGGGTCGAACAATGGAACCTTCGTAAACGACCGCGCCATCAGCAGCGTGAAGCTGAACGATGGGGACGTGATTCGTTTTGGGGCGTGTGAGGTTTCCTATGTCGAAGACGACTCAGAGCAAGAGGCGGTTCAGGAAAAGCTGAAAACCACGCAGCGGATTACACTGGAGGCTTTGGCCCAGCAAAGTGCAGGGTATTGGAGCGCCACGGTTGAGAACAAACGCAAGGAACTCGATTCCCTGGAACGGCGGATTCTTGAATTGGAGCAGGAGCGGGACGAGGCGCGAGCTGAGGCCACGCGCAATCAGGGCGAGGATTCAGCTCGCAAAGGCAAGGAACTCAGTGCGGAGATCTCCCGGTTGGAGGAAAAGCGGGAGGAGGTTCAGGACACGTTGCTGAAGAAAAGCGAGCGACTCGAAGAATTGGTCGAAACGGAGATTCCGTCCGCGAAAGAAGAGTTGGAGGGCGTGCGTCGCGATATTGTCGCCGCGGCGAGCGAACTTCGGGATCTGCAAACCCGGATCAACGAAGCGAAGGCGCAGATCGAGAATGTCGCCCAGTTGGAAGATCAGACCCGGAAGCTGCAGAGCAAAGTCGATAGCCTCTATCGCGAACATGACGCGAAGAAAGTCGCGCTGGGCTCAACCTCCGACGATTTGGTGCGCAACGAAACCAAGTTGGAGGAGATGCGACGCGAACTGGAGGAGATCAAGGTCGCGGAAAAGGCATCAGTCGATCTTCGCGAAGAGGCGGACAGAGATCACCGGCAATTGGTGGAGCAGAATACGGAATTGCGAGCCGCCATTAAGGACAACGAGGCGCAGTTGGCGCAGTTGGCGGAGCAAGCCAGAATCGCGCAGGAGAAACAGAATGAGCTCGAGGCGAAAAACGATCAGATCACGGGACAGATTTCGCGTGCGGAAGACAAGCTTTTAGCGGTCGAAGCCAAACTGGAAGGGAGCTTCGAAGGTTGGGATGAGTTTGAGAAGAGCCAGCTTCATCAAATCGTTGAGCGCAAGAATCAGATTTCAGAAGAGTGTACCACGACGGAGAAGAAACTCGTCAGCGCGAAGAACGAGTTGGACGACGTGAGAAGCAGGATCCGCATGGAGGCTGAGGAAGCGGAGGAGGCGCTCGAAGATTTGCGGATCAACCATTACGAGCCAACTCAGGAACTTCACGAAGAGTTGACCTTGCGCAACGAGGACCTCGCAAATGAGATTGCTCATCGCGAACGGCATCTGGATGAGCTGCGCTATTCCATTCAGGAGAGCGAGGAAACCGAGCGCATCGTGACGCACACTCTGACTTCAAAAGGAGAAGCGTTGGCCCGATTGGAGCAGCGAGTTGGTGAGGAAGTCGAGAAGATCGAAAAAGCGGTCTCAAGTCGGCATCGGCCGGTTGATACCAACAATCCGCCGCGGAAACTGGAATTATCCCGCCGGGTTCTCGGGATCGGACCGCCATCTGTCAATGGCACTGACGTGAACGGCCATCACCGGGTTCATTTGACCGTTTTTGATCCCCATAGCCCCGTGGCGCCGATCGACTTTTCGGAAACTGGCTTCACCAGTATCGACCAAACCCCGCTTCCCGTCGGATTCGAGGGATTGGCGGCGGCCACAGGAGGGGCATTGATGACTTCACTCGCCCAAACTGTGCAGTTGGGAAGACCGGTCCTTTTCGTTCCGGGCGAAAGCCTGGAGATGAATACTTCCACCATGAAAAAACTCCGTTCAGCGATGCCGCATCAGGTGATTCTGCTGGGGTGGAAGCCGGAGACGTTCAGCAGCATGACGAAAACGCTGGATGAGGACGCGCATTTCCAGGACCTCACCGCATTGATGTCTCTTTCCGATGGGAGCCTGACGACCGATTCCTATATGAGCGTCTTTTTTGAATCGTTGATTCAGGGGAATCGGTTTCTGCATTTGCCTCCGGCACTTCCTTGGAATCCGCGTTCCCAATTGCGTTTTGAGGAGCGGATGGGAATCTACATCGACGCTGCGGAGTTTCGTCCCGAGAACTTGGAGCACCAGGCGCTTGTCACGGAATTAAAGGAGATCGTGCAGGCTTCCCGGCAAATGCTCACCGTTCAGGAATTGCCGGAGCACTCCATGAAAACCCTGATGGATTTGCTCGAATTGGGAAGTGACTGGATCACGGTCGTTCCTGAGCCAACCTACAAGGATCGTCTTTCAATTCTCGGGCAGCACCTCGCGATCGTTACCTTTGAAGTGCTCGACTTTCATTCGACCACGCTCCGTGACGCATTGCTGGCGCAAACCCTCCTGATTGCCCGGGAGACAACTGCGCTCCAGACCTTCTTCCCGGAGATTGTTTCTGGAGGTGCGAGTGACCATGCCCTGCCGGCGCCCAGCCAGATTGTGCCGCTGTTTGAGCAGGCCGACAAATTCAACTTGGTCATGAATCAGGCGGAGCGAAAGCTACTCGACGAGTATTCCTATCAGGCAGCAGCGCGGAAGTTGGACCAATTTGTGGCTGACTTGGAACGCCAGACCGCCAAGAGCATTTAAAGGGGAGGGGAGCCAGGGAACTCTTCCTCCGGCGGAGCCGCGCTCGTCCTGATCCCCGGTCAAGTTCATTGGCTACGGGTTTTCTTGAACTGCTCGAGACTAGTCGAGCCCCAGTTTTCGAAGCTTGGGGGGAATGAGGGCGTTGCAGTATGGCTGATTGGGGTTCAACCGGAAAAAATCCTGGTGATATTCCTCTGCTGGCCAAAACTGCGAAGCTGGAGAGATTTCCGTCACAATAGGATTCTCAAATTGACCTGAGGCAGCTTCTTTCGCCTTCTGGGCAACATCGCGCTGGGATTCAGAATGGTAAAAGATCGCCGACCGGTATTGGGAGCCGACGTCGTTCCCCTGGCGATTGAGAGTCGTTGGATCATGTAGCTGCCAAAACCACTCGAGGAGCTTCGCAAAAGAGATGGTCGCGGGATCAAAGGTAACTTGCACGACTTCTGCGTGACCCGTTTGGCCGGTGCAGACAGCCTTGTAGGTTGGATTGGTGATGGCGCCACCCATGTAGCCACTGGTGACGTCGGAAACGCCTTCGAGTCGCTCAAAGATGGCTTCAACACACCAAAAGCAACCGGCGCCCAAGGTCGCGATCTCAGTAGGAGAATCTTCGTTCATTCATCCAAGGAAGCCTTGGAATGAAAGTGTTCGCAACCATTTGAGCTGATAAAATGTCTTATCTACTTGATTTTTTATAAATACTATTTAAACCGTTCTGAGTAGTTGATTTTAGCTGTTTGAAAAATAACAGAAAGTTAATTGACTTAAATAGGATAAGAATGCCATTCTTTTCAAGACATAACGACCCAATAGCCAGATGGCCCGCGCGAAAAATCTGGTCGAGGCAGTGCAGATCACAGTTTCGACCACTCCACAGATCCGTGATTTCCTTGAGGAACTCACCGGAACTGGCCTTTACGGAAAAAATGTCGCCGAGACGGCGAACATTTTACTTGGAGAAAGGATTCGCGATTTGAGGAAATCTGGTGAACTAGGTCGTGACCCTAACACTGAAACAAATACCTAGGAGCGTGTGCGCAGATTTAACTATCTAAAGAAGAACCACTTACGCCACACACACACCAATGAACCTCAACGATTCCAACCCAGAAGCCCAGGACCTCATCAATGCGGTCGACCGTGAACTCACGGAACCGATTGCCAGTGAAGAGGAACTTCGTGACTTGGCCGAGGATATTGTCCGTTATTGCCCTAGCTTGACTCACCTCTTGCTGGCATTGGGCTCAAAGAACAAGGCCAATCCGTTACACGGGATGAACTAAGTTGAACGCACGACAGTCTCCGAGAGACTCGTCAGTGCCAATTGTTTGAAAGGTTTGGGGGGCTAGAGCCCCCTGGATTTTTCCCCTAAGCCTGAATGATATCAGGCTGTCAAAAAAGCCGATCGCTCCAAGAGCAATCGGCTTTTTTGTGTTTAGGTTTTCGGTTGGTAATAAGGCACCCAGTTTTAGCCCAAGCTTGACGCCAATTCTTTAATGGGCTTCCCGAATGGCAGGATCTGCATCGGAAGGCCGTCCAAGTTCTTCAAATAGTGATTGTAATCGATTCCGAGGTGTTGATAGACCGTCGCCCAGAGGTCGTTTGGGGTCATTACTCGTTCGATGGGGTGTTCCCCTTTTGCGTTTGTCGCACCGATCACCTGACCCATGGGAGCGCCGCCACCGGAGACGAGAACCGACATCGCTTTTGGCCAGTGATCCCGTCCTGGCTGAACAACCCCTGATTTATTGCCGCGCTGAGCGTTGATCTTCGGGGTATGGCCAAAGTCGCTTCCCACCACGATCATGACTTTTTTGTCCAAGCCACGATCGTAGACGTCCTCGATCAGGGCCGTGAGAGCCTGGTCATAGCTCGGCATCCTCCATTTGCAGTCCTCAAAGATGTGGCAATTCACGGCGTGGGAATCCCAATTGTAAGCGCAATTTTTGGGGATCTTGGCATGGGGCCGCTCCCAAACGACGGTGACAAACCGGCTTCCAGCTTCGACCAACCGCCGCGCCATGAGACCTCGTTGACCGTAAGGGTGGTTCCCGTAGCGTTCCCGAGTCCGGTCAGATTCCTGACTCAGGTCGAATGCATCGCGAACCGCGTCGCTCATCAGCATCTCCATGGCTTGGTGATTGAACGAATCCATGGCGTCCATCGCCCCGCTTTTGTCGAGATCGCGACGGAATTTGTCCATCCCTTGCAGCATGGCGAGTCGATCGTCGATTCGGTCGGCCATCTCTTCCTTCACGCCAATGCTTTGGACCTTGAAATCCGGCAGACTTGGATCGCCACCGACCATGAAAGGCGTGTTGGCCGCGCCAAGGTAGGCTGGTCCCATCGCAAAGGTGTCGATTCCGGTTCTGCCAGAGTCCGCCGCCGCAACACAAGTCGGAAGGCCGTGTGGGGTTGAGCCCCCCAACATTTTTTTCACCACGCTGGAAACTGCCGGGGCGTCATTGACCGTTCCGGTCGGTGTTTTGGGGCGGCGCCCGGTCATCATTCGCTTATGTGCTCCTCCGTGGTCGGAGAATTCGTGATGGATCGAGCGAATGATGGAAAACTTGTCGGCAATTTTGGCATGTCTTGGCAGAAGCTCGCAAACTTCGATGCCCGGGACATTGGTTCGAATCGGCCGAAACTCGCCGCGATATTCCATCGGGGCGTCCGGTTTCATGTCATAGGTCTCCATGTGGGGCATGCCGCCGGGAAGCCACACGAAGATCACGGAGGTGTCGTCTTTCGAATTCGCGGACGTGCCCTGGGAGGCCGCGCTTGCCTGGAACCGCAGAAAATCGCTGAGTCCGAGCCCGGCCATGCTCAATCCGCCAACTTCCAGAAAGCTGCGGCGCCGAATGGGGCCGGAACAAGAGGATTTGGCTTCGGATTTGTTGCTCATAACATGGTGTGTCGATCTCCAACACGCGTAGGGAGAAGTGGATTTGTCACTTTCATCGGAAAGTGTTGAGGGATTGAGTTTTTGAAGATTCTACGGGGAGCCTTCGGCGGTGATATTTCGGTCGCATGCTTCTTGACAAGAGGCTTGAACGCTCTAGTTTCCCGACCCACCAAAATCGAAGCATCTTATGCCGAATATTAAGTCAGCCGAAAAACGCGTCCGCCAGACCAAGGCACGCACCTTGCGTAACCGCTCCGTCAAAACGCGTGTGAAGACCTTCCGCAAAAAGGTTCAGAACGCGGTTGAAGAGGGCACCAAGGACGAAGCAGAAGCTCAACTGAAGTTGTTCTTTCAGTCCGTAGACAAGGCTGCCAAGCAAAACGTGATTCACAAGAACGCAGCGGCCCGCTACAAGAGCGCGATGAGCAAGCTGGTTGGCGCGAAAAGCTAAACCGGCAGCGAAGGTTTTCTCGATCGAGAGTTTTCCTTTCAATCAATTTTCAAAAGGCTCAGCAAACGCTGAGCCTTTTTATTGTGGCCAAGAGTAGTTTGAGTGAACCCGTAGCCAGGGAATACGGCTGGATGAGGAAAAAGCGGAGTGTCCTTGCTCGGTCACAGGGGTTGCCCTGCATTCCTCAGAATTCCTTGCGCCTTGCGGGAAGCCAAATCTCCTCGCGGCATTGGCACACCTTCCCTCCAAACGCTCCCTAGAACTTACAGATGTAGATCGGTAGATCGAGATTGAGGTCCAGTTGATCAATCATCTGAACTCGCTGGAGACTCGGGTATTTCTCCAGCTTCACCAGGGTCAAGTGGTAGATTTCACCGGGCTGGAACTTGGTCGGGCCCGTGAACTTCTTGTTGAGCACGATCATGTGGGCAATGCGCAGCTTGTCGTAGGGATAGTTGCCGCTGTAGACCTTCTCAACCTCGTATTCGTAGAGGCCAAATGCGCTGGAATACGTCACTTCATTCAGGTGCTGGATCTGTGATTTGTTGACGAGCTTAAGCTTCACTTGGATTTCGTCACTGGCTTCGCCATCGGGTAAATCCAGGTTTCCAGGTGCGCGCACCGGAGATTCGGCCGCTGCTTTTGTTCCACTTTTCTCGGAACCCACGGTCTTGGAGGCTTCTTTCGGAGTCTCAGCTGTTTCCGTGTTGTTCATGGCGACGGCAGATTCTTTGGAAGTTGATCCGACTTTCGGCATCTCCTTTTCGGATTCTTTCGGGGATGATGCTGTCTCTTCGGTTTCCGTTGTTATGGGCGTTTCAGGCTGCTTGCCCTGAGGAGAAGCGGCGGCCACCTTGACGGGCTCGGTTGCCGCCATGACCACGGTGGGCTCCGGCATTTCTCCCAAATGATCGATGAAGGAACGGAAATCGACCGTCACCTTGCTCGCCCAGTCGATCGACTGATCCGGGCCATAGTGAATCCCGTCGCTGCCAACCGGGTAATTGCCGGTCCATTGGGTTACCTCGGCGCTCTCGAAAACTTTGCCGCCCAGTCCGCCAACGACTCGTTTCATGATGGTTGTCAGCTCCTGCTGCAGATCGGACGAAAACCGTTTTGGGTGCGACTCGGGAGGCGTAATCCAATAGGAATGGGCGCCCTTGGAGTGCACCGCGCGGCACATATCCATGATCAGTGTCTCCACCAGCTTCACATTTTCCTTTTTCTCCCGGCGCTTGGAGCGAAGCGTCGCGTAGAGGTTGACGCCGGTTTGAACAACCACGACGTCGGGCTTGTAGCTGTCGAGAAGGGTTTCAACTTTCGGCACGGCCCGAATGTAGCCAACTCGCTTCTCCAGTGTTGGCGTCTTTTCCCAGTAGCCAATGGAGCAGGAAATGGGCTCGTAACGGCTCAGCCAATAGTAGGGGCTCGCTCCTCCCGCCACGTAGGTGTAGACCTCCAGTTTCTCGGACCGCATGTTGGCGTCCAGAGTCCTTCCAAAAGCTCCCATGCTGAGCGAATCGCCAAGATAAAGGACCTTGGACTTCGCTGCGTGGGTAAAGGTGGTGGAGCAGAGAAAAAGGACTGCAATTAGCGTTAGTTTGGCTGAACTCCTCATGGGTCCTGGCAATTTCGTGACGGTTGTTGAGTGTTTCAAGTGTCTACCTGCCATTCTCGACCGGCTTCGTCATAAAATACCATTATAATCGATTTTGTGATTCGAAAAATCACAGAATTTCAAATCTGAACAAGGCTCGACGAACCTCGAATCACAAAGCTACCATAATTAGGCAACTTTATTAGGTGGGTTCTGCCTAATTCTGACCTTTTGGCTTGGTCGTTTGCTGCAAGCAGGCATCGTCGCCTTCAAGGCTCAACATGCTCACTGGATCGACCTCGTGACGCAGTTCCGCAACGGTGCTTTGGATGATGAATTGCCCCTTTCCCGTCGAGAGAACGAGGCCCTTCGGGGTCGAAAGAATGATTACTTCTTGCTTGGGACAAAAATCTGCGTCCATACTCGAGTGCGGTGTTAAAACCCAATTCAGAGGCTTGATAAGGGGGACTGGAAGTACCAGCAACCATTTTTTTCACAATTAGATCATTTACTTGGGTTTAGTCTCATGTTTGAGAAAAATGAGGTTTAAATGAGGTGAAATGTCCAGTCGCCCGGGGTTGATCAAGCGGCGCGAGATTCTAGGATGGGCCCATGCTCCGGCTTAACCAAAAGCGATTGCGCAGCCTCTCGCGAGATCGCGATTTTTTAGTTCGATCTTCCATCGGGATCATTGCGGCATCCACGATTGTGGCGCTAATCATCTGGTTTGCGTTCGGGAGTCGCCAGGATTGGTATGAAGAGAGGGTGAAGCTGGCTCAGCGGGGGGAAGTCGAGATGCTGGACGCGATTCGCGAGGCCGAAACCATCATTTATCGTGAGATGGGCGAGAAGAATCAAAAAGCGATCGAGGATTGGCCGCACAATCCGGGAGGGACCGTCGAGGCAGCCAGTCTGCCAAAGTTTGTCAAAATGGAGCTCGTTCCGACCATTCGGAACTGGATTGGAGGTAGCGAGCTCTCTCCCGAGTCGGGAGAGCTGTTCGAGACGTATGCGAGAGCCCGGTATTCCGGCACGGAAGCCGAGCGCCGAATGGCTCGCGCCGAATTGACCACGCTGGTGACGGCAAATTCACGGCGTCCCTTTGTGAACGAGTGCGTGGGCGACCTGGAGTTTGAAGAAGGCCAGTTTGAAGCTGCCAATCGGCATTTCGAGACGGAGTTGGAGATTCGCGAATCCGCGCATGCGGCTTCCCGTTTGGTTGAGACCGCTCTCGTCCAAAATGAATTAGAACGACTTCGCGAATTGCTGGCTCAGCCGAAAATCAGGCGGTCGACTTCCGTTCTCGTCCGTTTCGAGGCCTTTTCCAAACTTCGGGATTATGCTGGCATTTTTGAGACGGTGTTGGTTCACGATTATGCCGGACTCAGTTTGGCCTATGTCGGGCTCACGTTTTTTGTCGCCATGGTCTGGTTTTTTATCGTCGGGCAGTTCTCTGGGTTTCGAAGCGACCAGCTCTTGATTTATGGCGCGGCGATCTTGTTGGGTGTCTTCAGCGCGACCTTGACGTTGTTTGTCGTCATTGTTCAGGAGGAGGTGTTCGGGCTCTTTCCGGAGAACGGTGATTTCGTGCAAGGGCTGATCAATAACGTCGCGGGGATTGGGTTGCGGGAAGAGTTCATCAAGCTGGTCTGCTTCATTCCGCTCATTCCGGCTCTGCTTCGCCGATCAAATCCGGTCGAAGCGCTGGTCGTCGCAGGGTTCGTCGGCCTGGGGTTCGCCGTTCAGGAAAATCTCAGCTACTACTCAAGATCGGGAGGAAATGCGACGGTCGCCCGTTTCCTTTCCGCGAACTTTTTCCACCTGGCGATGACGGGGCTGGTTGGCTACGCGGCGTATCGATTTGCCCAATTGCCACAGCGACGTTGGGAAGAATTGCTGGCGACGTTTCTGACCGTGGTGCTGGCTCACGGGATTTACGATGCGTTGCTGACGTTGCCGGAGTTTATGGAACACAGCTGGCTCTCTCTCATCGTCTTCGCGGTTTTGGCCTATCGATTTTTTGGCGTAGCACATTCGTTGCCGCTCACCTGGCGCCAGGAGCTTTCGCCGTTGGGGATTTTCGTGATCGGGACGAGTCTGTTAATTGGCGTGACCCTCAACGTGGTTTGCTACGGCGAGGTTCCTTATCCGGGTTACGTGCTTTTTCTGCTTTCCTGCGTTCAGTTGGTGCCAACCGCCTTCATTTTCATCAATACCTTCCGGAGTAGTTAAGAACCGAGCGATGAGAGCAGTGATTCAACGTGTTACTGAGGCCAGCGTCACCATTGACGACTGCGTTCGTGGTCAAATTGAGACCGGGGTGCTCGTGCTTCTCGGAATTGAGGGCGAAGACTCTCAGGAAGATGTCGAATGGTTGGCTGGAAAAATCGCCAGAATGCGGATTTTTCCGGACGAAGAAGGCAAGATCAATCGATCCTGCCTCGACGTTGGCGGCGAAGCGTTGGTCATCAGCCAGTTCACGCTGCATGCGAGCACCAAAAAAGGAAACCGCCCGTCCTTCATCAAGGCAGCGAGGCCGGAAGTGGCGATTCCACTTTACAAGGCATTTCTTGAGGCAATGGAGCGAGAACTTGGAAAGGCCGTGGAAAGCGGCGAGTTCGGGGCGGATATGAAGGTTCGGCTCCTGAACGACGGACCCGTGACGATTTGGATGGACACCAAGGATCGCGAATAATGCCAATTTTCCGGCACTTGGAGGGATTGCCATCGACAGCCGTCAAACGCCCTGTATCGTGTTAGTCATTCGCCATGGAGGAATCTGCTCAACCACCTAAAGAAGCCGAGTCTGAACCGAAACCAGATGAACCGGACACCGGCGAGAAACGGTCGCGCCGTGGGCTCTGGATCACGTTGGCAATTGTCGTCGTGTTGGTTTCGGCAGGAGTCGTGCTTGTCGCAATGTTGCCGGGGATCATCGAGGCCCAGATTCGAAAGGCGCTCGCAGATCTGGAGCTGGAGCGCACGGAGTTTGAGATGGGGGCTGTTACGCTGAGCGGGGCGGAAATTCGCGAGGTCGACTTTGCGGGAAAAGGGTGGGAATTGCAGACGCCACTGGTTAAGGCGGGGTATTCGATCCCGAGTTTGTTGAGAAAGCGATTGGGGAGCCTTGATCTCTCGAACGCTGCCTTTGAGTTGGACCTGGATGGATTGGAACCTCAGGAAGTTTCTCACGATGATGGTGCGGCCTCAACCGAAGACGGACCGTCCGGATTTACGCTTTCAAAACTTGCGGGTTCTCTCCCGGTCGAGCGAATCGATCTGGAGAATACGGTCATTCATCTTCGCCGTGGCGAGTTGCTTCAAGAGCTGGGATTGAGTGGCTACGTGAGTTTGGCTGGGCAAACGGATGTCAGGGTGGTCGGAACCGGTGCCTCCGCGCTGGAAGTCGGCGTTACCGGCAACATGAATGGAGCCAATGGGAAGGCGGATCTTGTGGCAGAAATGTCGATTGCGAGTTTCCCGGTTCTTCTGGAACTCGCCAACCTGGAGATCGAGCAGGAAGGGCTGGATCTGAAATTCGGAACCCTTGAGGGTTCTGGGGAAATCCAGGTTCGGGCCGATGAATTCGGATTTGGCGAGGTCGATATTCAGGTCGATCTGGAAGGCCTCACCTATGATGACTTCAAGCTGGGCGCGACTCAGCTCCAGGTGAACCACGATTCCGGTTTTTTCCTGCTCACCAGCGGTGACTTGGATGCCGCCTATGAACCGGATGTTTCCGGGCGCGGAACGGTCGAAGCCAAGCTCAAGCCTGGTGCCACGTTCGAGGAATCCCTTCTTGAAGGCGTGATTCATGTGGCGTCGATGGAGCTTTTCGGGATTCCTCTCTCTCCTTTCGATCTGCCGGTGAAGGGGAATCTCAATACGCTTCATTTCGGGCCGGGAAGCGCGACTTCGCCCGATTTTAAAGGGCTGGTTTTGGCTGATGTCGAGTTTGACGTTGAGGACATGACCAAACCCGTGATTCATGGAAATGGGACGGGCGTTCTCGGCGTTCAACTGCCCGGGTTTGCGGCGAATCCGCCTCATGATCTCAATTTGGAGGGAGCTGTGGCGATGCCGGTCCTCGCGAATTTCAAAGTGGCCCCCGATGAGCAGGCGTTTTCGATCAAACTGGATCTCCCGAAAGAAACCGCGACGGGCCAGGACTCTGAATTCGAGTTGAAGGGAGTCGGAAACGCTGAACTTCAAACGCGGTTTGCGGGGGAGAAATCAGAGGTTGATCTAAATCTCGATATATCCAGTTTGGAGTGGTCTGAGGCTGGTGAGCAACTCGCAATTCTCGAAGACCTACAACTTCAAGGCAAGTTGACCGATGGAAACGGCTCTGGTGAAGGGAGCGGCAGTTTGAATGGCAAGTCGTTCCCCATCTCGCTGACCCACGAGACGGAAGGTGCCACGCAAAACACCAGGATCACCATCGATTCCATCGCCCTGCGGGAAGAGACATGGGTTGGAGAACTGATTGAAGGTTGGGAAGGAAGCAAGCTCTCCGGCGACATCAAGGTTGAGGCGACTTTTGAAACGAGCGGAGAAGCGGTTTCTCCCCAAATCACCGCGTCGCTGACGCATGGTTCGCTGGAATATCCGGATGGCGAAACCAGTGCAACCGGGGTGACGGCTGCCGTCGAGGTGGCTTCCCTGGATCCGTTGAAGCTGGCGCCGCGAACAACGGTGCGGGTCGATCGCATTTCGACTCCCGCCGATATTGACGTTACTGGAGTTCGGCTCAGTTTCAGTGTGCTGGAGGGCGGGGCGACGCGGCTGAATTCCTTTTCGGCCCAGGTTTTCGGAGGAGAAATCGCATTGAGCAAATCCGTCACGATTCCGGCCGGTGGGACCGGTTACACCTTGCCGATTTCGCTGAAATCAATCAAGGCCGCGCAAATTATGGAGTTTTTCCCTCAATTCGAGGGCGAAATCGACGCTGCCGTCAGTGGGCAAATCCCCATTGGGGTGACCAAAACTGGAAATCTGGAAATCCTTGTCGGGACACTTGAATTGGATTCCAACTATCCGGCGGTGCTTCGCTACGATGCGACCGGCCTGCTAACCAAGGATCTGAAAGAACGGAGCCGGGCTTTCAAGATCAATCAGCAGGTTGAGCGAGCCCTGGGGAATCTCTCGATCGATGGTCTCGAGGTGAGTCTTTTGGATCAATCGAATTCCGAGCATCGAGCCGTTGTGAAATTGAATGGCGTTGGAGTCGATGAATCGGTCAAAGTTCCCGTCACGTTGAATGTTCGGGTCGAAGACAAGGAGGACATTTTGCGCAAGATTCTCGACAATGTTGTCTTTAGTGGAATCAATCTGAGTTTTTGAGATTTACCTTCGCGTTTTCCTCTCACATTCTGCAAACCTACCTTCATTCCAACTTAGCCGCCATCATGCAAACTTTCCGACTGCGCTTCCTTTTCTCACTGCTCTTTCTCGCGATCGGCGCGTTGAGCACCACAAGCTGCGTTCGCGTTCGAATTGATCCTGTTGAGATCAACCTGAACGTCAAATTGGAGACGGTTGATGAAGAGTTGGACGACTTTTTCGCCGATTTGGACGCTGCCGACCCCACCCTCAAGTGAATACCTTGCAAATGACACCCGCCATATCGACTGCTATGAAAGCCATGAATCGAATTTACGTACCATTATTTGTGATTTTCGCACTGTTCGCCGGAATGGATGCTTCGGCTGACGATCTGCGAGATCGCTTCAAAAAACGCCTGCCTCAAATTGTCGCCATGAAGAAAGCGCTCGTGGTTGGTGAAAACAATCAGGGTTACCTCGAAGCTCGTGGTAATCTCGATGGTGCGCAAAAGGGGCTTGTGAAGGACGAGAATAACGACAGGAAAGCTCTCTACCGCTCGATTGCGTCGAAAGCCGGCGTTGATGAGAAAACGGTCGCTGTTCGGCGTGCCGCTGATATTCGAAAGAAGGCCGAGGGTGGGATTTGGGTGCAAAAACCCGATGGTGACTGGGAGCGTCGTTAAAGCGAAAGTCCTGCGTTGCAGTTGGTGCTTGCAGTTCAGGCTCCAGAATTTAGGATTCTGGGCTATGTCCCGACCAACCCCTTTTTTCCTTTCTGTCATTCTTGCGTCTTCCTCTCTGGCTTTTGCGGCTGAGGAGGAGGGACTCGCCGAGTTGGAAAGCAGTTTCAAGGCCCCCGTTCCGGAGGCGGAAGGCAAAGCCGGGAACTTCCAGGAGATCTTTTCGAAAATCCAGAAAGAGGCAGCGCGAAAAGGCCCGGATTTGGATCGGACCCGCGGTCAGATCGTTTTTAAAGCAGAAGAGGGAACATACCTCAAAAATGAACATTTCGGTCGCTGGAACTGGCCGGAATTTACCCCGGATCGTTGGGGAAAATACGATGTGGAAGTCACTTACGTCTCCATCTCTCCGAAGATGGGTTTTCAGTTTTACGTAGGGGACGCGAAATCAAAAGGCTATGCTCCGCAGTCGGGTGGGATGGAGATCGAGCATACCACCATGCTTTCTCCCATCTACATCCCCAACACCAACAGCGTTCCCGTCGGGGTTCTTTCGGGGAATAACTCGAACGGTGCCAGTTTCCAGCTCCGCAAGGTCGTCCTCACGCCCGCACCTGAAGGCGATTCCGTGAGCCAGGGAATTGATGGCACCATTACCTTGGCGGCTTCCAATTCGACCACCTATTCGAAGAAAATGCGCTACGAGCCGAAGACGGAGAAGAATTGCCTCGGATTTTGGACGGATGAGAATGACTTTGCCGAGTGGTCGTTTGAGGTTCATGCCCCTGGTGAGTTTCAGGTCCAGGTTTTTCAGGGATGCGGTGATGGAAATGGGGGAAGCGAAGTGGGATTTTGGGTGAACGAGGAACAACGCAAATTCATGGTGAAAGAGACGGGTGGGTTCCAGAATTGGAAGCCGATCGATTTGGGAACGATCAAAGTGAGTGAAGGTTCCAACACGGTCACGATCAAGCCGCTCAACAAGACCAACAAGGCGGTGATGGACATCCAAAAGGTGGTCCTGACTCCCGTTGGCTAATTTCCAATTCCAACGTTCTACTGGCTCCGAAACGGCTTGATAAACAGGGCCGGGTCGCTCCGCTCGGCTGCGAAGGTTTCCCAGACCTTGATTTCGCTGTCCTTTGGGGCGGTCAACGTTTTGCCGTTTTGGGGGAGACCAATCAAATAGCAGTCAACCGGGGCTGAAGCGCCGATCGTCCCGCGAAGTTGATCGAGAAAGTCGCCCAGATCCCGGGGCGCCAACGACCACGCTTCCACCACCAACACGATCCTCAGATCGCTTTTGCGGAGCAATTTCTCAAGAGCCGCGATCGCTTTCGTGTCTTCATCCACTTCGGCTCCGCCGGCCGGAAAGGTATCGATCACGTTGACGCGAAGCTGTTGCAGCGCGGCGACCCGAAGTTCCGGTTCGGCTGGTTTCACACCGCCCCAAAGCAGCGCCACCGCATTGTCGGCGGG
>TARA_R110002096_G_scaffold37878_5_pt1 | contig 19948 bp, 17 predicted proteins | sample TARA_R110002096 | Tara Oceans TARA_R110002096 (sample SAMEA4397295) | marine metagenome | biome: Polar Biome; feature: [DCM] deep chlorophyll maximum layer (ENVO:01000326); material: water (ENVO:00002006), including particulate matter (ENVO:01000060) such as... | depth 35 m
TTAGAAATGAAAGCCCCAATATTATCTGATAAGGAGTAAGCTGAACCAAAAATAATGACAGCTGTAACGAAACTGATAACCATTGGAATAGCGAAATATTTCCAAAGTTTTAATTTTGAAATTAAGCTGAAAGCACCGAAGTATGCTTTAATTCCTGAAATGATGTTTTTGATCATCCTCTCCCCAACCTTATTACTCTCACCAACCCTCTCCGAAGGAGAGGGAGTTAGAAATGTTTTATTATTTTAATTTTCCATTCAATTTAAAAACCCTGAATGAATGAGTGACTCCTCAACAGTTTCTCACCTTTGGGGAGATTAAGAGGGGAATTCCTTAACAGCATCAATAAACGCCTTGGCATTATCCAACGGAATATTAGGTAGAATGCCATGACCTAAATTTACGATGTATTTGTCTTTACCAAATTCGTTAATCATTTGGTGTACCATTTTCTTGATTTCTGCAGGCGGAGAAAACAGGCGTGTTGGGTCGAAATTTCCTTGAAGTGTAATGTTGCCACCAGTTAAATAACGCGCATTTCTCGCAGAACATGTCCAATCGATTCCTAAAGCAGAAGCTCCAGATTTTGCCATCTCACCAAGCGCAAACCAACAACCTTTTCCAAAAGCAATAACGGGCGCATCGTCTTTCAAGGCATCGATGATTTGTTGGATGTATTGCCACGAAAATTCTTGATAATCGACTGGTGAAAGCATACCTCCCCAAGAATCGAATACCTGAACAGCGTTACATCCTGCTTTTACTTTTTCCTTTAAATAGGCTATAGTTGTATCAGTTATTTTTTGTAATAATTGGTGTGCTGCAATTGGGTTTGTAAAGCAAAATTCTTTGGCTTTATCAAAGTTTTTACTGCCTTGTCCTTGAACACAATAGCATAAAATAGTCCATGGCGAGCCAGCAAAACCTATTAAAGGAATCTCGTCGTTAAGTTTTTCTTTGGTCGCTTTTATAGCTTCGTAAACATAGCTTAAAGATTCTTTTACGTCGGGAACAATAACATTATCGACGTCTTTTTGAGAGCGTACAGGATGTGGTAAATACGGACCAAAATTTGGTTTCATTTGCACCTCGATATTCATCGCTTGAGGTATAACCAAAATATCACAGAATAAAATAGCGGCATCCATACCATACCTTCGGATGGGTTGCACGGTAATTTCACTTGCTAATTCTGGAGTTTGGCAACGTGTAAAGAAATCGTATTTTTCTTTTATTGCCATGAATTCTGGAAGGTAACGACCGGCTTGACGCATCATCCAAACTGGTGGACGGTTTACGGTTTCTCCTTTTAATGCTCTTAAAAATAAATCGTTTTTAATCATTTTTTTGATTATTAGTTTTTGGTTATTAGTTGTTAGTTCTATAAACCAACAACCATTAACCAGTAACCATTATATATAATGTTCGTTTACTAATTCAATCACACTTTCAACAGTTGGAACTTTTGCTATTCTAACATCATCAAAATGTTTTTTTGCCTCTTTTGCTGTGGTTTCTCCAATACAAAAAGCGATAACTTCGTTTTTGTTACTACGCACAAAACTTTCAACGGTTGATGGACTGTAAAACATAACCGCCTCAACAGAATCATTAACTTTTACACCATCATATTTCGTTTCATAAGCTTCCACTTCATTTACTTTTATATGATTTTCAGCTAAAATAGTAGGTAATGCATCCAACCTAATATCGCTACAAAAGTATGTCACTTCGGTACCTTCTATATAATCCACTAAATATTCTGCGAGCATTTTGGCATTCTTTTCAGAATGTGCCACTTTCCCTATTTTATTTTCAATCAATCGCTTAGTTCGCCGCCCAACACAGTAAATATTTTTAAACTGTAATTCAATAGCCGAATAGTTTGTTGTTAACGATTCTACAGCATTTTTACTAGTAATTATAACATTTTGAATTTCATTTTTTAAGAAACGAGGATGAATACGATTCAAACTTATTTTAATAAAATCTGAACTTTCTGCAACTACCTTTTCATGAAACAATAAACGTTGGTCTTCAGTAAAACTCTTAGTAGAATATACATTTGTTTTTTTGCTGGAATTTTTAATCTTGTCCATTAAACGTTTTCCACCACGTTCAATCACAAAATCAGCGCAATACTGAGCCATATCATGATGTTCTCCTAGTTTTTTAACTCTAGTGACATCAATTCTTTTTGTACCGTCTGGACTTAATAAAACGCCTTTAAAGTTGATTTCTTCATCTTTAATATAGGCTAAAGCACCAATAGGAGCAGTACATCCACCTTCTAATTTATTTAAAAACTCACGTTCAATAGTGGTGCAAATTTCTGTTTCTTCGTGATTAAGTACTGCACAAGCTTCTTTTACAAAGTCATCTTCATCTAAAGCGGTTACCATAATAGCACCTTGAGCAGGAGCAGGAATCATCCAATCTAGATTAACGGCCTCTTCTGGTCTGACACCTATTCTACCAATACCTGCTGCAGCGAAAATGGCTCCGTTCCAGTCACTATCTTCAAGTTTTTGTAAACGCAAATTCACATTACCACGTAAATCAGTAATCGTATGTGTTGGAAATCTGTTCAGCCATTGTGCACGTCTGCGTAAACTACCTGTTGCAATAACGGCATCTTTTGCACCTAAAAACTCTTCATTATCTTTAAAGATCAGCGTATCATTTACGTTTCCACGTTTTAAAACCGCCGCCTGAATAATACCTTTTGGTAAAACAGTTGGTACATCTTTTAGAGAATGTACCGCAATATCGATGTCATTATTTAACATGGCGATATCTAAAGTTCGTGTAAAAATACCCGTAATGCCTAATTCGTAAAGCGGTTTATCTAAAACTAAATCGCCGGTAGATTTCACAGGAACAAGTTCGGTTTTATGACCAGCTTCTTCAAGTAATTTTTTTACTATGTTGGCTTGCCATAGTGCTAATTCACTATCGCGGGTGCCAATTCTTATAATTTTATACTGGTTAGATTTCAAAATGATGGATGAATAAATTGAATTATTTTTAGATTAATTGAGGCGAAAAAAATTAGCATAGCCTAGTTACGGTTATTTTTTTAAACGATAAGTAAGCTAAAAAGAAACAATTTATATTTGTCATTTTTGGAATTTAGGCAGTATCAACATTGATTTTTTTGGGTTCTTCTAACTGGAATACTTTTTTAATAAGTTCCAGACTATCATCAGTAGATACGTCATCATCTTTTAAATGATGTGCAAAATGATTGGTGATTTTTTGTATAATATTTTTGCTAATTATCTCAGCTTGCGACTCGTTAAAATCGGTAAGTTTTTTTCGTTGCGTATCTAATTCTGCAGTTGCAAAATCGTTCAGTTTATGTTTTAAAGCCTTTATAGTTGGTGCGAACTTGCGCGTTTCCAACCAGTTATTGAATTCTGTATTTACTTCTTTTATGATGGCTTCTGCAGCAGGAATATGTGCTTTACGGGCTTCTAAATTTTGATCTGTAATTTGTGACAAATGATCTAAATGAACCAACTTCACATTATTTAATTCCTGAACATTTTCATTTACATTTTTCGGAATCGATAAATCTAGAATTAAAAGTGGTTTATTGGTTTGAATAAGATGTTTATCAATTGTTGGGCGTTGGGCGCCAGTAGCCACTATCAAAATATCAGAATCGCTAATCTCTTCTTGTAAATTGGCATAATCTTTAACTAATAAATTAAATTTTCCAGCTATTTGTTCTGCCTTATCTTTAGTTCTATTAATTAAAGTAATGTGTTCATTTTTGGTATGTTTTACAAGGTTTTCACAAGTATTTCTACCTATTTTCCCTGTTCCGAATAGTAAAATATTTTTGTTTGTAATATCTTCAACAGTATTAAAAATATACTGAACAGATGCAAAAGAGACCGAAGTTGCTCCCGAAGAAATTTCAGTTTCATTTTTAATACGCTTACTTGCTTGAATTACAGCGTTTACTAAACGCTCTGTAAAATGATTGAGTAAACCATATTTTCTAGATCGTTTTGCGCTTATTTTTAATTGACTTATAATTTCAAAATCACCAAGAATTTGGCTATCTAAGCCCGAACCAACCCGAAACATATGTGAAATAGCATCTTTATTTTTGTAGATGTAAGCAACTTCTTGAAACTCCTCAACCGTTCCGCGAGTATTATCACAAAGTAACTGAATGAGTTGAAACGGGTGTTGTGCAAAACCGTAAATTTCAGTTCGGTTACAAGTAGATGTTACTACCAAACTTTCAATATCATTTTCTTTTGCTTGATTTAGCAATGCAACTTTAGAATCTTCGTCTAAACTAAATCGACCACGAATATCTGCATCGGCTTTTTTATAACTTAAACCAATGGCATAAAAGTAGTTACTACGTGAAATGTTATACTTTTGCATGTTATACCTAAAAATGTGAAGCAAAAATATGTGGATGCGCATTAAAAAAGTAACGCTCAAAGAACTTTTAGTATCGTTTGTGGTTTTTTAACATTGTTTTTTCTAAATATATGATAAATGTCATACTTTTGCACTAATACCAACAGTTTTAACTGATTCTATTTAGAACCAATCTAAATAAAACCCATATGAATAACTTAGAAAGTTTTAAAAAAAGTATCGCTAAAAGTTCTTTTGAAGAAACAAAAGTTGATGATGGCTTTTTGGTTTTAACCTATAAAAATGATGAAAGCGAAACGCAAAGTATTGTTAAAGAAATACATAGCGATTTTATTCAATTTCATTTTTGTGTAAAAGGATCCAGTCAATTTGTTTTTAATGAAGGGCGATATACTTTAAATATTCATGAGGAAAACTCGCTATTATTGTATAATCCGCAACGCGATTTACCAATAAACCTTCAAATTGAGCCAAATTCTTGGATGGTTTCCATTTTAATTTCCATTAAAAAATTTCACAGTTTATTTTCGCAGGAAGCAGGTTATATTACGTTTTTAAGTGAAGATAATAAGGATAAAAAATATTATAAAGATGGTTTAATTTCACCATCCATGGCCATTGTGCTTAATCAAGTTATAAATTTTAATTTAAATCAATCTATTAAAAACCTCTATTTTAAGGGAAAGGCTTATGAATTGTTGAGTCTGTATTTTAATAGAAGTGAAGATGCTAATATAGAACAATGTCCCTTTTTAGTTGATGAAACTAACGTTATAAAAATTAGAAAAGCGAAGGATATCATCATTTCAAGAATGGCAGAACCACCAAGTTTACAAGAGCTTTCAGATGAAATAGGATTGAATTTAAAAAAACTAAAAGAAGGGTTTAAACAAATTTATGGCGATTCGGTTTTTAGTTTTTTATTCGATTATAAAATGGAAGTAGCAAGAAAATTACTGGAAGCTGGCGATGATAATGTTAATGAAGTAGGTTTAAAAGTAGGTTACAGCACATCGAGTCATTTTATAGCAGCTTTTAAAAAGAAATATGGCACGACGCCTAAGAAATATGTAATGTCGTTGAATTAATAAATTACTGTTTATGAAATTTTTAACCCCAGAAATTGAAGCTTTATTAAAGAAAGTAGATGCCGATGCAAACGATAAATCACTAGCACGAACCAATGTGTCTTGCGGTATTTTTCAAGATTGTGATTATACCGAAGACAGACCAAAATTATACCATCAACAAAAAATAAAAAAAGGAAAAGATTAAAAGAGAAATTGCAAATGAAAAAAGGAATATTACTAGTAAATCTGGGTTCTCCCGATAGCCCAGAGCCTAAAGATGTAAAAAAGTATTTAGGTGAATTTTTAATGGACGAACGTGTTATTGATGTGCCACTTTGGGCAAGAAATTTACTTGTAAAAGGTATTATTTTAAATACACGACCAAAAGCTTCGGCGAAAGCATATAAAAAAATATGGTGGGATGAAGGCTCGCCGTTAATTGTGCTTTCAGAACGCCTTCAAAAGAAAATACAAAAACAAGTTGAATACCCTGTGGCATTAGCGATGCGCTATGGTAGCATGACTATTAAAGAAGGGCTTCAAGAATTGGTTGATAAAGGTGTTGATGAAGTATTATTATTTCCATTATATCCGCAGTTTGCCATGGCAACAACTGAGACCATAACGGTCTTAGCAGAAGACATTCGTCAAAACCATTTTCCGAATTTAAAAATTGAATCGGTTCCAGCTTTTTACAATAAACCAGATTACATAGAAGTACTTTCAAATTCGATAAAAAGACATTTAGAAGGTAATAATTACGAGCATTTATTATTCTCTTACCACGGTGTTCCTGAACGTCATATTCGTAAAAGTGATATCACAAAATCACATTGCAAACCAAGCGATAAAGTAGATTGTAACTGTTGCAAAACACCAAGTAAAGCACACGAATTTTGTTATAAACACCAATGTAAGGAAGTTACCAGATTAGTTGGAGAAAAACTCCAATTAGAGGAAGATACGTATTCAACGTCATTTCAATCACGTTTAGGGTTTGATCCATGGTTACAACCTTACACCGATAGGACTATTGAGCGTTTAGGAAAACAAGGCATTAAAAATATGGCTATTGTAACGCCAGCTTTTGTTAGCGATTGTTTAGAAACTTTGGAAGAAATTGCCATGGAAGGCGAGGAGATTTTTCATGAAATGGGCGGAAAAGATTTTACAACCGTACCTTGTTTAAATGACGATGCAGAATGGGTGGCTTTAATTTCTAAATGGGTTAATGAATGGGCAACTTCTGAAAGTGTTTTGGCGTAATGGCTAGAGCCTCCTCTCAAGAGTTAGGATTAGAACCTATAAGCAAACTTCTTATAAAACAAGCTGTTCCAGCATCTATAGGCATTTTGGTGATGTCGTTAAATATTTTGGTTGATACTATTTTTGTTGGCCAATGGATAGGCGCTACAGCAATTGCAGCTATAAACGTTGTGCTGCCCGTATCGTTTTTTATAGCAGCTTTAGGAATGGCCATTGGTATTGGTGGTTCGTCAATAATTTCTCGAGCTTTGGGTGCAGATAATAAAGATAAAGCTTTAAAAACCTTTGGAAATCAAATCACATTAACATTTCTATTCACAGTTACATTTGCTGTTTTAGGGCTTTATTTTGTTGACACACTTATTCCTGCATTTGGTGGAAAAGGAACTATTTTTGATTCAGCCAAAATATATTACGAAATTATTCTTTATGGTGTACCTGTTTTAGGTTTCGTTATGATGGGTAACAATGTTATTCGAGCAGAAGGCAATCCTAAGTTTGCCATGTATGCGATGCTTATACCAGCTATTGGAAATTTAGTGTTTGACTATATTTTTATTAATCTATTAGATTTGGGAATGGCAGGTGCGGCTTGGGCTACAACAGGGTCTTATGTGGTTTCATTTGTATTTATTTTATGGTATTTTTTATCTGAAAATTCAGAATTAAAAATTAATTTTTCTCATTTCAAATTACAACGAAACATAGCTGCAGAAATTGGATCTCTTGGGTTTGTAACCTTAGCAAGACAAGCGGCTGTAAGTGTTACATTTTTATTGGTAAATAATGCACTTTATAATTTTGGAGGCGAAACTTCTGTAACAGCTTATGCTATAGTTGGTAGATTGAGCATGTTTGCGCTTTTTCCTGTTTTCGGAATTACGCAAGGGTTCATTCCTATCGCAGGTTATAATTATGGAGCAGAAAAGTACAAACGTGTTAAAGAAGTTATTTTCACAGCTATAAAATATGCCACTATTTTAGCAACATTAGTGTTCTTATGTTTAATGGTTTTTCCTGAAGTAATTACCAAATGGTTTACAACAGATACTGATGTAATAAATGTAACGCCTAATAATATGCGTTTGGCATTTTCTGCAATTCCAGTTTTAGCCATACAGCTTATTGGTGCCGCCTATTTTCAAGCCATAGGAAAAGCATTGCCAGCGTTATTATTAACATTAACTAGACAAGCCTTATTTTTTATTCCATTAATGTATATTTTATCTATGTTTTATGGTGAATTAGGTGTTTGGATTGCCTTTCCTATTTCAGATATTTTAGCAACAATTGTAACCGCTTATTTTTTACAACGTGAAGTCAAGTTAAAATTGAATAAGACGATGGCATAATATTTTTTATACTTATTTTTAAGCAAGAAATAAAAAAATGACCAACATAATGAAATTAATTACCACGGTTATGTGCCTTTTCCTATTTGGAAGTTTTGCACAATTAGAAGGCCAATCTTTTGATGAATCTGAATATGACGCGCTTGAATATCGCTTAGTTGGTCCTTTTAGAGGCGGGCGTAGTGCTGCAGTAACAGGAGTTCCAAACAAACCAAATCTTTATTATTTTGGATCAGCAGGTGGTGGTATTTGGAAAACTGTAGATGGCGGTAGAAGCTGGGATAATATTTCTGACGGCTTTTTTGGAGGCAGTATTGGAGCTATTACAGTAACTAAAAGCGACCCTAATGTTATGTACGTTGGAGGTGGAGAAAAAACCGTTCGTGGTAATGTATCTTCAGGTTATGGTATTTGGAAAAGTGTTGATGCTGGTAAAACTTGGACTTCTGCAGGACTAAAAAATGCGCGTCATATTCCAAGAATTGCTGTAGACCCTACGGATCATAATATAGTTTATGCAGGTGTTTTAGGGAATATTTACAAACCAACCCAAGAGCGTGGTATTTATAAAAGTACTGATGGAGGAAAAACGTGGAAGAAAACATTGTTTGCTAATGAGCATGCAGGTATTGTTGATTTGCTAATCGATCCAACTAATCCAAGAATTTTATATGCTTCAACTTGGCGCGTTCAACGCACACCTTACAGTTTAAGTTCGGGTGGTGAAGGTTCTGCTTTATGGAAAAGTACAGATAAAGGCGAAACTTGGACAGAGATTTCAACAAAAAAAGGATTTCCAGAAGACACTTTAGGTATTATTGGCGTTACGGTTTCTCCAGTAAATAACCAACGTGTTTGGGCTATTATAGAAAATAAAGAGAAAGGTGGGCTGTATCGAAGTGAAGATGGTGGCGAAACCTGGGCACAAATGAATAGCGAGCGTAAATTACGTCAACGTGCATGGTATTATACTAGAGTTTATGCAGATGCTAAAGATGCTGATGTAGTTTATGTATTAAATGTACGCTACCATAAAAGTACAGATGGTGGTAAATCGTTCAGTACATATAATGCGCCTCACGGAGACCATCACGATTTATGGATTGCTCCAGAGAACCCTAACCGAATGATAATTGGAGATGACGGAGGTGCTCAAGTAACTTACGATGGTGGAGAAACGTGGAGCACCTATCACAATCAGCCAACCTCGCAGTTTTATAGAGTTACAACTGATAACCATTTTCCATACCGTATTTATGCAGCACAACAAGACAATTCCACCGTTAGAATTCCGCATAGAACGGATGGTCGTTCGATTACCGAAGATGATTGGGAAGGTACAGCAGGCGGAGAATCTGCTCATATTGCTGTAGATCCTAAGGATAATGATATTATTTATGGAGGAAGTTATGATGGGTTTTTAACACGAGTAAATCACAAGCGCGGAACAGCAAGAGCCATTAACGTTTGGCCAGACAACCCAATGGGTCATGGCGCTGAAGGTATGAAATACCGTTTTCAATGGAATTTCCCTATTATATTTTCTAAGCACAATCCAAATCGACTGTATACTTTTTCGCAACACGTTCATGTTACTGAAAATGAAGGGCAGTCTTGGGAAATTATTAGTCCAGATTTAACCAGAAATGATCCTGAAAAATTAAAATCTTCAGGAGGTCCAATAACTCAAGATAATACATCTGTTGAATATTATTGTACCATTTTTGCTGCTCAAGAATCGCCAATAACAGAAGGTTTACTTTGGGTTGGAAGTGATGATGGATTGATTCATGTTACAAAAGATGGTGGCCAGAACTGGAATAATGTAACGCCTAAAGGGATGCCAGAATGGATGATGATTAATAGTATCGAGCCAAGTGCTTTTGATGCTGGAACGTGTTATGTAGCAGGAACAAAATATAAAACAGGAGACTTTGCTCCGTATTTGTATAAAACTACGGATTATGGTAAATCTTGGACAAAAATAACAAATGGGATTAACCCTGAACACTTTACAAGAGTACTTCGAGAAGACCCAAAACAAAAAGGATTACTATATGCTGGAACAGAAACAGGCATGTATATTTCGTTTAATGATGGAAAGAATTGGAAACCATTTCAATTAAACCTTCCTATTGTACCTATTACAGATTTGGCAATAAAAGACAATAACTTAATAGTTGCTACTCAAGGAAGAAGTCTTTGGATGATTGACGATTTAACTGTTTTACATCAGTTATACAGCTCTAGTTCTGAAGGTGATAAACTTTTCAAACCAAAAGATACTTACAGAATGCGTGGTGGCTCTACAAAAGACAGTAAAACCGCAGGAACAAATCATCCTAATGGTGTCATGACGTTTTTCAATTTAAAAAGTTATGATAAAGAAAAAGATGAGGTGTCATTAACCTATTTTGATCAAAAAGGAGATACTATAAAAACATTTTCAACTAATCCCGATAGCTATCGGGACAAAAAGAAAGACAAGTTAGAAGTTAAAAAAGGAATGAATCAATTTGTTTGGGATATGACTTATGATGGTGCTGAAAAATTAGAAGGCATGATTTTATGGTCAGCTAGATTAGATGGTCCGAAAGCTATTTCTGGAATGTATAAAGTACATTTAAATGTAAACGGAACAGCAACTCCAGAATCTTTTAACATTATTGCAGATCCAAGAGCTGAAAGCACTCAAGCCGATATGCAAAAGCAGTTTGATTTTATAAAAGATGTTAATAAAACCATGGATGATGCCCATAAATCTATTAAGAAAATCAGAAAAATTAAAAATCAACTTACCGCCTTTGAAACTCAATATAAAGATGATGATAATGTAAAAGAACTTTTAGAAAAATCTAAAAAGCTTAAAGAAGACTTTACTAAAATAGAGGAAGCTTTATATCAAACCCAGAATAAAAGCGATCAAGATCCATTGAATTTTCCTATTCGATTAACTAATAAACTGGGGCATCTTAATTCGTTAATTAGTATGGGTGATTTTGCGCCAACCGATCAAGATATTACTGTTAAAAATGAATTATCAACTCAAATTAAAACAGAATTAAATGCATTTGATAAATTAATAAGCGAAGAGATAAGTGCTTTTAATACAGCCTTTAATAGCAAAAAGTTAAACTATTTATTTGTAGAAGACTGATGGCAGAATATTACAACTATATAAAAGCATTTCACCTCATTTTTGTGATTACTTGGTTTGCGGGGTTATTCTATATTCCAAGGTTATTTGTATACCAAATAGAAGCGTTTCATAAACCGTCTCCCGACAAAGAAATTCTGGGCAAACAATTAAAACTTATGGCAAAACGCTTGTGGTTTATTATCACTTGGCCATCAGCTATTTTAGCAACTTTATTTGCCATTTGGTTGCTTATATTAGTACCAAGTTGGTTACAACAACCATGGATGCACGTAAAATTAGGGTTTGTAGTTTTACTTATTATTTATCATTTAAAAACACACCAATATTACAAACAGCTACAAAACGATGTGGTAACAAAAACATCAAGTTTTATGCGTATTTGGAATGAGGGCGCTACGTTTATTTTATTTGCAGTGGTATTTCTTGTCATTCTTAAAAGCTCGATAAATTGGATTTGGGGTATTGTGGGTATTCTAATTTTAGGCGTATTTATCATGCTTGGTTTTAAGCTTTATAAAAATTTTAGAGACAAAAACTCTGAAGGTTAAATTGTAACAACTAGCTATAAATAAACAAGATTATTTTAAATGACGCTTAGCCTCTTTGGTTCGATTATTGCTATATTTAATGAATTATAAACATAGATGAACTTAAAAAAACTCTCGCTTCGTACCCGTATTTTTTTAGCTATGATATTGCTGGTATTGTTAGCGTCTATACTTATTTCTTGGGTAGCGATTTATCAATATAAAGAAGAAACGCACGATTACCATAAAGAACGATTAGTACGAAAAGAACAGAGTGTGCAAACGCATATAAAACGCGTTTTAAATGGCAGACAAAACACTTGGGAAGTAAAAACAGAAAATATTCCTTTAATTTTTAAAGAGGAAATTTACAATATTGCAGATATTCATAAACTCATTATAAACCTTTATGATTTGGAAGGCGGTTTATTAATTTCATCAAAAGCAGGTTTACAAAAAGAAAATATTGCAGAGTGTTTAAACCCTGAAATTTTAAACGCACTTTCAAACACCGCGCAACATCGTTATGTAGATTTATTAAAGGAAAACGGACAAACTTTTCAATCCTCTTTCACCTACATTACCGATAATAAATCTAAATCCATAGCCATATTAAACATTCCTTATTTAGAGAATGATGATTTTCTGTCGAAAGAGCTTAACGAATTTTTAGAACGTATAAGTTATGCCTATTTATTTGTTTTATTAATGGCTATTGGCATTGCTTTTTTGCTCTCAAAATACATTACAAAATCTTTAAAAACAATTAGCGATAAAATAAAAATGACGCGCTTAGAAAAGCGTAACGAAAAGATAGTGATAGATGATACCAGCGAAGAGATATACACCTTAGTAAACTCGTATAATAGCATGATTGATGAGCTTGAAGAAAGTGCCGTACAACTAGCTAAAAGCGAACGTGAACAAGCTTGGAGAGAAATGGCAAAACAAGTTGCTCACGAAATTAAAAACCCTTTAACACCCATGCGTTTAACGGTTCAAAACTTTCAGCGTAAGTTTGATCCGATGGATGAAAATATCCATTCTAAAGTTGATGAATACAGTAAAACCCTTATTCAGCAAATAGATACGATGAGCTCAATAGCATCTGCGTTTTCAAACTTTGCAAAAATGCCAGCGCAACAAAATGAAACCTTAAATGTGGTAAAAATTGTTAAACTAGCTTTAGATATTTTTAATGAAGATTATATATTTTTCTCAGCTGAAAAAGATGAGATTATAGCAAAATTTGATAGAACCCAATTAATTCGTGTAGTTACTAATTTGGTTAAAAATGGTATTCAAGCCATGCCAGAAAACCAAATACCAAAAATTGTAATTAATGTGGGCACAAATAATGGCGATGTTGTTATAACGGTTGCCGATAATGGCTCGGGCGTTTTAGAAGAAAATAAAACCAAGGTTTTTGAGCCTAAGTTTACTACCAAAACCAGTGGTATGGGCCTAGGTTTAGCCATGGTTAGAAATATTGTAGAAACCTATAAAGGTTCTATAACATTTGAGTCTCAAAAAGATAAAGGGACCACGTTTAGAGTTACATTTCCTAAAGAAAATTAAACAACCATGAAGCAGCTATTTCTTGTTTTTTTGTTTTTAACGTGTTCTAAAGTGTTTTCTCAAGCTGGGGTTTATGTCATTGATCATACTAAAGATATGATTGATGGATCAAAAACGAAATGGACATTAACGTTAAATGAAGATGGGACGTTCTTGTATAATTTTTATAGAAATGTAAAAGGAGGTATTCCTGCTGAAGAAAACTTTTATGGGAAAGGAACTTGGAAAGTAGAAGGTAAAATAGTTTCTTTTTACCCTAAACCTTCAGATGTAAATGATGAATTTTCTGTGAATTTGAACAACTCTAAAGCAAGATATATAAATAAATCTCCTAGAGATAGAACAGATAAAATAGTAAAAACAGCCTTACGGTTTTATGAATCTGAAACATCTCACATTACAGGTTTAGAATTATTTAAAGAATAAATTATGAAATATACTAACATACTTACCGAAAAAAATAATGGTATAATGACGATTATTATAAATCGTCCAAATAAGTTAAATGCCTTAAATAAAGCGACTATTGAAGAATTGCACCATGCTTTTGATGAAGCTAATAAAGATAAAAACACCAAGGTTATTATTTTAACTGGAAGTGGTGAAAAAGCGTTTGTAGCTGGTGCAGATATTAGTGAATTTGCTGATTTTGATGTTGAAGAAGGTGCTGATTTAGCAGCAAAAGGGCAAGATTTATTATTCAATTTTGTAGAAAATTTAGCAACACCAGTTATAGCTGCAATAAATGGTTTTGCGCTTGGCGGCGGATTAGAATTAGCCATGGCTTGCCATTTTAGATTAGCAAGCGATAATGCTAAAATGGGCTTGCCAGAAGTATCCTTAGGAGTGATTCCTGGTTATGGCGGAACACAGCGTTTGCCACAACTTGTAGGAAAGGGTCGTGCCATGGAAATGATAATGACCGCAGGCATGATAGATGCTAACACAGCACTTAATTATGGTTTGGTTAACCATGTTGTAAATCAGGAATTATTATTACCGCTCTGCCAAAAAATAGCATCCAAAATTTCTAGAAATTCTCTAGTTGCCATTAGTGCAGCAATTAAAGCTATAAATGCGAATTTTAAAGATGGTGTAAATGGTTTTCAAGTTGAAGTTACAGAATTTGGAAATTGCTTTGGAACAGAAGATTTTGAGGAAGGTACAACCGCCTTCTTAGAAAAACGAAAAGCTGATTTTTCTGGAAAATAATTTTGAAGGTTCGTTTAACGTTAAGTATAAGAATAGTAGCCGATTATTATACATTACTTTTTAGTTTGAAACAAAGATAGCAGAAAAGGACTTACTATAAATTTTAGCTCTCAACTGCTATTTTTTATACTTTGTTATGTGCCTTTATTTTTTACTAAACATAAGATTTTTTGAATTAATCATAGAAAAACTGAACCCTGTAATTGTATTTTCAATATCTCTTGTAAATGTTATTTCTGCGGCTCCCCAACCATCAACTATAAATACATCTTTACGAACAGGTGTTAAGCTCATAGGCACCCTCGGATGTGTTAAAATTAATTTGTTATCCTTTAGAAAAAACTCATATTCTGTAGAAAGTTCATCACTATAATATTTGCCAACATAGCTTTCGAAAGAAGCGTAATCAACAGGTTCTTCCTTCTTAGCAATCTTGGATGTTTCTGGTTGAATATTCGTTTCTTTTTTGATCTCAGGGATAAATTCATCTTTTAGGAAGATATTTACAATCTGATTTGGAATATGATAAGGATGAATTGAAGATATATTTGCGATAACTATTACAGCAAAATCTTGCTCTGGAAATGTAGCAATACGTGCCTTAAAACCTCCAATAGACCCACCATGTCCTATTTCTGATAATCCCTTATAAGTACTTCTTTCTAGTGCTAAACCATAATTTGTGGATTCCCCATTGTTTAATACCCCTTTAGTTCTCATTTTTTTGAAAATAGAAGCACTTCCTATTTTATGACTCTGAAAATTCAACACCCATAAACTTAAATCTTCGATTGTTGTTAAAAGACCTGAAGATCCCGGATTTGCATCGTTCAAAACACTTTTTACAAAACCATTTCCACGAGGATAGTATGAGTATGCTTTATTCTTTATTATTTTTTGATAATCATCAAAAAACTCAGTGTTACGCATTTGTAAGGGGTCAAAAATATTTTCTTTTGTATATGTAGCAAATGTTTGTCCTGATACTCTAGAAACAACTTCTGCTAATAAGGTGTAACCGGTATTGCAATACATGTATTGTTCACCAGGTTTAAAATTTAGTGCTTTTTGTTTGCTAATAACTTTTAGAATCTGTTCTGTTGTTACTACATCACTTTCTAGCCAACCCATCATGCCAGCTAACACAGCTTCTTCTCTCAATCCACTCGTGTGATTTGCTAAATGTTTTAACGTAATAGTGTATCCAAAATCTGGAACTTCCGGAATATAGTTTCTAATATCATCGTCTAATGATAGTTTTCCTTCTTGTTCTAGGAGCATGATTGAAAATGCAGTAAACTGTTTTGCAACGGAGCCTGTCATAAAAACAGATGTTTTAGTTATAGGTAAATTGTATTCTAGGTTAGCACTTCCATATGTGTTTTGATAAATAACACTACCGTTTTTAATAATAGCAACTGCTGCTCCTGGTGTATTAGAATTATCCCAGGGCAAGAAAACTTGGTCTACTTCCTCAAATAAAGTACTCGCTTTTTTTACTACTTTTTGAACAGATAATTTATATTCACCTTTTATATCCTTTGAATCTATTGAGACAACTTTTAGCTTATAGAAACCTTTTTTACTTGAATTAATAATGATCATTTCTGGTCCGAATCTTCCGTTAGGACTGTCAAATTCCCTTATCTTTTTACCATCAGCATCAAAAGAAGTAATAGCTACATCTACTCCTATTTGATTCAGCGTGAGAAATGCGAGTTGATTTTCTTCTAAGCATATTGTGTAGTTATGATTTTTAATTGAACTAATTTCTTTAGAAATAGTATTATGTAGTTTTAACTCTGTTTGAGAATTACTTAATGTAGTGATTAGTAATGCAATTGATAAAATAAGATGTTTCATTTTTGTTATGTTTTAAGTTCTAAGCAAAAGTGAAAAAAAGCTACCACGAAGACGTACAACTAAAAAAAGTGACACGCTTTTCTTAACTAGAAAAGCGTGTCACTTTTTTTACAGACGTACAACTTTATTTTAATTAATTGATTATGTGTATTTTACTCGAAAATCAGTGGGGGTAAGTCCTGTATGTTTTTTAAAAGCTTTATTAAATGGAGACTTTGAATTAAAACCTACATCGTACAGAACTTCTAAAATAGTCATCTTTTTGTTTGAAGGTTCTTTAAACAAAGTGATTGCTTTTTTTATACGATAGTTAGTGATAAAGTCAAAAAAATGTTGATCTAAATGATGATTGATAAGTATAGAAAGTTCTTTAGATGGTAGGTTAAATTGATTTGCCAATTTTTGAATAGTAAGAGCTGGGTCAAGAAATGGTTCTTCATCTTCCATGAACTTTTGCAGTTTCTTAATTTTCGAATCAACTAAAACATCTTCATTATTATTTTGATGGACATCTATAGTTTTTTTAGTGATTAAAGGTTTTATTAATTTATGATTTGTATCTATTGACTTAAATAACTCTGGTTGATACATGCTTTTTAATACAACCCAAGATAAAAGACTTAATAGGAGGAGGGTTAATGTTAACCGCATTACATTTAATACTTCTAAATCATTACCATCAATCAATTTATATACTTGCTTAAATTGAGAAAAAATAAAAATAAATGTGATGAATAATGTTAATTGATAAAGCCATTTATAGTTAAAAATTGAAGTATTTGAATAATTTTCTTTAAGCAAATACTTGTATTTTTTTAATTCTCGAAACATTAAAATCAAATAAAATACAGAAACTATAATATTAAATATTACAGAAATCGTCACTTCAGGTTGTTCTTCATAATTTTCGCTAAAAATTATTCTTTCAGATTCACTTACGCCATAGAACCTTGGTGTAAATAGTATTATTTCTAAAACAAAAGGTAATACGTGTAGTAAGTGAATAATACGTAATCTAAAATCAGAATAGATATTTGATAGGAGGTATAAAAATAAAATAGGACTTAACAACCATATAATATTATCTCTTAGCATTTCTATAACCAACGGTAGTTCGATATACTGAGTATAGAAGTATGCACTAAAATGAATAGAGAAGATACCAAAGTAGGTTGCTAGAAGATTGTTACTTAATTTTTTTTTTGTTTTAACGGTCAGCAAAAAGAATGCGAAGAGTATTGAAGTAAACAGAATCACTAAGGTTATGAATCCTACTATTGAAAATTTATCCATTAATTAGTTTTGTTTTAATCTTTAATTAACTAGAAATTTTAATTTTAAAAATGTTCCAAAAACTCAACCCGCTTACTTCAGAAATTAATACAGTTTCTTCTATATGGAATTGCATATAATGCAAAGATAATGTTCCGTTTCAATGAACTTTATCGATTGTTAAACGAAGTTAGTTGAAATTTTTTACAAAGTCAAGTTTGTTAATAACCCATGGTCACTTTAACAGTTTTCAATAAAAATTATGAGTAATTTTAAAGAGCAACAAACCTTTAATTTTACTATAATGAACCCCAAACCTACTATAAAAGGACGTGGAGCGCAACGTAATGTGCATAATCGTTTCTTCGAATTAAGCCACGAAATGCGTGATGATTTTCTTGAATTCTGCCAAAAAGAAGGCGAAGAAAGTGATAAAAATAAAACACTTTATCTTCCTGTTTTTCCAAAAACCATAGTAAATAAAGTGGCGAGTCCAGATGTTGGGATGCAGTACTCCATGAATATGTATCAAGGTTGTGAACACGGTTGTGTGTATTGTTATGCAAGAAACTCACATGAATTTTGGGGTTACAGCGCAGGTTTAGATTTTGAGCGTCGAATTTTGGTAAAAAAAGATGCACCAAAATTATTGGAAACTCAATTAAAAAAGAAAGGCTGGAAAGCAAATACCATAGTAATGTCTGGTAATACAGACTGTTATCAACCTGCAGAAAAGGAGTTTAAAATTACACGACAATGTTTAGAAGTGTTTTTAAAGTATAAACATCCTGTGGGCGTTATTACAAAAAACGCTCTTATTTTAAGAGATTTAGATCTTTTAAAAGCATTGGCGAAAGATAATTTAGTTGGCGTTAATATTTCAATAACTTCATTATCTGAAGATACCCGTCGTGTTTTGGAACCCAGAACGGCTACTATAAAAAAGCGATTTGAAACTGTAAAAATATTAAGTGAAAATGGAATTCCAGTAAATGTGATGTTGGCCCCTATAATACCATCTATTAATAGCCATGAAATTTTACCATTGGCTAAAACAGCTTCAGAACATGGTGCATTATCAATTGGGCATACCATTGTAAGGTTAAATGGTGCAATTGGTGAAATATTTAAAGATTGGATTTATAAAACAATGCCAGATCGTGCCGAAAAAGTATTGCATCAAATAGAAAATTGCCATGGGGGCCATTTAAACGATAGTAGATATGGTACTAGAATGCGGGGTGAAGGTAAAATAGCAGAACAAATTAATAACTTAGTAAAACTGGCACGACAAAAATATTTTAAAGATAAAGGTATGCCAAAACTGAACACAAGTTTACACGAATCCTTTAAAAATGGGCAGTTAAGATTGTTTTAAAGTATTATCTATTTCGTCTCCAATAAGCTTATCAAATAAAATACTAGTTATTAGCCAATAAGCGGAACAATAAATCAATCCACAAATTACAAATATAAATTCCCAACCTGAACCAATAATTAAAGTTGAGATGTAAATTAATCCTAAAATATTTACTGTACCCCAAATGAGATGTAGAATAATTCTTTTAGTAAACCAATTAACTTCTTTACGGTTTTTATTAGAAGTATATGGGTTTGTTTTTTCTAAAAAACTTGATATTAAATGAGATGTTGAAGATAAATTGAATGCTTTCATAAATTGAATTTTTTTTAAAAAAAAGTGGGCCACCACAGCCCACTTTACCAACTAAACTAAATAAGACATTAAAACTAATTATTAATGAATTTTGTGAACTCGTTGTTGTTTGAGTTAAGTATTACTTTATAATTTCCTTTTTCTAATTTATAAACACGCTCAATAGTTTGTGTGCCTTCAACTTTTTCAGAGTACGCCAATTCAAAACTGCCATTAACGTCAGTATAAATTTCAATTTTTAGAGGCTCTAAATTTGTAGCAAGTTTTGTGATTAAAACTAAATCACCTTTTTGTCTTACAAAAGGTTTAAAAGTGATTTCTTCTTCTGATTTGTTAAATACAACTTCACTAGATTTTACAGTAAAAGGAATGGTTCTTATCTCCATATCTTTATTAACTTCAAAAAAATAGCTCCCATTTGGTAATGCCGTTAAATCGAATCCTTTTTTGTAAGTACCAGAAATATTAATTAATTCTTTGTACAATATAATACCGTTGTAATCTTTAATAGTTAATAAGTCACCTGCTTTTACATTATTAATGGTTAAAGCAGTTTTTTTAAGTTC
>TARA_R110002096_G_scaffold53165_15_pt1 | contig 19924 bp, 16 predicted proteins | sample TARA_R110002096 | Tara Oceans TARA_R110002096 (sample SAMEA4397295) | marine metagenome | biome: Polar Biome; feature: [DCM] deep chlorophyll maximum layer (ENVO:01000326); material: water (ENVO:00002006), including particulate matter (ENVO:01000060) such as... | depth 35 m
CGCAGCGCGTCCCAGTGCAGTATAGGGAGACGGACCCTGCCAGTCCTTTTTGCCGCCATTGCCGAGGTCGAACAGAATCGCCGCTGGCACAATAGGCACGGTCTGATCGCCAGCCCGGAAACCACGCCCCTGCTGGCGCAGCACCTCCACCACGCCGCTGGCCGCGTCCAACCCGAATGCCGAACCGCCCGAAAGTACAATTGCATCAACGTGGCTGACAGTGTTTTCCGGCGCAAGCAGTTCGGTTTCCCGCGTACCGGGTGCGGCCCCCATGACATGGACGCCGGCCAGCATCGGCCGCTGGCACAGCAGGACCGTTACACCGCTGCGAACGGCGCTGTCATCCGCATGTCCGATCAGAAGTGTGTCGAGAGCTGATTTCATAAAGTCAATCAATCACAAAAAAGGCCCGGTTTTGCAACCGGGCCTTTCTGAAACATTCAGATCAGATTTAGTTAATCTGGGTGTATTTACCGTTCGACCATTCGTAGAACACGTAACCCGGCAGGGAAACGTCGCCTTTTCCATCGAATGCCAAGCTGCCCAGAACTGTATTGAAATCACCAGCATTCAGAGCTTCACGCACAGCGTCGTAATCTGTTGAACCGGCGGCTTCAGCAGCCTGAGCCCAGGACTGAATGGCTGCGTAGGTATACAGCACATAGCCTTCTGTCGTTTTGCCCGCATCTTTAAGTGCTTTTACAACTTCGACAGCTTCAGGATTGTTTTCAGGATTTGGCGAGAAGGTCATCAAAGTGCCTTCGCCGGCATCACCGGTGATTGCCCAATACTCATCTGTGACCAGCGCATCGCCGGAAATCAGAACCGTATCCATGCCCTGATCGCGCATCTGACGCACCATCAGACCGGCTTCCGTGTGGTAGCCGCCGACATAAAGCACATCAACGCCTTCCTGCTTCAGCTTTGTGACAAGGGCTGTGTAGTCCTTTTCACCAGCCGTATAGGCTTCGTAAAGCGCGGCTGTACCACCGCCGGCTTCATAGGCAGCTTTGGTGGCATCGGCCAGACCTTTACCATAAGCGGTCTTGTCGTGAACAAACGCCACTTTCTTACCGGCAAAGTTGGCGTTCAGATAGGCACCGGCAGTTGCGCCCTGCTGGTCATCACGGCCACACACGCGATATGTGCCGCCATCAGCGCCGCCGGGACGCTCATCGGTCAGCTTCGGATTTGTTGAAGCAGGCGAAATCTGGATGATGCCTTCTTCAGAATAAACCGCCGAGGCCGGAATTGACGAACCTGAGCAGAAATGGCCTGCCATGAACACCACGCCAGCGCCTGCCATCTGGTTGGCGACGGCCACAGCCTGCTTCGGATCGCAGGCATCATCGCCGATTTCCAGAACCAGCTGTTGTCCCAGAACACCGCCTGCGGCGTTGATATCAGCAACGGCCTGCTCGGCTCCGGTGCGCATCTGCTCACCGAATGATGCGTATTGACCGGTCATCGGACCAGCCGTTGCGATCGAAATTTGAGCATTGGCTGCAGTGACCATGGACAAGCTGGCTGCAAGCGCAATGCCTGCAAAAAATGAATTCTTCATTCCATTACTCCATTAAGATAAAAATTTTCTTCCTCCCGGAAGACGAGACAGATGTCTCATCTGGACCGTATTCAAACGTAGATTAACCGAAATGGAAAGTTGATTTTTGTTCACAGAGTATTTTGCAGTAAACCAAGTTAACGAGCGATAGCCCAAGGTATGAATACTTACCCATATCCACTCGAATGCGCTCTCCCAAGCCGTCTACATCGCGGCCACATCACTTCACTGCCGATAGCACCATTCACCCGTAAATCTTGGAAATCCGGCGTTATCCGACGGTTTGCAGCGTACCGGCACCAGAGCGGACTAACAGTTTTAACCCCGCTTAGCCCAATAAAGCTTCAACTGCTGCGAGTGCCCGAGGGGCATCAGACCCGTTCGGACCGCCTGCCTGCGCAAGATCGGCTTTGCCGCCGCCACCCTGTCCACCAAGCGCATCTGCCACAATTTTGACAAGATTGACCGCGCTGTAGCGCTCGGTCATGTCTTTCGAAACGCCAACCGCCGCTGCCGCCTTGCCGTCCTCAGCCAGCGCGATCAGAACAACGACTGAACTGCCAAGCTTCTGGCGCGCCTGATCGACCAAGCCACGCAAATCCTTTGGCGAAACGCCTTGGACAACCCGCCCGACAAATTTGAAGCCATCCTTGTTAATCGCGGCCTCTGACAAGCCGGTCAACGCAAGCTTGGCGCGCGCGTCGGCCAGTTCCTTTTCCAGGCGCTTGCGCTCCGCCATCAGCGCTTCAACCCGTGCGGCCGCGTCGGCAGGGGTCGATTTCAAGACTTCGGCTACCTCCTGCAAACGCTGTTCCTGCTGTTTCAAATAGGTCCGCGCCGCCGCACCGGTGAGCGCCTCGATGCGCCTGATACCGGAGGCCACGGCGCCTTCGGAGGTCACGATCAACAGCCCTATCTCGCCGGTATTGGCCACATGGGTGCCACCGCACAGTTCCAGAGAATAAGTTTCCTGATCCGCCTGAGGATCGCTGTTGCGGCCCATCGATACGACGCGCACTTCATCGCCGTATTTTTCTCCGAACAGCGCCATAGCGCCGGCGCCAATGGCATCATCAACTGCCATCAGCCGTGTCGAGACCGGCGCACTTTGCAGAATAATGTCATTCGCAATCGCCTCTATTTTGGCCATTTCCTGGTTCGACACACCTTTTTGGTGGGAAAAATCGAACCGCAGGCCGTCCGGCCCCACACGAGAACCCTTCTGGGCGACATGGGGGCCAAGCACGCGCCGCAGAGCTTCATGCACCAGATGGGTCGCAGAATGGTTTTTACGGATTTCGGCACGCCGCGCCGTGTCGACGCGCAGCGCCCCGGTGTCACCGGTCGAGATTTGATCGCCTTCGCTGATCCGGCCTTCATGGACAAACAGGCCCCCGGCCTTTTTCTGCACGTCGCTGACGTGAATCCGGATGTTGCCTTCCAACAGGATTTCGCCCTGATCGCCGACCTGACCACCCGATTCCGCGTAAAACGGTGTCTGGTTGAACACCAGCTGAACCGTGTCGCCGCTGCCGGCGCTCTGGACCCGCAGACCATCCTTGACAATCGCCAGTAGCCGCCCCTCGGCCTTTTCCTGTTCATAACCCAGAAACTCGGTCGGCGGCAGATCATCCGCCAGTTCCAGCCAGACCTTTTCGGTGGCCGCATCGCCCGAACCTGCCCAGTTTGCCCGGGCGAGGGTTTTCTGTTCCGCCATAGCAGTATCGAATGCAGCCGTATCGACGCTGATTTCCCGCGCCCGCAACGCATCCTGGGTCAGATCAAGTGGAAAACCATAGGTGTCGTAAAGCGTGAAGGCGGTGCGCCCGTCAAATGTGTCTCCGGCACTGAGCGTGCGGCTGGCATCATCCAGCAGCGACAGGCCGCGCGACAGGGTTTTGCGGAATCGCACTTCTTCCATGCGCAGGGTTTCGGTAATCATCGCTTCGGCGCGCTGCAATTCCGGAAATGCCTGGCCCATCTCCCGCACGAGGGTCGGAACCAGTTTGTAAATCAACGGGTCTTCTGCGCCCAACAGACTGGCATGACGCATCGCCCGCCGCATGATCCGGCGCAGCACATAGCCGCGTCCCTCATTGGACGGCATGACCCCGTCGGCCAGCAGGAAACTGGTGGCGCGCAAATGGTCTGCAATCACCCGGTGGCTGGATTGATGCGCATCGTCAGCCGCAACGCCGGTTGCTTCAACGCTGGCGGCAATCAGGGACTTGAACAGATCGATATCATAATTGTTGTGGACGCCCTGCAACACTGCGGCGATGCGCTCCAGTCCCATCCCCGTATCGATCGAAGGCTTGGGAAGATTGACGCGCAGCTCCGGCGTGGTCTGTTCATACTGCATGAACACCAGGTTCCAGATCTCGATAAACCGGTCGCCATCTTCGTCGGGACTGCCGGGAGGCCCGCCCCATATTTTCTCACCGTGATCATAGAAGATTTCCGAACACGGCCCGCAGGGCCCGGTATCGCCCATCGCCCAGAAATTGTCATGGGTGGCAATCCGAATGATCCTGTCCTCGGGCAGTCCGGCGATCTTCTTCCACAGATCGAACGCCTCATCATCCTCGTGATAGACGGTGACCAGCAATTTGTCCTTCGGCAGGCCGAACTCTTCGGTGATCAGCGACCAGGCATAATGGATCGCCTGTTCCTTGAAATAGTCGCCGAATGAGAAGTTGCCCAGCATCTCGAAAAATGTGTGATGGCGCGCAGTGTAGCCGACATTGTCCAGATCATTGTGCTTGCCGCCTGCGCGCACGCATTTCTGCGAAGTGACAGCCCGTGGCACGTCAGGTTTTGCGGCACCGGTAAAATAATCCTTGAACTGAACCATGCCCGCATTGGTGAACATCAGGGTCGGGTCGTTGAGCGGCACAAGCGGGCCTGACGGCAATATTTTATGACCGTTTTTCTCAAAAAAATTGAGGAATGCCGAGCGGATTTCATTGACGCCAGCCATGGGACTTCTTTCATTTTCTGCGAAGAGGCGCGCAAACCGGCAGGATCAGCCTTGCGGCACCGTGCCCGGTTCGGCACATCCTTCTCATGATCAAGGATAGTTCAGATCGACGGGTGTTTTAGCGATCAGGTGAATATGTGTCCATAGGCGATGGCTGACAGTCCGAGCCCAGCCGGAGCAGTGAGCCAGACACGAAAACACCGCCCCTTGAGGGCGGCGTTGAAATCGTTTCATGAAGACCCGGACTATCTGGCCGGTTTTGCACGCCCGCTGCACTGCATCACGCCGTGTTGCCTGCCTTGCCGCAAGACTGGCTCTGGAAGCTGGCAGACACGTTCGCCACGCCCAGAACCTAAGCGCTTAAAGCACCGCCCTTGTCATCATCATCGTCGGCTGATTTATCATCCAGTAGCTTTTCAGCTATCAGCCCGGCATTCTGCCGGATTGCGGTTTCAATCTCCTTGGCCATATCCGGATTTTCAGCAAGAAACTGCTTTGAGTTTTCGCGGCCCTGCCCCAGTCGCTGGCTGTCATAGGAGAACCAGGCGCCGGATTTCTCGACGATCCCCGCTTTCACGCCCAGATCCAGCAATTCTCCGGTTTTTGAAACGCCAGACCCATACATGATGTCAAATTCGACCTGTTTGAAGGGCGGCGCGAGCTTGTTCTTGACGACTTTGATACGTGTCTGATTACCGACAACCTCATCGCGGTCCTTGATCGCGCCGATGCGGCGGATATCCAGGCGAACCGAAGCATAAAACTTCAGTGCATTGCCACCGGTGGTGGTTTCAGGACTGCCGAACATCACCCCGATCTTCATGCGGATCTGGTTGATGAAGATGACCATTGTGTTGGATTTGGAGATGGAGGCTGTCAGCTTGCGCAATGCCTGGCTCATCAGGCGCGCCTGCAAACCGGGCAGTGAATCGCCCATTTCGCCTTCCAGTTCGGCACGCGGTGTGAGAGCGGCAACGGAATCAATCACCAGCACGTCAACCGCACCGGACCGAACCAGCGTATCAGCAATTTCCAGCGCCTGCTCTCCGGCATCGGGCTGGGAAATCAGTAAATCATCCAGATTGATTCCGAGCTTGCGCGCATAAATGGGATCAAGAGCGTGCTCCGCATCAATAAAGGCACAGACGCCGCCGATTTTCTGAGCTTCGGCAATGGTATGAAGCGCCATAGTGGTTTTGCCCGAGGATTCGGGACCATAAATCTCGACGATTCGTCCGCGCGGCAAACCACCGACACCAAGCGCAATATCCAGCCCCAGGCAGCCTGTCGAGATTGTTTCAATCTCAACCACATTATCCTGCCCCAACCGCATGATTGAGCCTTTGCCGAATGCGCGTTCTATCTGTCCGAGCGCGGCATCCAGTGCTTTTGTCTTACTTTCCATTCCGTCTCCGTCGACGACTCTAAGCGAATTAATCATAGGAACCTTCTTTGTTTCATGCACGCGCTGCTGTTGCAATTGCGAAATATGTACACGTTTTGTTCCGATTTGGCAACACTCAATTATCCTATTGGCAAAAAACGATTTTTATTAATTTGTTCTATTTTTGTCCAAAATGGTTTTGACCATTTCGGTTTGTGCTAGCGCTGATTAAATCCGATTGTAAACCGGGAATCAGCCCTGTCTGGCGATACTGCGTGAAACTTCGCTGTCAGCGGGTCGGGGCCGGTCCTGTTGAATCCCGCACAACCAGTTCCACCGGCCAGACCGTGCGCTGCGGCCTGTCCTGCGGTTTTCGCACATTCTGCAGCAGCATTTTGCTGATCTCGGCTCCGGCCAGACGGATCGAGGATCGTGTCGTGGTCAGCGCCGGGCGCATGTGATCTGCTTTGAGAAACGGCAGCACATCATCATGGGCGATCAGCGACACATCCTCGCCGACCCGCATGTCCCTGCTTTCGACCGCGCGCGATGCGCCGAGTGCCATCAGGGTACTGGAACACAAAATCGCGGTTGGCGGCTGTGGCAGATCGAGCAAAGCGCGGGTGAAGCTGAAACCATTTTCCTCACTCATATGGCCGTCACAGAGCAGATCAGCATCAAAGTCCACGCCCCGGTCAGACAGCGCCCGGCAGTAGCCAAGCTCGCGATGGCGGGCGAACATCATGGCCTTGGGGCTGTAATTCAACAGAGCGATACGGCGGTGGCCAAGATCGAGCAGATAGCCTGCCGCCTTGGCAAACGCCCCCTCATTATCAATATCGAGAAAGCCATAAGCGCCTTCCACATCCGAGCGGCCATGCAGCACGAAGGGAAACTGCAGTTCCAGCAGGTCCTGCACTCTGTGATCCTGAATCCGCGGCGACGACAGAATAATGCCGTCCACCCGCCCGTCCCGGACAATCCGGCGATAGGCTTCCCGTTCCTTTTCCTGTGTCGTGACCGAAATCAGAAGGTCAATATCCATGGTGCCCAGATGCTGCCCTACCCCGGCGAGAAATTCGACAAAATGCGGATCGAGCAACAAATTCTGGTCGGCTGTGAGCAGCATTCCGATGGTGCCGGCGCGTCCGGTTGCCAGCCGTCTGGCACTGGCATTGGCACTGTAGCCAAAGTCCGTCGCAGCTTTCGCCACCCGCAGGCGCGTGGCTTCCTTGACCTCGGGATAGCCATTCAGGGCACGGCTGACTGTCGTCTGGGACAGACCTAGATGATCGGCCAATTCGCGTAGATTCATGGGCTCACATATTCAGGTTCCGAAGGGCTTATGCAGGCAGGCCCGCCGACTGCCGATCATAGTCGCTCAAAGCGCTTTCAATTTACCACTGGAAAAGTTCCCCAACGATCCGTCAACGGCCAATATGAGTTGCGCGGCAATATTCCCCGCTTGCTTCGCGGACAAGACGCTCACTAACGTCCAACCGTTATATTGCAAAAAGGTCGCAAATACCAGTGTTCGGCCAAAGCGCTTTAAAACGGTGAAAGTGGTTTCAAAGATGTTGGAAGTGCCCCGCGCGATACCGTCCGGGCTGCGCCTGGCTTCTGGCGCGAAGAAAGCTGCAATACAATCTCCCAATTGATTGAAGAGCATTGTATAGAGAACGCAAACAAGGCCTGGCAAATATCAGTTGCCGTGCAATCATGCAGCCCCAGAGCTACAATCGAGAGGAAGTGTGGATGAGAATACGCATTGCAATGCAGGCAGTCATCTGTGTTTTTGCCACCGTTATAGCCACTGTAATTACTCTGGCTTCCGCGACGGTTCAGGCAGCTGAACTGTCGATCGTGACCGGGTTTGAGGGCCGCGATCTTCAAATCCTGAAGTCGAATCTGGCAGTTTTCGAAGACCGCACCGGCAATTCGGTCAGCATCGTTCCCCTGCCGCGCTACACCAGCGATCAGTTCGAGCGCTATTCATTGTGGCTGACAGCCCAGAATGAGGACATTGATGTCTATCTGACGGATTCCACATGGGCACCGCAACTGGCTGAGCATTTTCTTGATCTGGCAGAGCCTGCTGCAGACATCATCCCCTTGCATTTTCCGGCCACCATCGAATCCCAGACTGCCAATGGCAGGCTGGTCGCGCTGCCGATGTTCGCCAAAGCAGCCGCGCTGTATTACCGCAAGGACCTTCTGGAAAAGCACGTCGCCTTTGTGCCGGCCAGTTGGACCGAGATGGTCGACACAGCCAGAAACATCCAGGAAGCGGAACGGGCCAGCGGCAACAGGGATATGGTCGGCTTTGTATTTGCCGGAGCCCCCGGAGAGGACCTGGCGGCAAATGCTCTGGAGTGGATCAAATCCCATGGCGGCGGCCAGATAGTTGAACCGGACGGAACCATCTCCATCAACAATACGCGCGCTGCGGAAGCATTGAAGAAAGTGCTGGCCTGGATTGGCGATGTCGTGCCTCTGGAAGTTGTTGACTATGATGAAGCGGCGGCAAGACAGGTCTGGGAAGCGGGAAATGCTGTGTTCCTGCGGGCTGATTCAGACGAATTCAACCGCAGCAGAGCCGAAGCTTCACCGCTGAAGGATCTGGTTGAAATGACCAGTCTGCCGATCGGCGAAGGCGGTTCAAGCCCGGCTGCAACATTGGGCGGCTGGAATGCGGCAGTGTCGCGCTACACCCCGCATCCGGAAGAAGCGACCGAACTGGCGCTGTTCCTGGCGTCAAGTGATGTGCAGGAGCAGCTTGCAATCCAACAGGGCAAACTGCCGACCATTACCGCCTTGTATAATGACCCCGACGTTACCACAGTTCAACCCGGCATCCGGCGCTGGAAAAGCATTCTGGAGAATGCGGTACCGTTGCCATCGGCCACAACCATGCAGAATTACAACGAGGTTATCAGCGAATTCTGGACGGCGGTTCACAACACCTTGTCGGCAAACGGATCTGCCGAAGAAAATGTCACGATTCTGGAACGCCGTCTGAAACGGCTGAAGGGCTCCGGCTGGCGCTAGAATCTTGTTTTGAAGGCTGGCCGGCCGTTGCCCTGTTTAACTATGGACCATAGTTACAATGGGCCATTTCAACTATGGATGGGTTCGTGATTGCAGTGAGCCATCCAGGAAAGGCCAAGTTGTCTGCTTCATTCTGTGTGTTCGGCGGCGCGCTGATAGACCGGGTCGGAACCTTCAGGACAGAGTTTCACCAAGGTCAATCTCATCCAGGCGATTGGCAGCAAACCTTCGGCGGGGTGGCCTCAAATGTCGCTCGGCATCTCGCCGCATTTGGTGCCAGCGTGCAATTCGCATCGGTCTTCGCTCAGGATGCCGCTGGCGAAACCGTGCGGCAGCGGCTGACACAAGACGGTCTGTCGATCATTCCCGGCAGCATCATTCCAGATGGTGCGACCCCGACCTATACAGTCATGCATGACAGTGGCGGCAATGTCATAGCCGGGCTCGCCGACATGGCGCTTCATCAGCATATGAAAGCCAGTTGGGCGCAAAAAATGGCAGCAGCAGCAGAACCCAGCTCCCACTGGGTTGCCGACACGAATTTGCCAGCGGAGGCATTGACACTGCTGACCGATTTGAAACAAGACAAGCCGCTTTATGTCGTGGCTGTATCGCCCGCTAAAATGGCGGCAATTGCGGAGCTTCTGCCAAAAATCGATGGACTGATCTGCAACCGGCAGGAAGCGCAAGCGCTGACCGGAACAGCCTATGCTGACGCGCAGTACGCCGCTGCCGGACTTGCCCAGGCCGGCCTGCAGCTGAGCATCGTCAGCGATGGCGCAAACAGCAGCGCTTTCGCCCGGCGCAAGGCGGACAAAAGCCTGCAGATGGTGCAACAAACACCGCTGCCTCATATTGGCAGTTCCAGCGGATCAGACCGGCACGCAGTGCGCATGACGGGGGCCGGAGACAGCTTTGCCGCTGCCTGCCTCTATGCGCTGTGTACCTGGCCGGATACCAGCGCTGAAGACATTTTAAGCTATGGCCACGCCGCCGCCCGCCTGGCAATCGCAGCCGATGATACCTGTCCGGCGCTGAGCTGGCAGAGCATTGTTGAAACAGCAGCAGAAAGGTAGATCATGTCCACAACGGCCCTGTCAGGACTTTTGAAAATATCCCAGCCGGTTGCCGCAGCTCTGGCGGCAGGCCAGCCGGTAGTGGCTCTGGAATCCACCATCATCACCCATGGTATGCCCTGGCCGCAAAATCTTGAGACTGCACATGCCGTCGAGCAGACCATAAAGGACGCCGGTGCGGTGCCCGCCACGATTGCCGTTCTGGATGGTGCGATCCGGATCGGTCTGTCGGCTGAGGAACTTGACCGGCTGGCGCATCTGAAACAGGTGCGTAAACTGTCGCGGGCAGACCTTGCCCATGCGCTTGTTCTGGCAGAGCCCGGATCAACAACCGTGGCGGCAACCATGATCTGCGCAGATCTTGCCGGTATCCGGGTTTTTGCCACCGGCGGGCTCGGCGGCGTGCATCGCGGCGCGACCGAGAGCATGGACATCTCCGCCGACCTTGGTGAATTTCTGAAATCCGACGTTGCGGTTGTGTGCGCCGGCGCCAAAGCCATACTGGATATTGCTAAAACTCTGGAAGTGCTGGAAACGCTGGGCGTTCCTGTGCTGACTTATGGCACAGATAGATTTCCTGCTTTCTGGTCGCGCGACAGCGGATTGGCGTCACCGTTGCGGCTCGATCATCCGCAGCAGATCGCCGATTTCATGCGCATCAGGAAACAGCTCGGACAAAGCGGCGGTGTGGTGATCGCCAACCCGGTACCGGAAGAAGCCGAAATAGACAGGCAGACGCTGGAGCCGCTGATTTCTCGCGCCCTGAATGAGGCCCGCGCAGCCGGAATTGGCGGCAAGGCGGTAACACCTTTCCTGCTGCAGCGGATTTTCGAGTTGACCGAAGGGCGCAGCCTGGAAACGAATATTGCGCTGGTCATGAATAATGCGGTTCTGGCGGCACAGATCGCCGCCGAACTGTAGAGCCCTCAGGTGTCTTCCAGCACTTCCTTGACGGCGGTGGCCAATTGTTTCAGCGAGAAGGGTTTGGGCAGGAAGGAGAATGTATCATTCTCATCCAGATTTTTTGCAAATGCGTCTTCCGCATAGCCCGAGACAAAAATGATCTTCAGATCCGGCTGCGTTTCCCGGAGTTTCTTCAACAGCGTCGGGCCGTCCATTTCGGGCATCATCACATCGGAAATAACCAGGTCGATCTGCTCGTCGATTTCATCGATCAGTTCCAGCGCCTCGGTGCCTGTCGATGCCTCGTGAACCTTGTAGCCGCGCGACGCCAGCGCCCGTGCAGCAAACGCCCGCACGGCCTCTTCGTCTTCAACCAGCAGAATACGGGCTGAGCCCGTCAGATCGGTATGTTCCGGCGCTTTCTTGATTTCCGCAGCCTGTTCCTCTCCCTCTTTTTCAACATGGCGCGGCAGCATGATGCGGAACGTCGTTCCTTTTCCAACTTCGCTGTCGACATATATGAAGCCGTCAGTCTGCTTGATGATGCCATACACGGTCGACAGGCCAAGTCCCGTGCCCTGCCCCACATCCTTGGTGGTAAAGAATGGTTCGAACACTTTTGACAGAACCTCAACCGGCATGCCGGTTCCGGTATCAGAGACTTCGATCAGCACAAACTCCGCTGCTGGAACCTCGGCACGGGACAAAGCAGCTGCTTCATCCGCCGACATATTGCGGGTTTTGACCTTGACCGTTCCGCCTTCCGGCATGGCATCCCTGGCGTTCACGGCCAGGTTCATGATGACCTGTTCAAACTGGTTCAGATCGGCCCTGACCGGCCACAAATCGCGGCCATGACGCACTTCCAGCGATACCTTTTCACCGAGCAGCCGGTCCAGCATCACCGAAACTTCGCTCATCACATCGCTGAGTTGCAGCACTTGCGGGCGCAATGTCTGGCGCCGCGAAAATGCCAGTAGCTGACGCACCAGACCGGCGGCTCTGTTGGCATTCTGCTTGATATTCATGATGTCCTGAAAGGACGGATCAGACGGTTTGTGACTGTTCAGCAGGAGATCGGAAAAGCCGATAATTGCAGTCAGAACATTGTTGAAATCATGGGCGACACCGCCAGCCAACTGGCCGATGGCCTGCATTTTCTGGCTTTGGGCAAACTGTTCTTCAAGGGTGCGCTGCTCGGTCGTTTCCAGCGCGAAGATTATCGCCGCTTCATTGTCATCATTGGCTTCCACGCCGCTGACATAAATTTTTGCGGAATATTCCTCGTCGCCTTCCAGCGTGACATCAATCGGCTCGATTCCCGAGCGGCCATTAATGGCCGCGGTCAGCGCAGCGCGCAGATTTGGCCGGTCCCGTTCGACCACACTGTTGACCAGATCGACCTGGCGGCCTTCGACAAAATCGGGCCCGAACAGTCTGACAAACCGCGCATTGCAGCGGCCAAGACGGCGGTCCCTGGTGACGGATGCGATAGCGATTGGCGTTTTGTTGAAGAACCGCGAAAACCGCACTTCCGCAGCGCGCAGCGCGTCCGACGCATCACCACTGCGGGCGCGATTAATAACCACGCTGCGCGATGCACCGATCTCTCCGTCGGCATCCTGCGGCACGTGATGTACCAGCCGCACCGGCACGCTTTTGCCGCTGGAATCCATGAAGTCCAGATCAATATTCTCGCTGGCCGGTTTGATCAAAATGCCATTCGCCGCCAGCAGATGTCCGGCGGCCTGACTGTCAACAAGATCAAACAGATGCAGATCAGAGGGTCGCACTTCGGCAATATCCAGATGCAGCCATTCAGCCAGGGTCGCATTGAGATAGGCCAGCCGTCCGTCCGGATTGATCGACAGAAATCCGACCGGCGCATGATCCAGATAATCAATTGCGGTCTGCAGCTCCTGAAAAATATGCTCCTGGGTCTTGCGGTTCTGGCTGATATCCGAGACGCGCCAGACCTGCAGCGGCACAGCGCTATCATCGACAGGCAGCGGCCGGACCTGCACATTGTACCAGTGGCCATTGGAACTGCCGGGCAGCGTCGCACGGTCATTCATGCCGTTTGCGGCACTCAAGGAGACCGGCAGACGCACCTCTTCATCGGCAGCCTGATTAGACTGAATGACCTGTCCGAGCCGGAAAATCGCATCTGCAGCATCCGGGTCGCGGCTGAAAATTGTCTCCACACTGCGCAGGGCGGCGTCGTTGTCCGCGCCCGTCAGCCGCTTATAGGCCGGATTTGCATAGATGATGCGCCCGGCCTGATCGGTGACACAGATGCCCTCCGCCAGTGTATCGACAAACATTCTGGAGAGTTTGTTATCACTGCTGTCAGCCGTGTCATTCAGGACGCCGAGAGCCCAGAGAAACAGGCACAGAATGCCTATAGTGGCAAACAATCCGAGAAAGCCCATGACCAACTGGTCGGCATAGGCTGGCGGTGCGTAGAGCAGAGCGCCCACACTGACGATGAGCACGACGACCACTGTCGCCAGGCGCATGAGGCGTGTAGAACCGCTGCCAGCGCGGTTTGCGGCGACATCCTGGCGCTTGTGGTCAGATTGGTTTTTTAGGCGAGAGGGTGTCACAACAATCCGGGCTTCATATGTCTTGCAGGCATTTATCCAGGCTCATTGGCTGCTTGCAATGAATCGCAACCCTTAAGAGACTTATTTGCAGATGCCCCTCCTGTCACGACAATTGTGCGTTTGGCCGGCATTGCCGGGGATTTAACGCCCTTTCAGCCGCATCACGAAGCCAATCACCTCGGCTACTGCCTTGTACTGATCTTCGGGAACCTGATCATCAATGTCCACCGTCGCGTAAAGGGCGCGCGCCAAAGGTGCGTTCTCAACCACCGGAACCTTGGCATTTTCAGCAACTTCGCGGATTTTCAGGGCCACCGCATCCACGCCCTTGGCAATGCAGACCGGCGCATTCATGCCCTCTTCATAGGAAAGCGCCACGGCAAAATGGGTTGGGTTGGCAATCACAACGGTTGCATCCGGAACACGCGACATCATCCGGGCGCGGCCGCGCTCCATCCGGATCTGGCGAATTTTAGCCTTGACCGCCGGATCGCCATCTGAATCCTTGTGTTCATCCCGCACCTCTTTCAGCGTCATTTTCTGACGTTCAAAGAAACGGTGCTTCTGCCACATAAAATCCAGACCGGCGATGATCGTCATCAGCGCCAATGTTGTCATCAGCATCTTGACGGCCATCTCGTGAAACAAAGGCAGAATGGCGCCCGCCGGACTGACCAGCACCGTCTCAAGACGGTCACGTTCCGGCCACAGCGCTGCCATGATAAGAGCAGCGACAAGGCCAAGCTTGGCGATCCCCTTGACAAAATTCACCAGAGCCTCTGATGAAAACAAGCGCTTTGCACCGGCCAGCGGCGAAATCTTGGACAGTTTGGGTTTCAGCGGATCGGCAGACAGCACCAGCTTGTGCTGGATGAGATTGCCGGCAGCAGCCGCAAGCACCAGAAGCAAAAATGGGATTGCCAGCGCGCCGGCAAGATCGCGGCCGGTCTGCATCCACAAGGCGCTCATTGCGCCACGATCCAGCGACAGGGCATGCGCATTTGCCAGATATCCGCGCAGCAGGCCGCCCAATGCGGCCGCGCTGGGCGGTGCGACAAAGGCGAACAGCAAAGTCATCATCATCAGCACAAACCAGGTATTGACCTCCTGGCTCTTGGCAACCTCGCCGCGTTTATGGGCGTCGGCCAGCTTTTTCGCTGTGGGGTCCTCGGTTTTTTCCGCCTTGTCAGGTTGGTCTGCCACCGCCTGTTCTCCCTATGCCAGAAACCGGCCGAGAAGGCCTGAGAGATACTCGTGGTAAACCGTCATCATGGTCGTCAGAAGTAGTGCCAGAAGGACAAGACCAAGCAGAATGGAGGCAGGCATTGCGATAAAGAATATCTGTACCTGCGGCATCAGGCGGCTGAGAACGCCGATGCCGACATAGAAGATCAGGCCGAACACCAGAAAAGGCGCAGACATGCGCACGCCCAGTGTAAAGGCTTCCGCCATCGACATGACGGCAGCCATCGCCATTTCATTGGTGGGCGGAATCGTGCCCGGCTCAAACAATATGTAGCTGTCATGAATGGCCGCAATAACGAGGTGATGCAGATCATTGACAAACACCAGAGTAAGCGCAAGAACACCAAGAAAATTGGCAAACAGCGCGCCTTGAATTCCCTGGGTCGGATCAACGGCCTGGGCCAGTCCGAGCCCCATCTGATTGGCGATGGTGCTACCGGCAACGGATGTCGCCATCAGCACCATGCGCACAGTCAGACCGATAAACAGGCCGATCAGTATTTCCTTGATCAATGGCAGCAGAGCTCCCATTGGCCAGGAAACCGAAGCGAAGGCCGGCAATTCCACCAGGGGCACCATCAGCAGCGTCATCAACAGGGCGAAGGCAAGGCGCACACGGGTTGGAATTCCGTTCTGCCCGAAGCCCGGCAACAGCATGACGAGCACACCAACACGGGCAAAAACCAGCACGAAGCGATACGCCAGATCCGGTGCCAGCGTGAGTTCCACCTAGCGCCCCGATACGATGTGATCGGCGACGCGGTCCATGAAACTGTTGAGCGTTTGCCCCATGAAGGGCATAGTAATCAGGATAGCGACGAAGATGGCGATGATTTTAGGCACGAACACCAGTGTCATCTCCTGAATCTGGGTCAGAGCCTGTATCAGCGCGATGAGCACACCAACGCCTAGTCCAACCAACATCACCGGCGCACTGATGGCTAGCAAAGTGGTGATGCCGTCTCGGGCAAAATCAAGCACTTCAGGGCCGGTCATAGCGTCCCCTCAACTGGCTGGTCGAATCGTTTCGAATACATCCTCATTCCGGCAGCCTAGTGCGTTTCATGATTACATTGAACCATTTTGATGCTCCAGGGCCTAGACCCTAGATCGGCATTCTCATGATTTCCTCATAGGCTGAAATGACTCGATCCCGCACTGAAACCATAGTCTGCAAAGCAATCTCGGTTTCCGCAACTGCTGTCACCATTTCCACCATATTGGCAGTCGGTTGTCCGGTTGCGAATGCCATGCTCGCCTGTTCGCCGCCCTTGCCGGTCGCCGCAGCCTCTGTCGCCACCTGGGACACCATCGATGCAAAAGTATCGTTGGTTTCCTGCGCCTGTACTGGCGGTTTTGCCGGCAACTGGCTGGTGGCTTTTGATATGGCCGAATAGGCGTTTGAGGCGCCCAGTGCAGTATTGATTGCCATGCCGGATTATCCTCTCAGGATATCGAGAGTTCGCTGCATCATCGTGCGCGTGCTCTGTATGACATTGAGATTGGCCTCGTAACTGCGCTGAGCCTGCCGCATATCCACAGTTTCGATCAACGTATTGACGTTCGGCAGTTTGACATAGCCGTCTGCATCAGCAGCCGGGTGGCCAGGTTCAAAGCGGGACTTGAAATCCGAACGGTCTGTTCGAACCGGCCCCATTTCAACAACCGATGCCCCTGTGGCGCGATCCAGCGTCGCTTGAAAACTTGGCATCTTGCGCCGGTATGGGTCGGCACCTTTTGTTGTCCCGGTACTGTCCGCATTGGCGATATTTTCCGCAATGATCCGCATGCGTCCGCTTTGCGCCCGCAATCCTGAAGCGGCCAGTTTCATGGAAGTCAGGAAATCCATTTAATTCTCCTTTAAGATGTCGTCATCGCCCTATGGCAATCCGGAACAGGCCCAGTGTCTTGCTATAAAGCGATGTGGCAGCCTGATAATCGAGCTGATTGGCTGTCACCTTCATCATTTCTTCCTCAAGCACCACTGCATTGCCTTGCGGTGTCACTTCGTATCCGGCCTGCGTTCCTGAACTCTCCAAGCTTCGGGCCGGAGCCAGCGCAGTGGAGATATGAGCGGGATTGGTGGTCATTGCCGTTGGAGTAAGTTGCAGTCTGCGCGTTGAGGCGGCACGGGCAAGCTGCGCAAAATCCGGCTTTGCCAGCTCACGCGCCCGATAGCCCGGTGTATCAGCGTTCGCGACATTTTCAGCCAGCAGGCGTTGCCGGGATTCGTGCCAGAACATCTTAGATTTGAGCGCTGACAGCAGGCCAGCATCACCAATTCCCACGTCCGGCTCCCATCACGCGTTGCCCCAGTCAGAATCTTGAAATAGTTGACTAATTATTAATGACGGTGATTTGGTTAACAAAACCTTAACCCCTTTAACAATTTCCTAACTATGATGGCTGCATTCTGCCGCAATTGGATTCGAAAGTCGGTGCAAAGGTTCCTGAGATGAACCAAATCCACCAATAGAACGATTTTTTTGAGTTAGGGTCGCGGAATGCGTGAGTATTTGTTGCAGTTTATGAGTGAAGAAGCAGCCATGGGCGTGCAGTTTCTCCTGGCACTGCTTTTTGTATTGATTCTGTTTGGCGTGTTCGTATGGTTTCTGCGCCTTATTACCGGAAAGCGCCGGCGCAAACCGGCGCAGCATCAGAACCGGCTGGCGATTCTTGACAGGGCCCAAATCGACGAGACCCGGAGCCTGTTGCTGGTGCGCCGCGACGATGTCGAACATCTGGTCATGATCGGCGGTCCCAGCGATGTGGTTGTAGAGGCCAATATCGATCCATATGACGAGGACGATGAAACCGACATGGCCCGTGAAAAGCCTGGCCATCAGATCGCACGCCGGGTTATTGCACAACGCCCGCTGCGGACAATGTCGCTCAGCGGCTCGGCTGCCAAAGTCGCAGAAAGCATTGGCCTGACAGCGGCCAGCAGACCAGAGGCCACGCTTGCTCCGCCTCCGCCTCCTCGCCAGGCTGCCGCAGAACAGGACCGCGTAACCGACACAATTGAGCCTGCGGACATTCGGCCAGATCCGGTTGCATCTGAACACGCACCGGGTGAATGGCAAAAAGCCGGGCCGGCAAAAGCAGCTCCATCTGCAGACCCAGTGAAGCCGCTCCGTGCGGTGCCGCCGGCCAGACAGGAACAAAACAGAACAGCGCCAGTTCCCGCCGCCATTCCCGAGATTCGCGCGCAGCCCAGATCGGAGACGGTCAGACGCGATATCGAAATGCATGAGGAACCGGCAGAGGACGCCCTGCAACACGATCTCGCGGCAGACTTCGAAAACGCGTTGTGGCAGGAGATGCAAGAGGAGAATAACTCCGATCGCCAAACTCCCGCAGTACAACGACCGCCAGAGCCGACTTACGCTCAACACACGGAGCGGGACTCGCAACCGCCAGAACCCGCTTATCAGGAACGCGGTTACCAGGAACCTGCGCAACGGCCGGGTAGCGAGGCTACTAAGGGCCAACAGAATTCATCGGAGCGACAACAGGGCGATATGGATGCGGGCTTTGCGGCTGCCATGCGTCAGGAACCCGAAACACCGCAACAGCCAGCTTATACACAGGTGCAACGCGAGCGTGATAATCTGGCTCTCGAAGATGCGATTTCCGGAATGCTGAGCGATGAACAACCGAATATAGACGCTTCTGACGGCGCTGAAAGTAGCGTATATACAGCATCAGAATCAGTCCCAGATGGTACTGAGCGGCCCGTCGATACGACGCATCCGGGCCGGGTTGATGACGAGATGAGCCGATTGCTTCAGGAACTGGCAGTACCGAGCCGCGCATAATTGATCGCCAGTTCTTTTGCAGTGCGGCCAGGGTTTTAACACTCTGGTCGCTGGCAATAGCGCTGAGCCTGCTGTCCGGCAGTGCTTATGCGCAGGAAATATCTATCGGATTCGGTGACGGAACAGGGGTCAGCGAGCGCGCCGTTCAGATCGTTGCGCTGATCACTGTCCTCAGCCTGGCGCCATCCATACTTGTCATGGTCACCAGCTTCACCCGTATTGTTGTGGTTCTGTCACTGTTGCGGTCCGCCATCGGATTGCAGACTGCGCCTCCCAATGCGGTGATGATCAGCCTTGCCCTGTTTCTCACGGCCTTCATCATGGCGCCGACATTTGAAACGGCCTATAATGATGGGCTTGATCCCCTTATCCAGGGTAAGATTGAATTTCCCGAGGCATTTGAGGCCACGGCTGCCCCGTTCCGCAAGTTCATGCTGACGCATGTGCGCGAGAAGGACCTGCAATTGTTTCTCGATCTCGCCAAGGAAGCGCAGCCTGAAACACCCGAGGACATCAGTCTGCGGGTTCTGGTCCCCTCCTTCATGATCAGTGAGTTGAGGCGGGCTTTCGAGATTGGATTTCTGATCTATATGCCATTCATCATTATCGATCTGGTGGTGGCCTCAGTGCTGATGGCAATGGGAATGTTGATGCTGCCGCCCGTGGTGATTTCGCTGCCGTTCAAACTGATTTTTTTCGTGCTTGTTGATGGCTGGAGTCTGCTGGCCGGTTCTCTGGTTGAAAGCTTTCAAGTCCCGCTTCCCTAGGCGTCCAGACTGACCGCGCCGGGTTCGTCGACATCTTCGCCAAGCAGATCAACCCTGATCTGTTGGGGCGGTTGCCCTACACGAACCTGATCGGCAACGGTCCGACGAGTGCGCATCCTGGGCCGCCGTACGTGTTTATGACGACGGCACATCAACGGGATGAGCTATTCCTGTGTCCGGAAGACATCAGAAAATGGCGGTTGTCCACCGAGAAGCCCCGCAAGAACAATGCGGATCTTGTCCCCCTGAATAGGTTTGCCGGGTCTTGCGGCGGATGGTTTTAGCAGCTTTTCAGACGCCGCGTTGCTGGTTCCGGATTTCTGGTTCCTAAACCTCAATTCCGCCCCACAGGCGCTGACATCAGACACAAAACGGGAACTCCAAATCCAAAAAACCGAAGCGGAAGACGGGCAGCCAGAGTGATCTCCAACTACTCGATCCACCTTCCCGCCACGTCCGCGAATTATTTCCAACTTACCAGCGCGTCGCTAGATCGCTTCACGGTTACATGGAATCATTTGACCGGTTTTGCT
>TARA_R110002096_G_scaffold91079_1_pt1 | contig 19915 bp, 14 predicted proteins | sample TARA_R110002096 | Tara Oceans TARA_R110002096 (sample SAMEA4397295) | marine metagenome | biome: Polar Biome; feature: [DCM] deep chlorophyll maximum layer (ENVO:01000326); material: water (ENVO:00002006), including particulate matter (ENVO:01000060) such as... | depth 35 m
AGTTGCTGTACACATGGACATTCTCACGATCATACAGATCTTCCTATTCATAATGCCTGTTTGGACTGTACTTGTGGGTGTGATACATCTGAATGTAGTAATGATTTCATATCTGAAAGACTTTCGTCTATCTCCATTGCCCACAACGTAGGAACAGATGAAGAATACAACGAGATTACACATAGAAGAAAATACCAAGTTCCATACTGGGATCTTACTTCAATTCTATCTCTAGATGTAGACGATATAAGAAACACCAACAAGGAAGTAGATCTAAGGAAACCATTACCATTACGACCTGCTGCCGATCTATTGACTCAAGATAAGATCTCTCTACAGGGGTAGTAAATGAATAAGTGTCAATGCGATAAGCCGGGTCATTGCGACTTCTATAATAAGGAGATGGGGTCTCAACCAGATAACTGGGGATGGTGTCAGGGAGCTACTCCAGAGCAGAGGGAGAGACATAAGGTTGATAGTATAAGAAAGGAAAAAAGAGAGATGAGGATAAAAGGTGGAGGTAGATATATAACTATAGCTTCTATGGTAGAGGACTGTAAGAAGCTTTTAATTCCTAAGCTAGCCAAGATGAACATAAAGGGAGTTTCAGGACTTCCTAGGTCTGGAACTTTACCAGCAGCTGTGTGTGCTATGTTCTTGAACGTTCCGCTGTACAATCTATCAGATGGGGGTTGCTTGACTAAGGCAGGAGGAGCTTCTGATGATGGCGGTCGAAGGATGAAATACTACAAGGAAAAAGAAGAGGGCACTATAGTAATTATAGATGATACTCTTTTCTCAGGAGAAGCAATGGAGTTTGCCTTTCCTGCATTGATTAGAGAAGATGTTATCTCTGCTGTTCTATATGTTAATCCCTCAAAGGTTGAGTCCGTTGATGTCTATGGGATGACCCTTCCTCATCCTTATTTCCTTGAGTGGTGTTTCTTTAACAGCAAGTACATAAAGAATACCTATATAGATTTTGATGGAATACTTTCCCCTAATGTCCCTTACAAGATAGCTATAGATGACGATAAGTATATAGAATACATAACTAACGTAGAGCCTTATTATGACAGGCTTCCTACTCTCTTTGAATGTAAGGGTATTGTAACTGCTCGCCTAGAAAGATATAGAGATGTAACCGAAGCTTGGCTCAAGAAGTATAACGTTAATTATGGGGAGCTTATCATGTTTCCTACTGAGAGAGAAGCTGAGAGAAACGCCAGTCATATAAAAGAGTCCGGTAGATTCAAGGCTGATACCTTCATAGGCTCAGACGCAAAGATTTTTGTAGAGAGTGAAAGTAAGGAAGCAAACATAATAAGAGAGCTTTCTAGAAAGATAGTCATCTGTCCAGAAGAAGAGAAGTGGGCATGACTAGTTTAATACTACTAATGGAAAAAATAAAAAGCATAGAAACCAGAGAAGAGCTATATCTTGAGATCCCTAAGGGAGGGATAGGTGCAGAGATAGGTGTTTGTAAGGGGATAAATTCCATGCCTCTTTACTTTATCTCTAAGCCCTCTAAGATGTATCTGGTTGATATCTGGACTGAGATATGTCCTAATGGTGCTGACTGGCCAAGAATGGGAGATCCTTTCTTATGGTATGACGACCACAAGGGGTTGGTAGAGAAGATCTTTAGTGAAGAGATTAAGGATGGTTCTGTTGAGTTGAGAAAAGAATATGGGAGCGACTTCTTAAACCATCTTGAGGATGACTCTCTTGATTGGGTTTATCTTGATTCTGACCATCGTTACAATTGTATTGCCATAGAGATAAATCTGGCGATTCAGAAGGTTAAAAAAGGAGGCCTCATAATGGGGCACGATTATAGTACCGTCCCTCAGACTTGGGGTAGTTCTATTATAAGGGCGGTTAATGAAAGAATACAAAACAACGACGTAAAGATGGAGGCTATTACTTTGGAGACATGGCCCTCTTACTTACTTAGAGTCTTATAGAAAGTTTAAATCATGCTTGGATATCAACCAATCTCATCTCTTCCTATCTCCGATATAGATCTTGGGGCAATTGCTACATCAGTAGTTATAATCATAGATGGGAAGATCTTCATGTGGACAGTCCCTATTCAGCCAGATACTTGGAACATCCCTATAATGAGCAGGGATTGGACTACAACTGCCAGAAGTGATAAAGAGCCTTCTACATGGACTGTTAATGGCTAATTGGTGTATTCCCTAATGGAACTACTTTAAAAGGGTAATTTATGAGTTTAATATCAAATGAACGACTATGCAAACAACCCTCTGAGAAGAGAAAGTTTGGAATAGAATTTAACAATGTGCTAGGGGTGGGAGAAGTTGTCTCTCAAATAACCTCTATCGTTACTCAAAAAATAGACGGAAGCCTTACTGACCTAACCGTTTCCACCACAGGAATAGAGACTACCGCTGCGATTGGAAAAGATAGTCTTGTAACCCTTTGGATTGAGGGCGGCACAACAGGCAATACTTATAGAATAGAAACTATAATCGCATCATCTTCAGGAGCGATTCTTGAAGGGGATGGGATACTTTACGTATCGGATAGGTAAATATGAGCTGGCAAAATACAAGTCTCCTAATGATAAGAACCATGCTTAATGATGCAGGTTGCAACGGGGCAAACAAATACAACACTCAACGACTAGAGGAGCTGCTAATAACCTCGGCTTACTTCTTACCGTTAGAAATTAACTTTGATTCTACATATGTGATAGATGTAGCTGCCTATACTATAACTCCAGATCCTATATCTCAGGATGATGGAACAGAATTTATTTCATTTATGGTTCTTAAAGCAGCATGTCTAACTGATGAGTCTGCATTTAGATCCGCTGCATTACTACAGGGTGTAACAGCCCGTCTTGGGCCAGCCTCTATTCAGACATCTTCTTATGGCAGTCAACTATCTACCCTTTTAACAAAGGGCCCCTGTAAATCCTTTGAAGATTTGAAAAACGAATACAACTTTAGTTATGATGGAAGAAAAATCATCAGAGCTGTAATGACCCCGTTCGCATCCAATTCGTATAATCCCCTTAGTAATCTTGGGAGATTGAATCAAGCAGGCGGCTTACCCCCACAAGGCTGATATTAATTAGCTATAAATTTAGAAAGGCAATAAGATGGCACAAGCAAACGATGTAATCTGGCAACCAAAGGGAGACGCTACGGCTCATAAGGAAGGAACCATTTTAGTCCAGAACGCAAAAGCGGTTGGCACTGGTTGGTATGGAGCAAACAATATTAATAATAGTTTTGTTTCTGATCTCCCTGCTACAGGACTGATTTATTCTAAATATAATGCAGCCTTTACTGGTTGTGCTCCCTGTTCCTAGACTAGGTAGGTCAATATGGCTACTAATAATTTTGCTGGCATAATCTCCAGCGACCTAAAGGACTTATTCAACGATGCTATTGGTTCAATGTTTGAAGAAGGGGCCCTAACGGTTCCTTGTACCCTCTACTATGGCATAACCAAGTGGGAGAACTGTTCAAACTGTGTATATGATCCTATTGGCAAGAAGTCCTCTAACCGTTTTCAAACGGGAGGATCTGTCCCCTTTCCTTTTGGTGGTATCTGCTCTGTGTGCGATGGTGCAGGCAAGCGTCCTGTTATTAGTACGGAGACTACCAACCTTATGGTTATCTTTGATTATAAGCAGTTCCTTCCTATGTCTGCCCCTGTAAACAATCCTGATGGCTTAATACAGACTATGGGCAAGAAGGAAGTTACTCCTCAGCTTAAGAGAGCTAAAGAGATACGGGTAGCTACAGATCTTGGTGGTTATGGCAATCACAGGTTTGAAAGGTTTGAAGAACCTCAACCTATGGGGCTTGGTAGTAACGAGTTTGTCATCTGCACTTGGAAGAGGATAGGCTAGTGGAATCTTACTTCTCAGCAAGGATATCCTTAGGTAAAGATTTCGAAGATCGATTCCGAGAAGGAGCGACTAAGGAAATAAGAAAGGTGCTGGCTAAGTCCTACCCTAGAATACAAAAGGGAGTACTTAGGGAACTGAGGGACAATCTTCGTTATAGGATTACAAACTCCCCAGAGTACGAGAGCATAATAGGGGGATCCTTAAGGGGAGAGCTGGGACTTCCAGATGGGTTCGGTCGCATCTCCAGAATTATAGATCAATGGGTGGATAGTATCAGAGTAAGGGTCTTGGTAGGGACGGGTAAGAAATTAGGTAGTGTAACTATTGGTATGATTAATTCTGACTATTCAGATGTATTAGGATTACCAGAGGCTGTCCTTAGCTATACAAACCGTAAGGGAAAAACAATAAGTCTAGAGTGGCTCAAGTGGCTTCTAAAAGAAGGTGAAAGTACCATCATTTCCGAATATGATTTTAGCCCGAGCAGAAAGGGAAGAACAGGACTTGGAGTAATGATTCAAAAAAGAGGTGGATGGAAAGTCCCTTCTCAATTTTCAGGAGTAGACAAAGACAACTTCGTTACCCGTTCCTTTGAAGGGGTATCAAAAGATATCGAAATAATTATAAGGCAGGAATTAACAAAGGGTATTAAATAATGGCCTGTGATCCATATACATCATTCAACAAAGTAGAACATATAGGTCAAACCCTATTAAGTTCCGAGCTAGAGAACAACCTTAAGTGGTATCTTGACTATGGTTTGCTAGGCATCGGAGGCTGGAGCAATGTCAATATACCTGAAGCTGGGCCATACGGTGGCAACTACGACAGACTAAGACCCGTGAACGACCCCTCATATTCGGATGGCCAAGTATGGGAGTCCTCTAGAAAGGATTGGGTCTGGGAAACTGGTTCTCCTTATTCTGGATACGATCCAATACAGATCTCTGGAGTCTATATAAATAGCACTATACGGACAACTGGAGAAGTCGGGTACGAGCATCATTATGATTATCCTTTAGGTAGAGTTGTTTTTGACTCAGCTATCTCGCAGTCCGAGACAGTTCAGATAGAGTATAGTCATAGAAATGTTCAGGTATACATAGCAGATCAAGCCCCTTGGTGGGATGAGCTTCAGTACGATTCTTTACGTGTAGATGATGACGATTACTTATCTACAGGGACTGGTGCGTGGGGCGTTCTCTCTAATCATAGGGTTCAAATGCCTGCTATTATATTAGAAACAGTACCAAGAAGAAGGTTTACTCCGTATCAGATGGGCGATCTTTCTCAGATAGTCCAACAAGATATTGTTTTCCATGTGGTCTCAGAGAATCGATGGTGGAGGAATCAATTGATTGACATCCTCTCCCTGCAGAAAGATAGCCAGATACAGCTATTTGATACTGATACTCTTATTGACAGTGGTGTTTATCCTCTTGATTTTAGAGGAATGAAGACAACAGACAATACTTTAAATTATAACGATGTAGTTTCCACCACCCAATACAAGTACGCATTGGCAAGAATGACCGAAATAAACATAACAGAGATGGAAACACACAACTCTAGACTCTATGAGGGCACAGTAAGAGCCACTTTAGAGCTAGTTTTAGAATAATATATACTTTATGGTGTATACTCTATTGTGTACACCCTCAATAAATTTTTAGGAGAAGTGAAATGGCTAATAATAGAATCTATTATGCTATCCAACAGGTAGCATTTAGAAAAAACAGCGCTGGCACAGGGGGAACAAGTTATGTTGCCCGTGGTGTCCAGAGCGTAGGTATTACAACGACGTTCAACCTAGAGCAAGCATTTGAGCTTGGTCAGTTGGCGATCTACGAAAACATCGAAGGAACTCCAGATATTGAAGTTACAATGTCTAAAGTTTTGGATGGTGCTAATCCACTATATTGCATGGCTACTGCGGATCAAACCGCAGGCCCTCAACTTGCAAAAAGAACAGTACCTAGTACGTTTGTACAATTGGGTATCTGGGACGAAGCTAACGAATCTGCTGGTCAGGATTCTTCGAAAGCTAAGGCTTGGGTAGAAATGTCCGGTCTCTTTGTCTCTTCAGTCGGTTATAATTTCCCACTTGATGATAACTTCTCAGAAGACGTTACTCTTGTAGGTAATGTAAAGATCTGGGGAACAGGTCAGAGCAGCAACACTATTAGCTGTGATCCTGTATATTATCCAACAGCTGTAGATGGTGCTTTCGCTGGAAACAACGATGGCCCTCAAGGTAGTGGTGGTGTTAACAGAAGAGAAAACTTTAACTTTGCTACAACGTCTAGTCAATCTGCTGATCCTGACTACTCTATCATGCCTATGGACATTGATGGTGTTGGTGATTCCGGTGTTATCGGGACAGCTCATATCCAGTCTATCTCTGTTTCATGTGACGTGAGTCGAGAAGACTTATTTGAGCTTGGCAAAAAAATTCCTTACGCTAAGACCGTTACTTACCCACTCGAAGTTACTTGTGATATTGAGACTACTACTTCTAGTGGTGACTTGATTAGTGCTGTTGACGCTTGTGCTTCGAGTGCTTACTGTGCTGAAGCTTCTAACATAACAGATCGTAAGATTAGAATTGCGACTTGTGAAGGTACAAGAATTTATCTTGGAACGAAGAACAAGCTTTCTTCCGTTTCATACGGGGGAGGAGACGCTGGAGGAGGCAACTCTACTGTGACTTATAGTTATAGTACTTATAATGACTTCACAGTTATGCACCCTGCTGATGTTACTGCCTCTGGTGGTTCTACTTCTGGATCCGCTTGGTGGGGAGCTAGAGGAACTTACCTTGGTGTATAATTGACGAACTTTTAAGAGGGTATGATTCGCTCTGCCCATCTTATTTTAGTCAGCAATGCAATAAACGGCTTGCTGATTACTTTACGCAGATGTATGCATAATAAGGAATTATGTTTTTGGATTTTTATATTAGGATTTTGTTTGTTACTACCTTAACGGTCTTAAGCCTTACGTGGCTGACTTTCTTTCTTGTGAAGATGCTTTCTTCATACAAGGATACTGGACAAGTAACAAAAACTAAGAAGAAGAAGATCTCTATTCAAAGCTCCGAAGACGATATTCCTGAATTTGCTATTAACAAGAAGCCTCTTAAGATAGAGACTTCGTTTGGAGATGGTAGAATAGGAGAAGTCTTTGATGGTGGGTCTTCCGAGTAATTTCGAAGGAATGTCTGGTTACAGACAACGATTCGTACCTGCTCAAGAGCCCCCTAAAAGAACAGCTCCTTCTCCCCCTCCTGTTAATACAGTTACAGAAGTAAAAAAAGAACCAGTTATTCAAGAGAACATTGAATTAGTATCGTCTGTTTATGATGGGCAAGCGATAGAATCTTATAGACCAAACTTAAAAGAGGTATTTGAAATGGCTAAAGCTCCCGAAGATAATGTTACTAGCGATAAAAGATGTGTAGGACTAGACATTGGTACAGGTTTCATCTCATGTGCCGAAGAAGAAGAAGGTAACATTAAGTTCAGGAAAGTTCGAGATGCTTTCTTTAAATTGAATCCGTCTAAGTTCCTAGAGGGATCAGCCAATAACTTTGGTGAGGGAATGCTCAAGAACGCAGGTGCTCACTATGTCAAGGTAGATGATCAGCTATATGTGCTGGGCGATGATGCATTTAAGTTCGCTAACCTATTCCATCAAGAGTGCCTAAGACCTATGCACAAGGGTGTCTTGAACTCCAAGCAGCCCGTATCTAACCTAATGGTATCCGAGCTCGTGAAGGCAGTCGCTGGCCCTCCTCAAGCAGAGGATGACATCCTATACTACTGTGTCCCGGCAGATCCTATCGACGCAGACTTTGATGTAGAGTACCACAAGCAGATTCTTAATGGTACGTTTAAAGATTTAGGCTACAAAAATATCAATGTAATGACAGAAGGCCTTGCTGTTGTTTACTCGGAACTGTCTGATACCCAGTACACAGGTATCGGAATGAGCTTCGGAGCTGGAATGGTTAATATAGTCTACTCATTTATGGGCATCCCTGTCTTTGCTTTCTCTCTAAGTAGGGGTGGTGACTGGATTGATTCCCATGCAGCCAATCACTCTGAGGAGACAAGTAACGTTATTACGGCTATCAAGGAGAAGGCAGACTTTAGCCTTGGTGATGAGACTACGGGTATCCAGAGAGCTATCTGTATTTATTATGAATCCTTATTAGTATATGTAGTAGAACAGTTCAAAGAGCTTTACGCAAGAACCCCTAAGAAGCAGCTACCGAATGTGACAATGGAAATGCCCCTAGTGATTGCTGGTGGTACATCCCTGATGCTAGGTTTTGTTGAGAGACTTAGAGAACTTGTTAGTGAAGATTTTCCAGTACCCATCTCTGAAGTTAAGCATGCAGAAAACCCCTTATTCGCTGTCTCTAATGGACTTCGTAGAGCTGCAACACTTTCTTCAGAATAGGTCTTTGGATGACACCTCAGGAATTAGATTCTACGGTTTCTAGGATTTTGGCTGGAGTTACTTTTTTTAGATTAGATAGTTCTCTATATAAGATACTAGAAGCGACACCTGAACAGAATGTACTTGCAGACTATATAATAGAGGAGGCCTGTGAAGACCTTAACTATGGTGGGCAGTTCATTACCAAGCAACAGGCAGAGCTCATTCACCAGAGGATGGGAACGTGGACGAACTTGGACAACGACGGAATAAAGAAGTCAGAGGAGCACATAGACGATTTAAAGATCGCCCTATACAAGACTATGATGAGTAAAAAAAAGCAGAAGCAACTGAAGAAGCAACTAGAGGGAGTCCGAAAGGCCCTTAATGAAGCTTACGGTAAGAGAGAAGCTATCTATGCCTCCACTATAGAGACGCACAAGAGAGGCTTAAAGGAGAAGTTTTTAACTGCTATAAATATTAGGAACATAGAAGGAAAGCCCTATTACACAGCAGAGAATTTCTGGACAGAGGATGCTTACTTAATGGACAAGGCTGCGGCCTTTATGAACAAGAACTTCCTTGCTCAGGACAGTGTAAGGGAAGCCTCTAGGAAACAGCCGTGGAGATCATACTGGAATGCGACCAAGGCAGATGCTTTCTCAAAGCCCTTAGCTGAACTAGGATCCCCTCAGAGATTAATTATTACGTACTCTCAGATGTATGACAATGCTAGACAACACCCAGAGTGCCCGGCAGAAGATGTATTTGATGACGATGATATCTTCGATGGCTGGATGTTACATGATCAGAAACAGAGAAAGAAAGATCAGAAACAGAGACAGATAGACAAAACAGTAGGAAGTAAGGGTGACGAAGTTTTCATCATGGCAGGAGATCAGGATGAAGCCAACGAGATCTTTGATGTTAATCATGATCGAGAAAGGTTCAATATAGGAAGAAAGATGAAACAGATCAAGTCTTCCAACAGAAACCTAGACGATATAGAGCTGGTTGACAATCAAGAGAAAATGAGAAAAATGTCCAACAATAAGACTAGACCTAGATAGAGAAAAGAGGACTCTAAATGAAGGAGTTTAAATCAGGGGGAGGTTTTCCTCCTAGGGATTCGGGAAGATTTAAGGATGTCTCAAAGAAGAGACTCCTTAGCAATATAAATAAGAAATTCAATACGACTATCATTGGATCCCTAGCGGCCTTCGAAGAGTTATTCGGAGACTTATGGGGTCATGGGCTTGAATATCAGGACTTAGATGAAGACCAAAAATACTGGAGAGATCACTGGTTGGATGTGAGAACCCAAATACTAGATGCTGGAAACTCCAATTCAAGAGCGGCACAAAGCGAAATCGCTGAGTACTCTCTGAGCTGGAATAAATACGTTACTAATTTTGTTGTTGTTAATAAAGAGAATGAGGAGAATTAAATGTCTAAGGAAAATACTAGTACTAAGAGAACTTTTGTGGTAGATGGGACTACTTACGCTGTAAGAAGACCTACTGTTTTGGAGATCAGACTTGCCGATGAGCGTCGCTCACTGTCATTTAATAAAGCTCTTCAAAGAGGGGATCTACTTCGAGAACAGCTAGACACAGAGCTTCGAAAAAGAGAGCTGTGGAACGATGCCCGTGAGAATGAGTATCAAGGACTACGCAATAAGGTCGTTGATAGTAAGTTTAAACTGGAAAAGGGTGGCATCAAGCTATCTGAAGCCAAGGAGATTGCGTTAGAGATGTCGGACACTAGAGCTGGCATGGTTTCCATGCTGGGTAGTAGATCTGAACTTGACTCCAATACCTGCGAAGGTAAAGCCGACTCAGCTCGTTTTAACTCTCTCTTTTCCTCCTGTTTGGTGTATGAAGAGTCGGGAGAAGTATATTTCAAGGGTGGATTAGACGAGTACCTAGAGAAACAAGAAGATAACGTGGCTTCGGTAGGAGCTACTGAGTTTTATTACCTAATCTCGGGAAGCGAAAATTTAGATGAGCAGCTTCCAGAGACAAAGTTCCTTAAGAAGTTTAAGTTTGTAGATGCGAGTGGTCGCCTTATTGATAAGGAAGGCCGCCTAGTTACCAGAGAAGGTAAGCACATCGATGACTACGGGAACTTTATTGAATGGCAAAAAGACGGAACTTCTATTACGGTTGACATGAATCAACGAGAGATTGATGGAGACGGTAACTTTAGTATTAAGTTTAGCCCATTCTTGGATGACTCAGGCGAACCTATTGAAGAAGAAGTGCCTGTTAAAAAGAAACCCGCCAAGAAAAGAAAGACCAAGGCTCAGAAGGCAGCAGAAGTTGCAGAAGCTGATGTTGCAGAAGCTGAAGTAGAAGGGGAGGCAGAGGATGCCGAGCCGGAAGCTGAGGTGGAAGCTGAGTCCGAAGAATAAGTAATAGTAAACCGGGATAAGCGATTATATTGTATGTGGCAGTATAGTCGCTTTACCTTTTTATAGAGAATAAAAAAATATGGCGTTCAATATAAATGCTCAAGTTATACTTTCAGGGCCTAAAAACCTTTCTGCTATTACTGGCAAGATAAAGAAACAACTTGCGAACGTTAATGTTAATGTCAATGTTAAAGTACCTAAGGGTGCACAGAAACAAATACAGGCTCTCAATGCTCAATTAGCAGCGACAGTACAGTCCACTAACCAGCTTAACTCTTCCTCTCAGCAGGCAGGGAAGAGCGTCCAGCAGCTAGGAAGACATACTGCTACTGCATCCAATGCGATGCAACAGCTGGGTGCAGAAACCGCCAAGACCTTTAAGAGATATGCTATTGCGGGTGCGGTCACCGCTACTATCTTTAAGTTGACTAGAGCTATATCTTCGGCAATCCCCAAGGCGTTAGAGTTTCAGTCAGCTTTGGTAAAGTTGCAGCAGGTTACGGGGAAAAGTTCATTACAGCTTGACGGTCTCAGTAACAGCATTGACAAGGTATCTACAAGCCTAGGTATCGATGCTAACGAGCTTATTAATATCGCAAGGATATTTGCCCAGACTGGACAGAGCCTAGATCAAGTAGAGTCTTCCTTGAAAGCTGTAGCTAGCGCTTCACTGGCCCCTACTTTTGGTACTATGGAGCAGACTGCAGAAGGTCTCATTGCTTCCCTTAATCAGTTTAACATTAAGGCCGACCAGTCAGAACAAGTACTGGGATCCTTGAATAGGGTCTCCAAGAAGTTTGCTGTTGAGTCCGCTGACCTTATTACTGCCATACGTAAGACTGGTGCTGTCTTTGCTCTTGGAGCTGGAGACATAGAAAAACCTATTGATGCATTGCATCAGTTTAATGCTATCTTTACTTCTGTTCGTGCGACTACTCGTGAATCTGCAGATACTATTGGTGCTGGTTTAAAAACTATCTTTAGTAGGATTCAGCGTCGTAGTAGTATCGATGCACTTAGAGAGTTGGGTATCGAGCTTACAGACGTTAAGGGCAAATTCGTGGGCTTCTACCCTGCCCTTCAGCAGATAGGTAAGTCACTTGAGAGTGTCTTCAAGAGCGGTGACTCTCTTAAATTGGCGGCTATCACCGAAGAGCTTGGTGGTATTCGTCAGGTTGGTAAGCTAATACCTGCCATTCAACAATACAAGAAGGCTCAGGCGGCCCTCAAGGCCTCTCAGGCGGGTGCTGCCGAGGGTCTTGGTAAGGATGTGAACTTAGGATTGACTACCCTAGCTAAGTCCTTAGACATCGTTCAGGCTAAGTTTCAGAGTCTTATAAGGACTTTGGCTGAATCCACTACCTTCAAGGTTCTATTGACAACCTTTACCACGATAGCGACGGCTGCTATTTCTATGGTAGAGAACCTGAAGGGTCTTATTCCTGTAATCGCAGCGGTAGGGGCTATCAAGCTGGCTAAGGGAGCTGCTAGTTTTGGGAAGGGATTTGTTGGAGGTTTTGGGAATCAAGGTGGTGGGGCAGCAGGGGTTGGCTCATCTCTAGGCAGCAAGGCAAGTGGGGCCGCTGCCAAGTCTCAGTCTGTTTCCTTAAAGAGTCTTACAACATCTACGAACGCCCTTAATACAACTAGTAGATTATTACTAGCCTCAAATAGAGATCAAACACTCGCAACTAAAGGTCTCACCGTTCAGGTGGAGTACCTTCTAAATGCAACTACCTCATTAATAGCTATTAACAAAACCCTAGCTGTAAAAAATTCTTCTGGAGGTGGTGCTCTTGGCGGCGGCGGTCGTGGTCGTGGTCGCAGAAGAGGGTTTAATCATGGAGGTATAGTTCCCGGTACTGGCAACAGTGATACTGTAGAGGCTAATTTGACTCCGGGAGAATTTGTCCTTACAAAAAAAGCCGTTGGTGCTATCGGTGCTCACAATCTAGACAATATGCAAAGACAGGGATTTGCTAAGGGTGGAGTTGTAGGTGCCGTAAATGCAGACTTCGGCCTGTCAGTATTCAAGAAGACAGACACAAAAGCAGGGAAAACAATTCGAGGCGGTGGCAACAGCACGAAGAAGGGGGTTCTTGTCTCAGCTCTCAGAAAGGATCCCATAACCAGAGAAATCCTTGATGGCGTCCTTAGGGCTAAGATATCAGGAGCGGCGGCTTCTACTTCAGTAGCTGTAGATAGTCTCCCTTCTGGGCCAGTAGACGGTGGTCTAGTAATAGCTCCAAGCTTGGTAGATAGTGTCCATAAGAAAATAGGGGGGCCAAAGGGATTTGTTAGGGCAATGAAGAATAGTGACGTTAGAAACAAACTTAAGGGCCAGACGTTATCTAGGGTTGCCTCTACAAACCCTAAGTTTCCAAGGGGAGCTAGAATCGTCGCTCCGCGAATGAGATTCTCTGCCCTGAACAGGAACTCTAAAAGCATCTTCGACGACTCTGTAACCAGTGGCATCCCTGAGCTTTTCAAGGAAGCTGCTTCTAAGCTTAAGGGAGAGCTCAGCATAGGAGAGGGCATAGTACCTCTGTCTGACTTACTATCTACAAGTGGAATAGGATCTCTAAAGGGTCAGCTATTTGAAGCCTTTACTCGAAGGGTTGGGAATCAAGTCGTCAAGGATGAGAACAAATCAAAAGATGAACTCTTTGATTTTGATCAATCCTCATCTGGATCATTGGACACATATAAAAAGCTGCTGGGTAGAAACTTTATTCTTCCTAATGAGCTAAAGGTAAACAGTAGTACTAAATCTGTAACTGGAACAGTAGAGAAGGCAATAAAAGCATTTGGTACTAGCAGTATCTCCTTAGATCCGACCAAGTTTGCTACTGGAGGGATGGTAGACTCTGTCCCTGCATTGCTTACTCCGGGAGAGTTTGTTTTCAACCCAAGGGCAGCCAAGTCAATAGGCCTGAAGAGGCTGACTGAGATGAACAATACTAGAAAGGGAGATCCCCTTTCCTCCCCTCCTCAAAAATTTGCTAGAGGAGGAAAAGTTAGAGGAGTCCCCATTCAAAAGTTTGGAGAAGGAGGCGCTGTTACTGGTAAGCTTGCAGGGGCGGGTATCCTTTTAAGTACTCTCGGGCTTGTCCCAGAAGAGTTGTCTGGTCTAGTAAACGCTATAACCACCGCCTCTTTCCTTATGAGTAGTCTGGGCGTTGAGATTGGTTCTGTGAAGAAGAGCTTCAAAAGCCTTAAGGGAGCAACGAGCAATCTTGGTAAATTCGGACAGGGACTTAAGACACAAACCGCAGGCCTCGTCAAGACAGGGAAGGGCTATCTTGAGATAGCAAAGGGCTCTACGGCGATTAAATTCGGACTTGCTAGTCTTGCTGCCACTCTACTGGCTGATCCCATAGGGGACGCGGTTGAGGGATTAGCGAACAGGATTACTGGAGTTAGTTACTTCAAAAAAGAAAAACTAGGCACGAAAGGCATAGAGGGAAGAAAGGGAGTACGTACTTCCACTGTCGCTAAGAACGCTGGTATAGGAGGGGCAACTGCTGGTGCAATAAAGGGAGCTGCGTTCCTATCATTCTTAGGGCCTGCGGGTATAGCTCTAGGTACACTGACGGGAGCTGTGATAGGTTTTACTGAGGCGTCGAATTCTGCCAGAGATTCTCAGAATGAATACCGTAAAACTATAGATGCCTCTCGGGAGGACAGGAAATTAAAGGAAGCTAATGAAAAACTAGCAAAAGACGGTAACGTTACCGTTAAGGGCCTGCTTAGGAATATAGCAATATATGGAGAAGGGGCTTCTAAGTCCTTCGCGGCGGTTAGCGCTTCTGCAGTTCGCGTTTCAAATGAAGAGAAATCATCTCTTGATTTCTCCATTGATTCAATCGATGAGCTTGGAAATCGGATGCCCAATACGTTTCGATCCAGAATCCCCAGCCCCGGTGAAATCCGCCCCGACCAATCTACCGGCCTCTTAGCAGATGCTCAGAGAAATCGAGAGGAGATGCAAGCGAGGATTGACGCGAGAGCGAGTGCTGCGGGTACTGCAGAGGGTGCGGCTCAATTTGGAAGGGGTGTAGATGTACAGCAGGAGCTATTAGGGGATGATCTTGGAGCAGCAACAGCCTCTGCTAACGCAATAACATTATATAACACAGCTCTAGAAGAATCAAGCGTAGCCACTCTTACGGCTCTTTCTAATGCTTCAGGTCTCACTGAGCAAATGTCGGCACTTACCATTGGCCTAAACTTAACAGAAAAAGAGGCCCGGGACTTAGAAGGTCAACTAACATCAGGAGTAATAAGAACAGTTGCGGCTAAGTTTGCCAAAGATGGAGATTCAAGTAATCCTGAAGTAAAAGCAGCGGGAGACCTCTCGGGTTTAATATTCCAGAAGATGCGTAAGGAGGCTGTTACATCAGGGGCTTTACTGGAAGCTGTTGCGGATCCTGTAAAATGGCAAGAACTAGCAAGAAGCGTAGGATACACCACTTCTGAGCAACAGCTCTTAGTTTCAGAGATGGGAGTACTTGCTAGAGAAGAGGCAAAAACTACCAATGCAACTAGGCAATCTTCGGCTGCTATGGCTAAACTCAACGCAGCGACTTCTCTTACAAAAAACAACCTAGACTCTTTAGCAGCCGCAATGAAGGGGCTCTCTAGAGACATAGATGGTACTATGGCCTCACTAGGTGTTGCTCTAGCTAATGCCAAAGCAAACTTCGAAGAGGGACTCAGCGGAAAGGCTTCTACTGCCACTAAGGCACAGTTAAATGTCTTTAAGAATTTCAATGGAGCAACAAGTGCGGAACAAGAGGCCGGGATTAAGAGAAATAACCGCATCCCCGGAGCAGAGGATCTATTCAAAGGCACTGCGGAAGCAGCCCAGCTTGTAAAGGTTCTCCCTAAAATACTCCGAGATATACTAGGATCTAAAGCAGGAGAAGGAAGGGGTTTCCAAGCTGTCGATGGTTTCACTAGTGAAGAAGTCTTAGCTTCAGAGGTCGCATCCAGATACAACAAGATATTTGATGATGGATGGAAGGATATTCCTAAGGATATTCAGAATTCCATAAAGCAAGCTATAAAGCCGGGGGGTGGAGGTACTAGTATTTCAACCCTTGAACCTCTTGCTAAGCTACTTAGTGGTGGGTCTATAGAGGGGGCCGCAGGCACCTCGTTTGAAGCTATGTTGGAGGCTCAGGCCAAGGTAGCTGAAGCACTGACTACCTTTGGTAAGGCTCTAGACGACAGAGCTGGGCAGCTTGTCAAGGTTCTAGAATTAGAGACTCAAGCAAGACTCCGAGGAATAGAGACGACAGAAAAAGCAGAAGATGCAATCGCCAGTCTATCTAGAGAGGGACTTAAGGGTTCTGCCTCCTTTGCTAAGGACAGGGAAAGATTCGCAAGCAGATTGTCTGCCAATGGAGTTAGCGGAAATGTTACCCCATCCCAACTCAACGATCAGATAACGGCTAAGAGAGCAGAACTAAGGGACTTTAGAACACAGAGAGCGAACCTAGAGGCCGGAGGAGGCGGGGATGCCCTTGCGATAAGTAACGGCATAGCAGCGACTGCTCATGCTTTAAACGGACTAAACAACTCTATGGATCTGATGGCTGATGGTACAAAGAGAATAGATGAAAGCCTACAGACGACAAACTCACTTCTAGAGTCACAGCTAACCGAAGAGCAAAGAGCCCAGCGAATTGCCGAGGCCGGAGCTAACATCCAAGACGAAACGGATCCCGTCAAAAAGGCCAAGCTTCAAAAGGAATTCCTTGATAGGTCAGGTCAGACTGCTTTCGGTAAAGCCAAACGAGGCGAAACTCTAAACATTAGAGACTTGTTAAACTTGAGACAGAATGCGGACGATCTCTCTCAGACTGATTTTGCAAAAGCCAATCCTCAATGGTTCAAGGGTCTTGAGTTAGCAGCACAGAAAGCCCTAGGACTAGTAGCTATCTCTGTAACTAATCAAACAGGTGGAGAAGCTAATACTAGAGACTTTGGCAAGCTAGGTCAGGACATAAGAGGAGAGGGTATAGCAAACATAAAACAAATAAAAGCCCAAAGCATTATTGCCCAAAACTTCCAAACAGAGAGAAAAGCAGATGATGCGAGGTCAGGAATAGAGGAGTTTTTTAAGGGTGCTCAGACTGCCCTCTCGAATATTGCAACGGCTATTAGTAAAAATGCAGAGCTTAGAAGTGATCCGAATGCTCCCCTCATACAAGCCAACGTAAACCTACAAGAAGCCGTTGAAAACCTAGACGAAGAAATATCTGAAAATGAGCAGATAGCTATAGACTTGGGACTCCCCAACCAAAGACCACAAAATGGCGGTGGAGAAATGGGAGGCTTCCAGAACATAGAGTCCAGCATGAGCTTGAGAAATAAGCCCATTAATCTTCCCTCTGTTCAGTCTAGTACTGCCAAGTTAGAGCAATTAAATGAAGCCCAAAACTCAGCTCTACTTTCTATAGCTAACAGCACTGCTATTACTGCCGGAATTTTAGCTGCCGAACAGGGCCCAAATAGTTTTGAAGTTCACGACAAGACAGCTTCTAAGGATGCTGGTAAGTCTGTTAAGAAATTAGAGGACATAAAGAAGGTCACTGCTGATGGTGGTGAGTTCAGTGCTCTTGCTAACTTCAAGGACATTGGCAAGCTGGCAGCTCCAATGGCCACTCCTGTTGTTCCTCCTGATGCTCCTCGTAAAGTTTACCCCGTAGACCCTGCTGTTCTAGCGGGACACAAAAGACAACAGGCTCTAGATGCAGATCCTTCTAACAAGGGTTTCCAACAACCCACCATTGGCCTAGCTCCCGACCCTAACGTCGTAAGGTTAGCGAAAGAAGAGCCAGCTCAACGTGCTGCTATGCAGGAACAGCTGAATGAAGAGGATTATCAGCGTTTCCTCGTCGATTATGCAAAGAAAAAGAAGGGGCAGAAGGAAACACTCGATAGCATGCGTGAGGGGCCAACTAAATCTAGGGCTCGCAGCAATTTCTATAAAGCCAACAGCTCAGATAGAGCTAGAATAGCTGAGCATGATACGAGAAGGGCAGACTTCGAGACTGCTCGTCTTTCTGGTAATATTGTTAGTGATGTAACGAATCCTGAGCTTGAAAATCGAGAGGGTGGATATGCTACCAGAGATGAAGAGTTTGGCATTGCAAGGAAGAAATTAGCAAATAGACCGATTGGGGCTCTTGACGGACTCAATATCGCAGGAAATGTTTCGAGAGCTATAGGCGAAAAGGGTATCGATATCTTTGCTGAGGCAGGAAATGTCTTGGGAATAAATGAAGGCTATGAGAAGCCAACCCCTAGGACTCTTGATCAAGTACTTGACCCTAATGATGGGGAAGTAAGAGACCTAGACACTGCAGAGCACGGAATAGGCCAGATGTCCGAGACCATGCAGCTTCTAACCGAGAACCTAGATGTTCTTTTCACTGTTGGTGGCTCTCTCATTACTAAACTTGGAAAGGTTCCGAAATTATTTAAGGCCAGTAAGGTTGGTTCCTTCCTTGATAATGTAGCAAAATCAGCCGATGACGTAGCAGAGGTTGTAGTAAAAACAGCAGACGATGCAGCGGGGAGTCTAGGTAAAACAGCTGATAATGCTAGGCCTTATCGGCCCTCTTATGCGAAGAAGAAAGGGCAAGTTGACTTAGGGGGCAAACCAAAGAAGAAGCCTACTCTAACAGTAGAAGAAGCTACTGCGGCTGCAGATGCTAAAAGATTGGCGGCTGTGGAAGAGGCTGCTGAAGCGACCGAGGTGTCGAATAAGATTAAGACCCTTAAAGAGACAGAGAAGTCTCTTGAGAGCAAAACCTATAATGAAATTCTAGGAGTCCAGCCGGGAGCCTCAGCTGCTGAGATAAGTAAAGCCTCCCGTAGGGCTGGTGTGAAATATCATCCAGATACAGTAGTATCTTCCGATAGAGTTCTCGCAGGAAATGCAGCATTAGGAGATGAAGCTCAAGTTGTAGCCAAAAGGATTCAGAATAAGATCAATGTCGCCAGAGATAAGGTCAAGGCCGGTAAGGGTGGGTCAAGTGCCAGTTTAGATGCCGAACGACTAGTCGAAATTGGCAAGCGAAAAAAGGCTGCGGGCGAGGCTAGAGCGGATTACAAGACCCCTGATCAGATTAAGGAGGCTGCATCCGCCAAGGCTGCTGCTGAAGAGGCCGCTCAAAGGGTTGCTGCTGATACTGCTCAGAAGGCTCGGGAAGCGAAGGATGCTGCCGACGCAGAGGCTGCCTTTAAGGCCAGTCAGGGGACTAAGACTGGTTCTGCAGCTGAGACGGCCACCAAGGCAGCAGATGATGTTGCTGCTAAGGCGGCTGCCAAGAAGTCTGTTGATGAGGCGGCTGCTGTTCAGAAGGCGGCAGCTGAGAAGGCTGCTAAAGAGGCGGCTACTAAGAAGGCTGCTAGAGAGGCGGCAGAGAAGGAAGCTGCTGCTCAGAAGGCGGCGTCTGAGAAGGCTGCTAAAGAGGCGGCAGAGAAGAAAGCTACTAGAGAGGCGGCAGAGAAGAAAGCTGCGGCAGAGGCGGCAGAGAAGAAAGCTGCGGCAGAGGCGGCAGAGAACAAGGCTGCTAGAGAGGCGGCAGCTAAAGATGCGACTGAGAATTCTGATGAGTATGTACAGACTAACGCTGATTACGCTAAGAAATCCTTAGCTGATGCAGAGACCCCGTTAGGTAAAAGAAAGGCGAAAGCAGAAATAGAGAGGGGCCGATCTATCTATGGAGATGAATATGCGGAGCTAGACAAGATCCAAGAGGCGGCTGGTGTAAGGCTCGACAAAGCCAGAGTTGCTCGGGGGGCTAAGGACACCCCTGAAACTAGAGCTAATCTTAAGAAGGCTAGGAAAGAATATGACGATATTAAGGAGGAATTTAACGAGGTTCACAGGCAAGCATTCAAGAAAATGGATCCTAAAGAAGAGGCAACTAGGGCAAGGGCGGCTGACGAGCAATACTATAGGGACACCATAGGAGATAAAAAGTACAACAAGGCAGTCGAGGACTTAAACGCTAAAGGGGATAATTTTTCGAGGGGCGCGGGGCTTCCTCTCAGAACCACTAAGGAAATTAAAGAGGCAAATAAGGCAGCGGATGCTGCTGCTGCTGCTAGTAAACCGGCTCCTGCTAGTAAACCGGCTCCTGCTAGTA
>TARA_R110002096_G_scaffold282178_1_pt1 | contig 19903 bp, 14 predicted proteins | sample TARA_R110002096 | Tara Oceans TARA_R110002096 (sample SAMEA4397295) | marine metagenome | biome: Polar Biome; feature: [DCM] deep chlorophyll maximum layer (ENVO:01000326); material: water (ENVO:00002006), including particulate matter (ENVO:01000060) such as... | depth 35 m
TTACCGTGGTTAATCGCAAGGCTGATATTCAGAATATTTTTGACGTACATCGCCGGATCACCGAGCCCAACACCACCGAATGAGCTCACATAGCGGATTTATTCCTCGAATACGGTCTCCGTCCCGTCGGTAATTTCGACTCAGACGGAATCGACATCGCGACCGTGGAAGCTGTGCGAACGCTCGGAGCCCGCGAACCGTTGTCAGGGCTCACAAAGTAATGACCTGATTCAAATCGTTACGTTACGTTTGTGGTAAATTCATTAAGCATGAGGTCTGTTCCTTTCCGATGGAATATTGCCCGCCGAGAGCAGTTGGGAAAGCTAGTTGGCGAAGACCCTAATATTGACAGTCAGTTGTCAAAACTCATCGAACCACTGCGACAGGCGGCCGCCCGAGTGCTCGCACTCGGTGATGAATCGGATTATGCATTCATCGGTCGCACTCCCGAAAACTTCTACGACTACCTGTCCGGTATTTTCGATGGTATTAGCGGCGCGCCTGATCTGCACATTGTGCAGTTTTCATTGCGATGGGCGGGTCCGGGTGGACTGAAGTCCATTCCGATCGAAAAACGCAACGCCCTGTTCGACTACTTGGCTGAAGAACGTGTGGACCCGGCGACCTTGGTATCGGCGCCCCGCCCTCTTGCGCTGGTCGATTTCGTCGTAGATGGAGGGACCATGGAAAACTTCGTGAAACTTCTCCGGCTTTTTGCAGAGCGCGACGGAGTCGACTGGAATTCTGTGCAGCGCCGACTGCGCATTATCGGGCTGCGCATGCGCACCAAGAACAGCCCCAACACCTGGCGTTGGCAGCAGCATCAGGACTGGCTGAACCTGATCCCGGATGCCAGCATCAAGAACGTTTCTGCGCCCTTCGACTTTCTCTGCTACCTCGGTAACAATCAACCAAAACTTACCAGAGCGCACACGCCGGCGTTATGGGATCGATACGATGCGGAGACGGCAACACATTCTGAATTACAATTGCAGGCATTAAATCTCGCTGTTCGCCTGTTTGACCTTGGGCGAACGAAATTCGAGCGGCATTCGTTGGCTCGGCTGATCGCCAAATCCCACCAGATACGGCAGCCTGCAACTCGAAAACTGGTCACGATGTTAAAGGGGGCATGATGTTCATTGTCCGTATTGTTGAGAAATTTCGACCACTTGCAGTAATGCCATTCGCGAGTTTCGTTGCAGCACTGACAGTAGCGCTCGTTGTTTGGACGCCGCCGGCGTTCGCCAAAACCGTTGCCACAAAAACCGCGCGTTGCACGATCCTGTTCACAATCAATATCGAAGTCAGCGGGCCGGATGCCAGTCAGGATGTGGCAGATCGATGGAAGCGCGAGATCGAACACCGATGGAACGGTCCGACGGTCGAAATGATCAAGCCCGTTGCGGAAGAATACGGGCTCGATCTTACGAAACCGCAAGAACGTGAGAAAGCAGACACCCTGGCTCGCGCGTTAATGGAGATAGCCGGTCTGCCTGCGGGACATACCCGGGTGAACGGTTGCAACGTGCGAGTTGAGGTCAACATTAAGGTGGGAAAAGGCACACCAGGTTATCACCAGATCCGAGCTATTCCCGACACCGTTCAGGTGGTCGATAAAGCCGGGAAGGAACGGACCGAATATGAGGACAGCGAAGTGCGAGGTAGCCCCAACGCTTTTTTCAAGAGTCTCGAAGGGGAATGGACCAGCGGCGAACGGCGGACCGCGGCAGATCATGAAGCAGGCCACCTATTGGCCGAACGGGATATGCGCGACGAAATCGAGTTGGTCGATCCGGCAACTGACAGAAAGGAGCGCTTTAGCCAGGGCGTCCATCCGGGACACGAACTGGACATCATGGCTCACAACACGGGCGTGAAGTGGCCGATGGAAGCCACCTTCCAGAACGCCATGGAACGAGGCGAAGTTAAATGCGATTGCACTTCGGATCCCGCTCCCTACGCTGGCCTGGAGGATCTTTGGCGCGACGTCCACCGTTGGGAGGACCACCTCGATTACGCCCTGAAAGAGTGCAGCGCCAACTCCCTAGCCACAGCGCTTGAGAACTTGCGCCGCATTGAGGACAGACTGGTGGATCTGAATACGACGATCCCCTGGGTCCAATACAACCTGCTCCGACTTAAAGTAAGAAAAGCAATCCAACGAGGAGACCCCAATGAAGCAGGCGACGCGCCGCAAGCGGCGCTGGTCGAACCTGCGGCCAATAACTGCCCGCCTGAGTCGGAGACAAAGCCAGAATCAGAGGCCGGGTCGGCAGGCACCGGTATTACTGTTGCTGTTGCGGATGTATTCGGCGCCGCAGGCCTGCGCGTCATTCCAGCACCCGGGGTCGTGGTACGCGTCCTCGATGCCAGCGGCAACGAAGTAGCAACTGCGACGACAGGTGACGAGATGGCCGCGGACTTTATCGGCCTGGCACCGGGTGAGTACACGTTGAGGCTCGAGATCGGCGAGTACAAGCCGGCGCTGCCACCACAATGCACCGACGGCTACGTTACGACATTCAAGCTTGCGGCCGGCGAGAAAAAACGTTTTGCCACGCGAGTCTACAGCGCGACGGTAGCCGACAACGGGCAGAGCATCGGCACGGTCAGCGGCGAGTGCATCAAGGAACGGTAGAGGCATCTCGTCGCCTTTCGGATCGCGTCGTGCCAGATCGTTTTTATTTCATTATTTTGGTTCCAAGAATACGACAATATCCTGATGGGTCTCGACGATCGCATCTCCGTCAGGATCGTACTTTAGTTCTACATCGTCGCCGCGCCTCCCTCTAAACTTAAGCCGCTCGGCGAACGTCTGCGCCTGCAGGCGCCGCAGTTCGGCACCCGTCGGTATTTGCATGACAGGTGCATCCCAGACGGACGTAAGCTTCGCCGGCATACCGCGCTTGGCCAATTTCACTCCGCTAACCTTGTATCCCATGGTATCGGCCAATATCTGCATATTTCTGTACCAGGTCGTACGTTCTATCAATTCTTCTGGTGTTGCCAGGACGTCGAACTTTTGCATGTAGGAATACTCCGCGGCGAACAGACGATCGTTCGAATTCTTCACATAGAATCCGCTCAGTGATCGATCGCCCCGACCGATATCCAGATATTTAGCCACTCTGAGTTCGGCAGCTAGACCCAGAGGAATGTCCTGCAAATCCGCGCCATCCAGAGTAAGAGTTGCTTCTTTTGATGCAGGGCCGTTGAGTGATGGCGACTTAGCAATATGCTGACTGTCCAGTCGATACAACATTCCCCCAGTCCCAAATTGTGTGTCGGGCACTACTGCTCTTTCGATTGTTGCATGAGTGTAATTAGCCTCACCCCTCCCGCTATGAATATCCATACGGGCGGATCGAGCGCCCGGTCCAGGATTCCCGGCATGGATGCGACTAAAGTACACGCCCTGCCCCACGAAGACGTCATCCAACGGAAAATTTGCCGTTTCCTCAATCTTGGGTACAAGGTCCATTGCCGACTCGAATTTACTCTCTTTAACATTGCGAACGGCCGCTTCAAAAGCTTCAAAACTATCGTGCTTCAAATGCAACAGGCGAAGCGCGTCGTCATCAAGAATATACTCTTCCATTTTCTCCGGATGTCGTGCCATGAAGTCTCGAACCTGGGCGCGACGCCTGATAATTTTGGATCGTTTCTCGATAGCGGTGCCCAAGGAATCAAACGGTTGACGGCGGGCAGCGGGCAGCGGAGCATTAATATCTAGGGCCTCAGCGACCGTCAGTTCACCGGTCTCAATTCGCGAAACTCGATTTAAGAAATTAATTTCGCCCGATTCCAGTGACGAGATTAGCCAATTGCGCTGAACTTGACGAAGTTGCACTGCCTTAGCGGCCATCGCATTAATCGCGTCTTTCATATTTGACTGCGGCACTACGGACCACGCGCGTCTGGCCATACTTACTGTTGGTCTGACAATTGGGCGATAGGCGGCGTCCGTCCGAAAGTAAGCCGCCCAGTTTTGTTTGCCGAAAAAGTCCTTCGTACCCATTGCTGATAGCGACATCGTAAGAGACAGCGCAGCGAAACTTTCCAGCCTGTTGATCTCGGCAGTACGATCAAATCGATCGGTTCCGAACACGGCGGCGGCGCCGAGGGCGAATCGCCGTTCTTTTTGCAGGGCTCCGTCGATCCCTGGCACACCATACGCCTCAACATGGTTATAGAGACTTTGCCCTACGTCGGTTACATCGAACACGGCGAGCGCCATTTTGAGTCGTAAAGACGAACCAAGGATGGGTGAAATCGGAAAGGTGGCAATCGAAATTGAATTGAACCACCACGCAAATTGAGACGAGCTAATTGCCTCGTTCTCAGTAAGATCCGTCCAGACTCGATCAATGCTTGCGGCGTGAATACGAGAATCCCAGTCCGGCATCCATTGATTGCGACTGTCCTGGCTCACGAAGTTCTTAACCATCAGGACTGGCGCGAGATACCGTTGAACTTGCTTTGCATTCGGTCCCGTCAGCTTTATCAATTCGTAAATGTCGCAATCATCAACTTCCTTACCGCGATCAATGGAGTCACGAATCGCCGTAGCGAAATTCGCTCTGGCAGAGCGCATTGAATCGATTTTATATTGGACAATTTGCTCAGCATCCAGATCGTAAGTATCACGCAGGAAATCGTCATAGTAGGAGACGTCCAGCGTCGTTGTTCCGGGCGTATTCAATAGAAGACGTTGCTTGATCGTCGTCTCCGAAAACTTACCCGGCTTAGGAATTCGCACCTTGTTGAGTCCGATATTACCGATATCCGTTTGCAGGACCGCCACGTTCCAGATGAGATCATTCTTGAGACTCGCATGTAGCGCGAGCAACGCATCGTCGTCGAGTTTTCGCTCCAGCGCGGGCAGAGCGGCACGCATCAGGTCGACCATCATCTGCCGCGATAACATCATTGCAGCATGTTCGCCGATGGTCACGTTGGTAACCGTATAGGCCGCGGTTGGCGAAAGCTTGCCTTCAGTAACAAGACTGCGTAGATCACGCGCTGCTTCAATCGGATTAAAGTCGTAAAAGGACTCGGCATGCCTGCGAGCCACCTTGTCAATTTCGAGATTCTCCGAATTCGAAACCCCGGCACATGTCATGGCACGGTCGACTGCCTGCGGCCACAGAAAAGTCTCGGCATCCGTTTCACCTGTGTACATCGAGTGCACATCTTCCGGTCCATTTAACACAGGAACCTGAGCAAACCCGGGCGCCGTCGCGAAAACAGGGTCGCCAACAATGAATGCGCGAAGAATGTCGCCTGCTTCAACCTGAATCGAAAGTCGAGTACTTCCATCACTCGCATCTGTTACCTGACCTGGTTTGTCCACTAAGAGAATGGGCGATGTTCGAAAGACCGAAGGTCGTGCAGGGTCATCGGGAGCTGCTACAAGTTCTCGTACGCCGTCGAACAACACGACCTCCCAGTTCACCGTGTCGTTTGATTTCATTATGACGACTGAAAAAGACGTCATCGGAACCTGGGCGGCTGGCTGGACTTCGACGTAGAGCTCATCCTCTTGAAACGCAGTGTCTGTGTTCTCAGTTCGAATAGGCATTTCGACCGGATCATAGTTGGGTCTAAGCTTGAGCTCCTGGGTGTAGTCGCGCGCGAATGAAACTTGCCCGAAATGATCGCCAAATCGGAGCAACCATTCGGTTTCCGTGCCGTTTATCTTCAATGCTTTGTAACCTGGCATGACGCCGGGCGACATCAACGCCTCTATAATCATGAAGCCGTCGTCGTCATCTGTTTCATAGGCCATCTTGTCCACGGCCTTGAACATCGCAATTCGATCCAGTGCAGCGTCGCGGCGAAAAGTATCACCCTCGACCACATTCTCGTAGGAGTCTTTGACGCGAAAGACGCGGTAGCGAATGTTCGGATCCAGGCTTTCAATAACAATCTCTTCACGGATATTCTCTGGCAAGAATTTGCCGACGACATAGAGAAACCGGTTTTCAGAACCACCCGGGATGACTTCGCCAGAGCCGGGAACATAGGGATAGGGCCAATCGGGACCGGACGGCGACGCTGCAAATTGATCGACGATCGCGAACGTACCCTTGATATCGGGCGCAGGTCTGAACCACGATTCGCGACCGACGATATTCGCGCCACCTTCTTCAGGAGGACCGAAATCGAAATGGCCCGCACGGCCCGGGCTCATCGTCGGATGCGCTTCAGCGGTAGCGGCCTGGCTCCAATAGCCTGATAGCCAATCATTCTCATCGTCATAGACGAGGTCGATAGTGATGTCCTCTTGCACATCCGACGGCGCTGAAACTTGCACATCGGTCTTGCCATCGCCAAGCGCAAGTTGAATACGGTGACCATTACCTTCAATGCGTTCCGCGACACCGTATTCATGCACACCAGAAGATACTCCGCCCCTGGGGAGCAGTATGCTAACTCCATCGTCGAACAACGATACCGCGTTGGAAACCTGCGTAATCTTTTCATCAGTTTCCGGAATCGACCATTCGAACGTCGCTTTGCCCATAAGAGGATCCAGTTTCACGGTGCCTGAGATAACACCCAGAACCCTGTCTTCATAGCGTACTTGCCAGGTACCAAATAGTGTTTCACGTAGCCTGACTGACTCCTCGCGAACTGGACGGGATTCGCTGGCTGGATTAGGCGGTGAGTTACTTGGCGTGTCCGCAACGTCCGGATTATTGTCGTCGCCACCACCGCAGGACACCAGTACTCCGACGGCGAAAATCACTGAACACGATTTAATGAATGTCTTCATTCCTCTATCTCCGAGTCAGAGAGAAACGTCAAGACGCGACTGCGGTAGATCTTCGGGTCGTCCGTTCGATAGACGTCGATACGCTTGCCGCCATTTACTTTGACGGCGTAGTGCGAATCAGGGGGCGCGTCCTGGAACACGGCCTGAACAAGGTGTGGATGACCTGCCCAGATTTTCGTGGCTACACGATATTCATCATCGTCCGGAGTGTCGGGGTCGTGCGGCCAGAACTGGACAATTTCGAGTTTCGGTGGCGTGTCGAAAACGGGGTCTGCACACTCACTCGTTGGTTTCATCCAGGCGGACAAGCCGCGCAGTGGATCGTTCGGCGCCGCCCAGTCATCCGCTACGTTATCGCCGTAGTCTGCGGTTGCTGGCAATGCGGGCGGCCCGGGGTCGCGCAATGCAATTTTCTTTCTTGCAATGTAGGCGCCGATTGCGATATCAAAAATTCGAACTTCGTAATTGCCCGGTGTGTTGAAACGTTTTAGCAGCCCCTGGTACGGAAAATTTTCGACAGCTATCACGGGGCCGATGGTCGTACCGTTTGCATTAATTATATTAATACCCGACGTCTGCATCTGAATCCGCGGCACGGTGACACCATCACCTGGCGTTAGCTCGGCACCACGCCAGACCTCGACATCGTATCGGTGACCCACGAATTGCGACCCGGGGTCGGTCACTTTTACAGGCGTATTGCTGAGGAAGGTCGAGAGCCCTTCGTGATCGTATTGAATCAGTCCATCAATGCGCTGTGCCCGCACATTGACCTCGTGTTTTGCGACCAGTTCGTGCCTGCTATTTTTGGCAAGGTCGCCAACGTTTGCGGCGGGCACAGTGAGAAATTCTAAAGGTGTATTGCCAGAGCCGGTCGGTAGCATTGGTCTGAACACTCGAATCTCGTGCGGGCCTGGTTCTCCAGGCGCAAGTAGTTCGGCAGAACCGTCAAGACCAACCAGAGCGCTGCTGCCAGTGTAGTAGCCTTCGCGCCAGTGACAGCCGTAAGTGAAGTGGCCTTTCCTAAACAGCTCCGCGATCAACGGACCCGAGTCAGCGGGGCTTTTACTCGTAGCCTCCAATACGACAAACTCCAGCCGGCTCCCGTGCACACTAGGCGCTTCGCCTCTGGGTTCGATCGTAAGATCACCAATCTCGAGCGCCGGTGTCATCCGTGCATAGCCTTTTGGATCTGGTTTTCCGCCCAATTCGAAATTGATTCGATCTGCCTCGATGCCATCTCTCCAGGAGAGAATCGCTACATAGGCACCAGGGTTCCAGGGGCCTTCTTGAGGAAATTGAACGACGGGAGATGATTCGTCGTAAGTCGCGTTACTAGTCAGGCGGCCAACATTGGCCCTGTTGCCGTTACCTGTTATGAATGCAAAGTCAGCTTCGTAGGTACCTGCACGGCCTTTTCTAAAAATTCTCAGCGAAAGCATCGACGCCACTGCTTCGCCCATAGCATTTTTAGGCAGCGTGACGGTGACATCGGGCGGTGACGTATACGTTTCACCGCCCCCTTTAGCCAGTGACAGCGCACCGATTATTGTTGGGTAATGCACACTAAATCCGCGCCTTGCAAGAATTCTCTGACCCAGACCAAGCAGCTGAATCTCGTAGTTGCCGATTAGTGATGGAAAACCGGGCGGAGAGATACTCGGAGCAATATAACGACCGTTAGGGTCATAACCACCGATTCCTCTTTTGCGCCTAAGTCCGAGTCCGTCTTGCGACCGTATCGCGAGTAGGGGCTCCTGCCTTATCAGGCTAATTGAGGGCGCATTGTCTAAGGAATAAAGATGAATATTGTTCTGGTTTGTGCGCGTCATTTCTTCGGCTCGCACCAGGAACGCTGGCGAGCGACCGACAGCGCCACTAACTCTGTCAAGAACGGGTCCGAATGCTACCGCTTCGCCTTTTCGAACCTTGCGGTCATCGCGTTTCAGCACTTCATCAGGTTCGATCGCACCGCCGGGAAGATATCGACCGAGGCGCACCAAACGTAACTCAAGGCTAGCGCGATCGTCTTCTGCCAAAGTATCAGCAAGAACTCGAATTGTGATCGGAGTAAATGGTGTGAGAGCTGCATCAGGTTCAAACGACCACTCGATTGAATTATCGTCGATGGGCGGGATCGAGCGGGTGATTAGAAACCTCTCTATATCTTGGACTTTATGATTCGAATCGTCATGCTTAACGAGGATCACTTCGCTGAAAACCCGAAACGGATCGACAGCCCCTGGCCTAAGGATTCGTTTTGTATCGAATTCACGAACCAGACTGGGCTGCGTTTTTCTCCGCGGGTCAATCTTCAAATTGTAGTCAAGACTTTCCAACGGGCGCGGCTTATTGTCGCGCCAGAATGACTCTCTTATACCTTCGAAGTAATAGGTTTGGCGGCCCGGAGTCGGAATGACAAGCTCATAGTTGCCGATGTCCCCCCAGCCAAGGACCGCTTTCGGGAGAACGATACTGTCCTGTGCATAACTGACATCTAAGAGCTGACAACTCACCACGATTAAGAGTTGCGATATGCTGATGTGCCGCTTGCTACTGAACATACTCAGGCCACCTTCCGTTTCAGTACTTGTCAACAAGGCTTTTGTGTACATAGCCACTGCCATAGAGGCGCCCATCTACTCTATACCACTCACCGTCGGCTTCCAGTTGTTCCAGATAGACCCCATTCGGTATCGCAATAATTCGCTTGTCACCAACACTTGGGCCGTCTCGAAGCACCGCTCCGCTCGGGGTTCGCACCAAGACCAGGCGTTCTAGATATTCGGTATTGCAAAAATCCTCGTACTGGTCCTCTCCAATAAACGAACGAATCGTGTCGTAGGATGATTCATGTCGGGCGGCATACACACAGTGATATCGCTGCAAAAAGTCCTCGATAACTTTTCTGGGAAGGTCGTTTTCGATGGCGTCGACAAGCACGGCGGCGATAACTTTGTCGTCTTCAAGAGGCCGATAGTTGACATGACTGGTGCAGCCAAGCTTTGTTAGGAGCTCAATTTGTTGCTCTCGCGTCGTTGTAGGATTCCAGTAACTTGGCAGCATCATTGCGGCTGAACCGCAGGCAAACAGCGGTCCCGGGAACATAACGACCAGCGTTGCAAGTACAACCAGTATTGATTTCATGAGGCACCTCAGTAGTCGGCTTTTAGTCTCTCTATCCAACAATGCGTAAGAACGCCGCCGTTTGTGCCAACCGCGTCCAGCTTGTCATCAGGCTATCCGGAGCCGCAGTGATACACTTGGTGACTCGTGTGTAGGACCGCAACGATCCAGCTATGAGATTTATTGACGGGCTGCCGGCATGACCGTCGGCGATAACAACGCGGAATGGGATGAACTCTGGGCCGTGTTCCACGATGCGCTCGAACTCAATGAGGCCGAGCGCCCTGAATTTCTGGATAGCGTTTGCGAAGGCGATAGCGCGCGGCGCAAAAAGCTTGAAAAGATGCTCGCGGCCTATCGATCCGTGGATGAAGATGAGTTGCCGAACCTCGATTCCTTGCTCCAGGACGGCGAGTCGATCACGCCGGACAAATTTGAGCCCGGCTACCAGGTTGGTCCTTACCTGATCAAAGAATTGATTGGCGAAGGCGGCATGGGCGTCGTCTATCTCGCAACCCAGCATGAACCCGTACAACGTAGTGTTGCGCTAAAGATTCTGCAGCTCGGCATAGCTTCGCGTGACGTCATCACTCGTTTCAACGCCGAGCGGCAGGCTCTCGCGATGATGAGTCACTCCAATATTTCCAAAATCTACGATGCGGGAACGACCCAAGACGGCCGCCCGTACTTTGTTATGGAGTACGTACCGGGGCTTCCCGTAACCGAGTACTGCGACAGTAAGAAACTGGGTATCGATACACGACTGCGGCTTTTTGTCGACATCTGTGACGGCGTCCTGCATGCCCATCAGAAGGGCGTCATCCATCGTGATATCAAACCGTCGAACATCCTCGTTACCGAGGAGAACGAGAAGCCGGTGCCAAAGGTAATCGACTTTGGCATAGCGAAGGCAACTGAAGAACCGTTCGGCAACGCGAAACCGGAAACGCGGATAGGCACGCTGATCGGCACGCCCGGATACATGAGTCCGGAGCAGGCAGGGGTCACCGGGCTCGATGTGGACAGCCGAGCAGATGTGTATTCACTGGGAGTCTTGTTATACGAGTTACTCATTGGGTTACAGCCCTTCGAGGCCACCACGTCAGCGCAAGGTCTGTTCGAGGTACAGAGGGCTATTCGCGACGAAGAAGCAATCCGACCGAGTCACCGACTGTCGAAGATCACTGAAGAACAGCAGCAGCGAATCAGCCAGGACAGAGCGACGCGATTGCCAGCGTTACGCCGTCGGCTCGACAGTGATATCGAGTGGATATTGCTAAAGGCAATGGATAAGGATCGCGATCGCCGCTACCCGTCCGTCGCTGAATTCTCTGCGGATATCAGCCGCTACGTCGAAGGCATGCCGGTATTGGCCCGCGCACCTACACGTCGCTACCGTACGTCGAAGTTCGTACGCCGACATGTCTTCGGCGTATCCATGGCAGCAATCGTCTCGCTACTGGTCCTCGGCTTTGCCGTGACGATGACCGTGCAGACACTTCGTCTGCAACAAGCACTCGCCCAGACGAACCTGGAACGCAATCGAGCCGAGCAGGTTTCTGATTTCATGGTTGAGCTGTTTGAGGCAGCGAACCCGGAAATTTCCGGCACCACAGACGTTACCGCGCGCGAAATGCTTGACCAGGGTTCTACCCGACTGCTTGAGGACCTGACGAACCAGCCCGAGCTGAGGGCACGCCTATTGAGGACGGTTGGCGAAACCTATCGCGTGCTCGGCGGTGTCGAAAACGCGGCAGCCGCAATCACGTTGCTCGAAAACGCCCAGGCTGACCTCAGGTCCGTCCAGCCAACGCCGCCCAACCAGTTGTCAGCTGTGCTGAATGCACTCGGCTCGGTATACCACGACACAGGTGACTATAAAGAAGCTGAGCGCAACTACTCGCAGGCGCTGTCGTTGCTCGACCCGGAGTCTGACACGCGATTGAAATCCGACATACTGGGCAATCTGAGCGTTCTGCATACAGATCTCGGTAACCTCCCGGTAGCAGAGGATTTCGCTCGGTCGAGCCTGGACGCGGTGCCGACAGGTTCCGATGAGAACGCCGCAATTGTTGCAAGGCTGAAGCAACGACTCGCGTATATTCTTTATCAACAGGGCAACCTCGATGAGGCCCGGGCACTCATAAGGGACACAGTCAGCATATTGCGGGAGACTCGCGGCGCATCAAACCCAGCCGTCGCAACTGCGCTCAACTACGCTGCAATGATCCAGCGTGGCAGCGGTGACCCGGTAGCGGCTCAACAATCCCTGCTTGAGGCAGTAGACATTTATCGTACTGTCTACGGACCGGACTACCCCTACCTCGCGAACACGCTGAACAACCTGTCGATCGCCTACAACCAGACTGCCGATTTTGGCAAAGCCGCTGATGCGCAGGCCGAGGCGCTGCGCGTCGGTATTGCCAGTTACGGTTCAGACCACCCCAACGTCAACAGCTTTCGAATCAACCTCGCCACCAACCTGCAGGACATGGGTCGCCTGATCGAGGCGGAGCCCCTTTTGCAGGAGGGCCTGCGAAGCGATCGCGAACAGCTCGACCCGGGAAGCCCATACCTGGTGGCAACGCTTGATCGACTCGGCGCCGTGCTGGATGATTTGGGACATCATAGTGACGCTGAGACTTTCCTCCAGGAGGCAGTAGATCTTCGACGGGAAAACAGAGGTGAGAACGACGAGCAGACCGCCCTTGCCAAACTCAACCTCGCACGCAATCAGCTTGCACTGGGCAACGTCGGTATTGCGGATCAGCTGGCAAGTGATGCGCTTGAGACTGTTCAGGAACACACTGAACCGGGTGATATGGTGGGGCGAGTCCTTGCCGGGCTTGCTGCAATTCGTCATTCACAAGGCCGGCAGGACGAAGCTCGAAATTTGTTGTTGCGGGCAATCGGCATGTTCGGACCAGCCGGCGAAAAGACAGTCCTGCCAAAGGCGCGTGCCTGGATGTTGCTCGCCCAACTGCATCACGAGGCTGGCGACAATGCGTCGGCGGAACGCGCTTACGACTCGGCGGAGCTCGTTTTCGGAAAGCTGGTTCCTGACAGTCATCCCGAGAGATTGTTGTCAGCGATCCGCCGATACCGGTTGCAATGCGAATCGTCGAGAATCGACTTCGCCGCGACCGAAATTCGGTCAATGCGTCCGTCACTCGAGGCCGGGCTGGGCAATGATCATCCCTGGCTTGTCGAAGCGGACGAGGCTGCGGCCGCGTGCACGCTAGCCGGCGACCAGGTCGGTCATCAAGGACCCTAGAAATAACGGATACTGCGCGTCAATGGCGGTTGCTATGCCGCCGATCACGAAAATAAATCCCCAGTACTTCAGCGGTATCCAGTAGAAGTCGTGCTTGACGATTACGGGTGTTGCATCTCCTGTCTCGTCATCCACGATCGACAAACCGGACCGTTGATGAACGAGCCGGAAGTGTAGTTTCCAGAGAAATAATCCGCTTAGGACGGCTGCTGTTGCACTAATCAGCTGATCGTCGATCTGTATGCCCAACTGGCTCGTCAGCACCATCAGTCCGATTGTCGACAGTGCAGCCGACAGCGGCACCATGTAACCCTTTCCTGACCAGGTAAAAAACATGTCGTGTCTCCTTGAGGGTCGCCGCGATTATCCGTGGCCTACGAATACATGCGAAATTGCCCGATCGAATGTGCCAAAACGCGAAGCTGGGCTTTAGGAAAGTCCGTAAGCAATGCCGTTGGCACAACTCGGCCACCAATTTCGCATTGTTAGTCAGGCGGGCAGAAATTTGCCCACAACATGAATACCGGAGATCAACATGAAGAACAGTCTGACCCTTATCCTCATTGCAGTGATGCTGCCTGCCGTGTCGAGTGCCTTCGATGCCGATATGGATGGCAGCAAGGACCATCCGGAACTCCCCAGAGTGAAAGGCACCTATATCGTCGGCTACCAATACGTTGGGTACGACGCGGGCCGGTTTGCCAGCGGTTTCGCCGACAAAGAGTTTAAGACAGCGACACCGGAAGGCAAGACCACACGGATTATCTACGTCGGCAATGAAACCCAGAGCTCGCTGCAACTTTTCCGAAACTACGAAACGGCATTCAGTCGCATGGGAGAGTTCGACGAGATCTATTCGTGTAAGCCCGCCGACTGCAAGAAATCCCGGATCGGGGCACGAGTCGTCTGGCAGTCGGACTACAAATTTGCCAACGTATTGGGTGGCAATTACGGGTTTATAGCTGGTTCGACGTACAAAGACCCGATGTACGTCTACGGAACAGTGCGGAAGGGAGATGCTTTGTATCACGTGTCAGTTTTTACGACGACCGTGCTCAAGTCCTCTCCCAAGCAGATCGTAAACCGCCCGGTTGCCCATGTGGAGATTGTCGAAGTCGAAGAATTCCAACCAGCACTTGAAACCGTGGACGCGGAAACTGTCAGCAGCCAGCTGGAAACGAAGGGACGAATTGCGCTGTACGGCATTCGCTTCGACTTTGACAGCGCAACACTGCAAGCATCTTCAGCGGATGCGGTAGCCGAAGTCGCGAAATCATTAAGAGCGAATCCGTCCATGTCGGTCTACGTTGTCGGCCACACAGACAACGAGGGCGACTACACCTACAACCGTGATCTCTCGCAACAGCGCGCGGCGTCTGTTGTCCGGGATCTCGTTAATAAGCACGGCGTAGGCACCGAGCGTTTGCTCGCGGTCGGCGTCGGCCCCGTAGCGCCGCGGGCGCATAATGAAAACGACGCCGGGCGGGCGATCAATCGGCGCGTTGAGATCGTTCGCCGGTAACTGGATCTACCCGATGTCTTCGCCATCGAGCTGCAGGCGAAACCAGGTCAAAGCAGACGACCAGTGTCGATTCACGGTGCGAACTGAGATATCGAGCGCCTCTGCCGTCTCGGCAATACTGAATCCGGCAAAGTACCGAAGCTTGAAAGCGTCGGCCATGTTCGCATCACGTTCATGCAGCTTGTCAAGCATGTCGTCCCATTCAAGGATTTGCGAGTAGTCCTGATTATCCGGAAGCCGAAGCTCGTCAAACTCGGTTCGCCTTTGTTCCCCGCCGTGCTTCATTGCCGCACGCCGCCTGGCCCGATCGATCAGGATGCGGCGCATCGATTCGGCGGCAGCCGCAAAGAAATGCCGCCGGTTTTCCCAGCGAACATCGTCGCCAATCACACGCAGATACGCTTCATGAACTAGCGCAGTCGGTTGCAATGTGCTGCCGGCCCGTTCGGAACGCATGCGCGAACGAGCCAACTTCCTAAGCTCATCGTAGACCAGTGGTAGCAGCTCATCCGATGCGCCAGACTCGCCGCGACCGGCCGCCTCGACCAGTCGCGTGATTTTGTTGGCGTTTGTCACTTCATTTTGTCCGTCGTCAAGAAAAATGAATCAAGCGTATTACTCCTCATCCCCATATTACGCGATGAGAGTCGTGGTTATATCCTACACGGCCAGATTCTGATGACTATTGTTAACGGCAAAGTGCTCCACGAGCGATAGCTTCGCCCTACCTCCAGATTTCAATCTCCCGATCCGGCCCAGGCTCAATCCCGAATTGATCACCCACGCCCACTGCCAGGGGCGCGGCTGTATATGCATGGACAATGAGCCATGTTTGCTATCGGTGCTTACACCCGGATCGACCACCGATACAGACACGGTGTCTGACGGTCAGAAACGGGCTTGCAGAGAAAAGGAAGATGCCGATGAATGCCAGGACTGATTTGCATTTGAACAATGTTCTCTCCGACTGGGGCCTACCCTTCCGGGCAGATTGTGCGAATTCGGCAAGTTCGGTTTTAGCCGACAGGGCGGTATCATACGGGTCGCGAATAACGAGCAGGTGGGCTTCTGATCATGTCATTGCTGGGCAATCTGGTGTTCTTTGTATTTGGTGGATTCTTGATCTTCATCGGCTATGTGCTGGGCGGCATCTTGCTGTGCCTGACGATCATTGGGATACCGTTTGGCTTCATGTGTTTCAGGCTGGCTGGCAGCGTCATCGCACCGTTTGGTCGCGAGGTACGCGAAACCGAACCGCCGGGTGGGGCGTTATCGCTGATCATGAACATTCTCTGGATCATCCTGCCCGGACTTGAGCTGGCCATCATGCACCTGCTGCTCGCGGCGTTCTTTGCACTGACGATTATCGGTTTTCCGCTTGCCGTGCAGCATATGAAGCTGGTGCAGGTGGCGTTGCTGCCATTTGGGCATGTGATGCGGGAGATTACACCCGGCGCGGGTCAGCGCTGAATTACTGCTTACTATCCTTCAATTGGGAGCAATTTGTTGGTGCCGCTATGATTCGAGAGTTTTTGCTAGTTAAGATAAGGACCGACCACCACGGCACGATTTAGTAAGACACTGCCTGCCAGATCATCTTGTCAGCAAGTGATGTATTGCACCTTGCTGCTCCACCAGTAGCCGTCAAACAGGAATTTCAATGCGCTAGTCTGCCGAAACATTTTGTAGCCGTTAAGGTCGCGTTTGTTGACTTCCCATTCGCGATGAGTCCCCTTGCCCCACCATACCGCCATCTTTTGATTTGCATAGGTAGCCAGGGCCTTCTCCAATAAAACCACCGATGCGTGGCTCGGAGCAGATATCTTCATCGACCTGACGTTGTCATGTAAGCGGCTGCATCGATGGAGATCAATTCTGGAACCATCTCTCAGGAAAATCTTCCGCGAGTACCCTTTGAAGTCTTTTCTGTTGTACAAAATGACGTAGGACTTTCCAGCATCGGCAATCTCGTCTTCACCCCAATTGTCTCGATCGAGCAGGCCAGCATCCTGGCCGACTGGCGCGTCTTCGTACATCTCGTCATCAGAGTACTCTTCCGCTAAAGAAGAATGTCCAATTAAGACGGCGCCCACCATCGAAATAACGAACAGTCTGGTATTCATGGTTTCACCTCCGGTTAATCTAGTCGCTTCAATCCAACAAGCTCCGCACGCGCTTTGGTGCTTCGCTATTTCGGAATATCCAGTAGTTTTTGAAGGTCAAACTCGACACCAAGCTTGATGTCATCGCTCTTCTTGTCCGATGAAAAATTGCCGAGCCTGATAGTTTTCGTTGTCGTCAGTTTTATCCAGTCGGAGTAGAGTGGATAGGCAAACCCAACATCCCAGACATACTCGTTTTCATCTTTTTCCATGGGTGGATCGCCGACGGTCAAGGTTGTCGTTTCTGCGCGGCCAAAGCCCAGCCCGATTGTCGGTTGAAGCCTCCACACATTTGTACCCAACGTTATCCGAACAGGCTCGACGGTCCATCGTGATACTTTGTTTGTTGCAGCTGGTAGAAAAGTGTTTTCCTTTTCGTAGGAGACCTTGGTGCCGAATATAATTGGTACACCATAGACCGCCGTTGCTTTCCATTTGTATTCAAAGCCAGTCGAAATTGCCTCAACATCTTTACCTGCCTCACCCTTGTTCGAATAGCCTACCGATAGTGCGATCTTGTCGAATAGTGGAGCCGGCGGCGCTGTCCTCTTGACTGCGTCCGGATTGGATACACTCACACCCTTTGCAAAACGTTCATCGGCAAGTGGATACGCCGATATCTTGTAGTACTCATGTACGTTATCCAGCTTCGTTTGTACTTCCTCCTTGACGTAACGCTCAGCTTCAGCCCCTTCTATCTGGCCGTTGTGGTCGAGGTCGTATTTGCGAAAAATCGGGTGGTTGACGTATCGAAGAACAGCGTGGGCCTCTGGTCCTGGCTCAATAATGCCGTTCTTATTGAAGTCCATCTGTTCAACTTCGCTTTGTCTGATCTCATCAGCGAGGTAGCCGACTTCGGTTGCAAACTGGATCTCAGCATGTGCCGATATCGTTGCGAGCAAGAATAGGGCAAGTGGGAAATTTCGCATCGGTTGCCTCCGCAATTCAGAGCCTTGTGGTCACAGTGGCTCGTTTTGGGGTTCTTTTTCTAACTATAGTCGAAATTTCCCAAATATCTTCGCGGTTCTGGATGGGAGCGTCTTCGCGCCGTTTGGTCGGGAGGTGCGGGAGATCGAGCCATCAGGCGGGCCGATATCGCTGATGATAAATATTATATCGATCATCTTGCCGGGGCTGGAGGTGGCGATTATTGGGTTTCCGATTGCTGTACAGCATATGAAGCTGGTGCAGGTGGCGTTGTTGCCGTTCGGGCATGTGATGCGGGAGGTTTAGAGATAGTCAGTCCGCCGCAGTCTCCTGCGTGGTGACGAAACGGGTCCGTAGCCTCCCTAGTCCGGGGTTGGTACGCTTTACTGATGGCAAGCCTCGACAAAACAGAAGTGCCCGTATCGTTCAGTGGTTTGTCCGATGACCGAAGCAAAGCTCTACTTTCTATACTTGGTGAAGCGGTAACGTCGGCACACGACATTGTATCCAGCTCGAAACTTGCGCCCCGATCCAAACCATTAAAGTCGCTCTCGCTGATGATTCTCCACAATATGGCTGAGAAGGGCGAAAGCGTCCATCAACTTGCCTCGAAAGGAATGTCCGCTGGGATCGAAGCAATCGTCAGGTCAATGTTCGAATCCTATGTCGATCTTCAGAACTTGCACAGCTATCCCGATCATTATCCGAATTACTTGTTCGCGGTCGTTGCATTAAATCAGCGAAAGCAAATTGAGATTGCTATCAAGAACCCTGAATGGCATTGGTCTGCCCTATCTCGACTTGAAGCTGCATCCTTCGCAGGAAGCACGCTCGAAGACTTTCAGGCACAAATGGTCGGCGAGGTAAATTATTTAAAAAGGAACCTTTCTGACCAGTTTTTTAGGGACACAGATAGAAAAAGGCTTGAGACGAGAATCGAAGTACGCGCCGAGTGGGCAGGGCTTCATGATAAGTACGACCAAGACTATAGATATCTGTCGGCCGTATCGCATTCGGACATGATCGACGTAACACCAAAGACCCAGGAACATGTGTCGGCGTGGTGGCCGCCGGAGCGCCGGCCCTGTTCGAGTGCAGCTGTATGGGCGGCGGCGACTTACCTCATTGAGGCGATAGACAAGGTCACCAAAAAGTTGAAGCTGCGCCGCCACAAGTTAATTGCTCTAGAAAGGCGATTGGAGGATTGGTTGGGCGGTGGTGAGAAATAGTTCTCGTCAAATACTTGAATCCTCCCCTCGAGCGTTGACTTTTTCAGTGCCGATCTCGGCTGTCTTGCCGGAGATCGTGGAGCAAACAATTGTGCATGAAGGATTTTAGGATGATTAGTATTTATTGGAATGGCTGGTTGACTAGAGCTGGCGTGTACCTTTTTGCAAGTCTACTCGTGTGTGCCAACGCTGAAGAACCTAAAGGTCTGCAGAGGCCCGACTTGCCTAGTGACGCGAAGGTCGTTAAAGGAACGATCATTGAAGAATCTGAAGAGTCCGGCACGATTCAAATTAAGGGCGTAGCTGTCGAGTATATTGAGGTTACAAAGATTTCCCGATGCGAGGCAGAGTGGGATGAGTACTGCGAAACGACATATCCGCGAAATCCAACCAAGCCTGGTTATCTTCGTTGTAAATTCAGCCACCAAAATCAATCGGCTAACGGAAACTGGACCTTCTCCTTGAGGTCCGACGATAATATCCGCTATTCCTACTATCATTTCGTTGCAAGGGCTGGGCTGCCGGGTAGCGGGCGAGATTGGATTCAAACTCGCAATAGTTATTTCTGGGTAAAAGACGATACGCCACCTGAAGTTCGACGAATTTGGTGCGACCTACCGCTAAACAATGAGCCTTACAAGTATTGCGAATCGTCGATATTTACACCATGTGGGTTCTATCCGAAAAAGCCGTGGCCTGACGCGGGGCCTTATCCCGAGACAGTTCCGCAATCACCTGTAATAACGGAACCTCGTGAGGGATGAGGATTGGAAGCCGCATGGTCGAGCTCTTTACTGCATCGATATGTGGATTTCCAGAAACTATTTTTGTACTTAGCTGTAATAGTCGCGACCCGATCTGACAGTTACCGATCCTGATGGT
>TARA_R110002096_G_scaffold424348_1_pt1 | contig 19894 bp, 21 predicted proteins | sample TARA_R110002096 | Tara Oceans TARA_R110002096 (sample SAMEA4397295) | marine metagenome | biome: Polar Biome; feature: [DCM] deep chlorophyll maximum layer (ENVO:01000326); material: water (ENVO:00002006), including particulate matter (ENVO:01000060) such as... | depth 35 m
ATCAAATCAAAAAACTGCTACCCTGGAACTATCCCGCAAGCCTAAGTTCCGGGTGATTGCCGCATCGCTTACGTTTCTTTCATTACGTTTATATTTCATACGGTCTTTGAAGGTTTTTATTATAGCCTTTCATTTGACTGTATCGCTAGGTATATATGAAGCACAGTATGATTCAGCAAAGTGAGTAATAAATGACATTAGGAACGGCTATGTTTTTATCATAACTGTTCTTAGTAATCATTATATTATTTGTAATGACTGTACGTCGTCAGGTTTATTTGGGCATTTAAGTATTTATATTAAGAGAGTATCCGTAATGGTCAAGGACGATTTTCGGCCCACATTCGGTTTTCTGTAATGAGTGTGTTTGCAAGTATTGCGAGCTTACGCATAACAGCCACCAAAGCCACTTTGGTTGGTTTGCCTAATGCCTTTAGGCGCTTGTAAAAGAGGGCCATATCTCTGTTGGCTTTCAAGGATGCAACGGCTGCCATATAAAGAGCTTTTCTAACGTTGTAGCGGCCACCCCGAATGAAGCGTTTTCCGCTCCAGGAGCCACTATCACGCGCGAGCGGAGCCACACCGACCAAGCTTGCTATTTGTTTTACAGAGACAACACCAAGCTCGGGCATATCGGCCAGCAATGTAAATGCCGTCACAGCCCCAACACCCGGAATGCTCATCAAAATAGCACGGCGTCTGCAGAGGTCTGGGGAACTTTCTACCTTTTCAGATATTTCTTTATCTATTTGCGCGAGATGTCGCTTGCATTGCGCACGTGCCTGATCAAATTGTCTGCGAAGAATTTTGCTTTGAACCTCCTGGGCATGGTTGGTAATTTGGTTCATACGTTTTATCAAAGCCCTGCGGGCTGACATTAGTTCTTTAATTTCATAAAGTTGATCGTCGAACTGATTGTGTGAATCTGGTTCGACCTTGGCTGAATAAAGGGCAATCAATTTAGCATCTATGCCGTCAGTTTTAGCCTGGAGCCCTATTGCATCAGCAAAACGTCGTGTGCGCTGAGGGCTAAGTAGAGCAACATTGTAACCACATTGGTTTAGATATCTTAAGAGTTCGAGGTGGTATCTTCCGGTTGCTTCCATGGCAATCTGAGTGATTGGCCACTTTCGCAAGAACCGGTCGAGAGCCACTATGCCTTTCTTATTATTTCCAAATGATTTTGCTTTGCCGAGTGGATGAATATGCACATCCAATTTCAATTTTGAGACATCAATGCCAATATAGATGGCTTGAAGTTCAGTCGTGCTGTATAATTGTGTCATTGCCATATCCTACACTTGTCATGCGGGGCGTGTCCCTCTGGTATCCGTTCAGGTCATTGGCGAATAAGCGGGCGATCCTACTCTCTTCCGGTGCGTCACACCTGGGTTTCTGACGATCCGCTCCACTTCACCGTCGTCCGGTGGCCACCGGACGACGGTCATCATTCTATCGCAAAAATGACAGGCACAGTATAAGACAAGTATTTTGTTTGCTGGTAATAGAGGTGGTACCTAATAATAGGATTGTATTAGCAACAAAAATGTGTGGATATGCGTCTGTCTGTTCCCCGTCAAATCCTATGAGACCATTTAAAGTATGCTTATAGTAAGTAACTCTTCCCCCAAAAACAGACATGTTCAGATTTTTTTCTATCATCAATAAAGCATCACACTACGAATACTCTCCCCCGCATGCATAAGGTCAAATGCCTTATTAATATCATCAAGTGGCATAGTATGCGTGATCAGGTCATCAATATTGATCTTTCCATCCATATACCAGTCAACAATCTTAGGAACGTCCGTCCGTCCTCGAGCACCACCAAAGGCGCTACCCCGCCAAATACGGCCCGTAACCAGTTGGAAAGGACGGGTTGAAATTTCTTTACCTGCGCCGGCAACACCGATAATGATACTTTCTCCCCAGCCTTTATGGCAACATTCCAATGCTTGACGCATGGTATTCACATTGCCGATACATTCAAAACTATAGTCCGCACCACCATTGGTCAGATCCATAATGGCCTCAACCAATTCTGGTGATTTTTTTGGGTTAATAAAGTCGGTCATGCCAAAAGTCTTGGCCATTTCGACCTTGCTTTCATTAATATCTATACCAATAATTTTATTGGCCCCAACCATACATGCTCCTTGAATAACATTTAAGCCAATACCACCCAATCCAAATACAACCACATTGCTTCCTGGTTCAACCTTGGCATCAAAGGCAACAGCACCAACACCAGTTGTTACACCACAACCAATATAACAGACCTTATCAAAAGGAGCATCTTTACGAATTTTTGCCAGTGCTATTTCCGGTAAAACCGTGTGATTGGAAAAGGTCGAACACCCCATATAATGTAGTATTGGCGTACCATCCAAAGAAAAACGACTAGTACCATCGGGCATCAGGCCAGCCCCTTGCGTTTCCCTTATTGACTGACAAAGATTAGTCTTAGGATGCAAGCAATAATCACATTCCCGACATTCCGGTGTATAAAGGGGAATCACATGATCGCCAACTTTCAAGGATTTTACCCCTTCGCCGACTTCTACCACTACACCAGCTCCTTCATGGCCCAATATGGCAGGAAAGGTACCCTCTGGATCATCACCAGATAAAGTAAAGGCATCAGTATGACAGACACCAGTAGCTTTCAATTCCACAAGCACTTCTCCCGCACGAGGGCCATCAAGGTCAACAGTTTCAATACTTAATGGATCGCCAGCTTTAAAGGCAACTGCAGCACGTGTTTTCATGATAAATTTCCTGCTTGAATATTCTAGTTAAACAAATTTTATATTGAACATCACTTGATGACAATATATTTATATATTCAAATAGTATTTCTATATGGAAACAAATGATGCAAATCTGGAACGGTATTGAAGAATTCGTAAGAGTAGTCGAAAAAAGGTCTTTCTCTGGGGCTGCAAAGGCGATGGGGCTGTCCAAGTCTCACATATCCAAACATATAAAAAAACTTGAAAACCACCTTGGGGTTACCCTTATCCACCGCACCACCCGTAAATTAAAACTCACCAATCAGGGGCAGGAATTTTTCCTGAAATGTCAGACCATTATACATGATCTGGAAGAAGCGCGCGCCAGACTGGTCAATGAAACTACCGATCCCAGGGGCCATATCCGCCTTACCGTTGCCGGTGCATTTGGCGAAGATTTCCTGAGCCCTGTTATCTCCGAATTCTTACTGGACTATCCAGATGTTAGCGTAGATATAACTTTTACCAACCGACGGGTTGACCTGCTTGAAGAACAATTTGACCTCGCCATCAGGTCAGGTATGGATGATAAAAACACTACGGAAGGAGAAAAGCTTTTTTCCCATCCCCTGATCACGGCGGCAAGCCCCCATTATCTTAATAAACGTGGCGTCCCTCAAAGTATAAAAGAACTTAAATCCTATAACTGTCTTTGTGGGACTCTGCCACGCTGGCGGTTCAAGACAGGTGGACATGTACGGGAAATTACTGTCAATGGAACCTGGCACTCTAACAACGGGCGCGCCCTTGTTCATGCCGCAAAGGCGGGTCTTGGAATCATTCAGGTGCCAGATTTTTATGTAACAGAAGCACTTGCCGAAGGTGTTCTTACAGAAATATTTATGCCCTTTCGTGTTGCCAACAACAGCTTTTGGGCCATTTACCCCAAAAGTCACCACGTACCGAGGAGAACTCAGATGCTAGTAAAATATATACAGAATAAATTAACTAACACACATAAAAATTCCTGACAATCTACGGCATATAGGAACCAATCCTCATAGGGTAAGTGCGATCAAAATCAAGCCCCTCAATGCCCCAGAACAATAGCTAATCCCTGTAGCCGCAGAGTAGAGAATACAATAATCATTCCAAACAAGAATTTCTTATCTGTAATAATTTAGGGTGCTGCTGTGACCCGCAGGACATCCAGTGAAGTCTTGACAAGATTCATGGAGTGGTGTTTTAACTTCCAATTAAGTTTTATAAATAAAAATTAATTGGACTAATTATCACCAATTGATAACTTATGTGTAATGTTACATAAGTATGGCCTTATGCAGAGGCCTCTTGAGATGAAAAATTTTTAAAAATGAGGAAATAAAGAGTAGCTATGCAAAAAACACCTTATGACATACTCGGCGGTGAGGAAGGCTTGCGGAAACTGTGTGCGGCTTTCTACCATATTATGGATACGTCGGACCAGACCGTTGAGATCAGGGCCATGCATGGAGAAAGTTTGGCAGAAATTGAAGCAAAGCTATGTGATTATCTAACGACATGGTTAGGGGGGCCGAATATTTGGACTGAAAAAAATGGTGGTATGTGTCTGACCGATTCACATGCGCCCTATAAAATTGGACCAAAAGTGCGGGACCAGTGGTTATTTTGTATGGAGAAGGCCTTGGAAGAAGTGAAGGCCTCAGAAGAAGTTCGTAATTTACTTAAAGAACCATTTTGGGGCATTGCCAATATGGTGAAAAACTCTACGGAAGATTAAAACCGCTGACGTCATTGGCTGCCAGTCGATCAAAACGACGGAAAGCGGCGGTATTTATGGCTTTGACGTAGGCAAGAAGGTCAAAAGGCTGCAAACGTCACATCATGACCGACACGACAGGTCTTCTGATTGAGATGGTCGTACACAGTGCTTGGGTTCAAGGACCTGAAAAAATCCCCTCTAAAGTTTACCAGCCCCTGAGATAATAGTTCGTCAATAATTTCTTGCTTGATAACCATAATATTCTCCCTCTTTTGGGAATTGTATAATATGGCCATTTACACAGTTAGCCGGACAGGCTCCCTGAAAGGATCTACCCCGCAATATGTCTTGTATCTGTTGAGAATTTGTAAAACTCCTGCTGCCAGTCGGACGCATGGTTTGTCAGCCTGACATTTACCGCTGTAACCTTATATTCGGGGCATTGCGTGGCCCAATCCGCATTATCGGTGGTCACCACATTGGCGCCTGACCCCGGCATATGAAACGTCGTATAGATCACACCAGGCTGCATACGGTCCGATATCTTGGCCCGCAGCGTGGTGTCTCCCATTCGGCTTTCAATATTGATCCAGTCTCCGTCCCGAATATTACGGTCCGCCGCATCCGTATGATGAATTTCCAGAATATCCTGATCATGCCAGACATTATTATCCGTCCGCCGTGTCTGCGCCCCCACATTATATTGGCTGAGAATACGTCCCGTTGTCAGTATCAGCGGGAATTTACGGCTGACCTTTTCTGTGGTGGGCACAAATTCGGTAATGACAAAGTTCCCCTTGCCGCGCACAAATTTATCCACATGCATAATCGGTGTTCCGTCCGGCGCGGATGCGTTGCACGGCCATTGTACGCTGCCTTCCGCGTGGATTTTGTCAAAACTTACCCCTGTGAAAGTCGGGGTCAGGCGGGCAATCTCATCCATAATTTCTGACGAACTCGCATAAGACATGGCATAGCCCATGGCCCGTGACAGGCGACAGGTGATCTCCCATTCATCAAGCCCCGCCAGAGGTTCCACAGCCTTGTTGACCATGCTGATCCGCCGTTCCGCATTGGTGAAGGTGCCGTCCTTCTCCAGAAAACTGGTGCCGGGGAAAAAGACATGCGCAAAACGGGCCGTTTCGTTAAGGAATAAATCCTGCACGATAAGACAGTCCAGGTTTTTTAAGGCCGCCTCCACATGATGGGTGTTGGGGTCGCTTTGGGCCACATCTTCCCCCTGAATATACATGCCACGATAGTTCCCCGCGACCGCCTCATCAAACATTTTTGGAATACGGAAACCGGCCTCTCCATCAAGTTTAATACCCCAGTCCTGCTCAAACTGACTGCGAACCTGATCGTCTTCAACGGAACGGTAACCGGGAAGTTCATGGGGGAAAGATCCCATATCACAGGACCCCTGCACATTATTCTGTCCCCTGAGCGGATTAACGCCCACACCGGAAAAACCAATATTTCCCGTCAACATGGTAAGATTAGCCAGCCCCATAACCGCCGTCGATCCTTGGGAATGCTCGGTAACGCCCAGACCATAAAATATAGCAGACTTCCCTTTACCATTCTCTTTTCCACCAAGCGCATATAGTCGGGCCGCCGCACGCAGGTCCGCCGCGGATACGCCCGTATATTGTGCCGTATGCTCCGGCGAATTTTTGGAATCCAATATAAACTGCCGCCAGTCCTGATAGGCCTGATCCTCACATCTTTCCGCCACATAATCCGCATCTTCCAGACCTTCTTCCACGATCACATGGGCGATGGCATTTATGACCGCCACATTATTACCGGGCATCAAAGGGAGATGGTAATCCGCCTTGATATGCGGGGTTTTCACCAAATCAATAGCACGGGGGTCAATGATGATCAGCCGCGCCCCTTGACGCAGGCGTTGTTTCATGCGGCTGCCAAATACCGGATGGGCATCGGTGGGATTAGCCCCAACAACCAATATCACATCCGCGTCCATAACACTGTCAAAAGTCTGCGTTCCCGCAGACGTCCCCAGCGTTTGATTGAGGCCATATCCCGTGGGGCTATGACAGACACGGGCGCAAGTATCCACATTATTATTGCCAAAGGCGGTGCGAATTAACTTCTGCACCACATATACTTCTTCATTAGTGCAACGGGACGATGTAATGCCACCAATGGATTTACGACCATATTTTTCCTGAACCGCCTTTAATTGTGTCGCCGCATAGGAAATAGCCTCGTCCCAACTGACTTCCCGCCATGGGTCCGTAATTTTTTCACGGATCATCGGTTTCGTCATGCGGTCTTCATGGAAGGCATATTCCCATGCAAACCGTCCCTTGACGCAAGAGTGCCCATGGTTGGCCTGACCGTCTCTCCATGGTGTCATACGAACAACGTCGCCGTCTTTCATTTCTGCCTTGAAGCCGCAACCAACACCGCAATAGGCACAAGTGGTCAGAACACTATGCTCTGGTGCGCCTTTTTCAATAACATTTTTTTCAAGCAGGCTGTCGGTTGGACAGGCGGACACACAGGCCCCGCAAGAGACACAATCGCTGGTCAGGAAATCCTGACCCTTACCAGCAACAATTTTGCTGTCAAACCCGCGACCTTCCAACGTTAGTGCAAACGTGCCCTGCACCTCTTCGCAAGCCCGCACACAACGGGAACAAAGAATACATTTGGAGGGGTCAAACTGAAAATACGGATTGCTATCATCAATGATAGACTTCAGGTGGTTATGCCCCTCTGTTCCATAGCGACTATTATGCATGCCTAATAGTTTCGCCAAATCTTGCATTGGTAAATCATCACTTGACGGATGATCAGATAAATAAAGATCCATCACACCACGGCGAAGGTCCGTCAGCCGGTCCGACTGAGTAGTGACTTTCATGTCCGCTTCAGCAGGCGTAGTGCAAGAAGCAGACATTTTAATACCTTGGCCTTGCCGCCCCTCAATCTCCACCAGGCACAATCGGCAAGAGCCAAAGCTTTCCATGCAATCTGTGGCACAAAGGCTTGGGATGTCCGTGTCGATGGTTGCTGCCGCCCGCATGACGCTGGTACCTTCTGTGACGGTAACGGGCTTGCCATCAATTTCCAATGTGACGGAATTGTCCGAAGCGACCTCCGGTGTGCCAAAATCTTTTTCTATAATCAACGTCATTTCGTCACCTTAAAATCTTTAGGCCAATGTTTTAATGCACTTAACACGGGAATTGACGTCATACCGCCCATGGCACAAAGCGAGCCATTCTCCATCACATCACATAAGTCTTTAACCAAATCCAGGTTTTCCTGATGGTTTTCACCCGCCTGAACCTTTGCGATCAGCTCCGCCCCCCGTACCGATCCAATACGGCACGGCGTGCATTTGCCACAACTTTCTTCCACACAGAACTCAAAGGCGAATTTTGCCTGTTCCGCCATATCCGCCGTCTCGTCAAAGACCACAATACCACCGTGACCCAAAACCGCGCCCGCTTCTGAGAATGCCTCATAATCCATGGGCAAATCAAGGTCACCAGACCCGAGGTAAGCCCCCAGAGGGCCGCCAACCTGCACAGCCTTTAAAGAGGTATCGGTCAAGGTGCCGCCGCCATATTCTTCGATCAGTTCACGTAAACTAACCCCAAAAGCCTTTTCCACCAGACCGCCACGGGCAATATTACCCGCCAATTGGAAGGCGATTGTACCACGGGAACGACCCATACCGAAATTCTGATAATATTCCGCCCCCTTCGCCATTATGATCGGCACAGAGGCCAGCGATAAGACATTATTGACCACAGTGGGCTGGCCAAATAATCCTTCCAATGCAGGCAGAGGGGGTTTCGCCCTGACCATGCCACGCTTGCCTTCAAGGCTATTCAACATGGCGGTTTCTTCGCCGCAAACATAGGAGCCGGCCCCCATGCGAACCTCTATATCAAAATTGTGCCCTGAGCCTTTTATATTCTGCCCGAGCCATCCGGCGTCCCGGGCATTGATCAAGGCTTCGTTCAGAATTTGCTGACACAGCGGATATTCAGAACGGAGATAAATATAGCCTTCCGTGGCCCCAACGGCCAATCCGGCAATGATCATACCTTCGATCAAACAATAGGGGTCACTTTCCATGAGTATACGGTCGGCAAAGGTGCCACTGTCCCCTTCATCCGCGTTACAGCAGATATATTTCTGGTCGGCCGAGGCGTTCAGCACCGTATTCCATTTGATGCCCGTGGGAAACGCCGCCCCGCCGCGCCCGCGAAGGCCGCTGTCAGTGACCTGTACAACAATCTCTTCCGGGGTCATTGCAAGGGCTTTTTCAAGACCCGTAAAGCCGCCATTGGCCTGATAATCGTCTATAGACAGGCTATCAATTAATCCACAACGGGCAAACGTCAACCGATCCTGCGTTTTCAGATAAGGAATATCCGCCGTCAGGCCCTGACATAATGCATGATCGCCGCCGTCAAGAAAATCGGCGTCAAACAGGCTCGCGACATCTTCGACCATCACATTGCCATAAGCCATACGACCCTGATCGGTCACAACCTCCACCAACGGCTCAAGCCAGCTCATGCCCCATGAACCATTACGGATAATTTCCACGTCTCGGCCCCGTTTTTCTGCCTCGGCCAGAAATTCCAGAACAAGCTCATCGGCCCCCATTGAGATGGCCGTGGTTTCCAGCGGAACGTAAAGGGTGACAAGACCCGTCATGATGAAACCCCTTTCAACAGACTGTCCAATCGGGCTGTCGTCATGCGGCCGTGTATTTTTCCATCCATTGTAAGGTTGGGCGATATGGCGCAATTGCCCAGACAATAAACGGCTTCTAGCGTGAAATGCCCGTCGTGGCTGGTTTCGCCAAGCCTAATACCAAGCATTTCCTGCGCATGGGCCGTCAGTGCCCGGCTGCCCCGCGCCTGACAGGATTCCGCCTGACAAATCTGGATCACATGATGTCCCGCAGGTTCGCTTCTGAAATCATGATAGAAGCTTTTAACGCCGTAAACTTCAGCACGCGACAGGTTAAATGCATCGGCAAGCAGGTCATAACTTTCCGGCGGCACATAACCAAAGGCATGTTGAAGCCCGTGCAGAGCTTCCATCAAGCCGGCTTTCAGGCAAGCGTATATATCAATGATCTGACGGGCCTCAACCTGGTCCCATTCAGCCCTTTCAAGATGTGTCTCATCACTCATTTCTTCAGGCACATATCATCCTTTGTTTATCCTGTTAAAATAAATCTTAGCTCATATTTTGATAATGTATACTCGGAATTCTTTGACAATGTATGCCTGGAATCCGTAGTGAACAGAAAAATATTAATCTAATTTTTCAAAACATATTTTACTGTTTATATGGCTAAACCACCACCGACCGGTGGTGGTAGATTTAGGGGTGGTATTACATCATCCGCGACTATTCCGCTTGTTGAACAGAAGTATATTGGTTAATAACAATTACGTACAGACAACTTAGATATATGATACTAAATAAGATTGCCTGCGCTCACACAAATCTATCACGAGACAAGGGTTAATTCCTTATCTCGTGACAAAGGGTGAAATTCAGCCAATAGCTTGATTTTTGGACTAACCACCGTAATTATGTAATATTAACATTATGGTCTGAGGTCTTCCGGTCGTTGAATACCTCTATTATGTTTCGAGATTAATTCCCGGAATGCCAAAATATTTGTATCTGCTTCAAACAATGATTCATCAATCCATCCATAGTCATCAGCATAGGCTTCTTCTGCTGCTTCGCGAGCCCATATATCGGGACTATTAAAGTCTTCGAGGCCAAAAACTTTCCATCGAGAATGGTACTCCTGTATAAAATCACGTTTTTCTTCCTCTGAGTGGACTGTTTTCCCAATCGTTTGGATATACATATGGTTCTCTGCATCCACTGGCACATAAAATTCAAACTGTGTCAGTGATGGATCGGGCCAAGGATCAACCTTTAACGTAGCTGGCATCCATATGCTTATCTGGCCCGGAATAAGGTTTTTTCCTTCCAGACTGGTATCACTAATTTCAAGAACCTTCTCTCCCTCGATGGTTCCATGAAACGCTGGCACTAGGTGCTGACCTTCGTAAGAATCTACAATGCCTCTTGGTTTTGAGGGGTCGTCGTGAGTTTCCCATCCCTTGACGGGTGTTTCCGGCGGAGCAAACCCAAGAGGTAGTAATAAATTGTTATTAGCAATCAGTTTGGCATCACGGTGAATATAGATATGGGTCGTATCGAATCCATTTTCCACTCCCTGTCGCCAATTTGACTTGACGTTTTCCCGCTTGCCCATAATGTATTTATCTTCATCAAGAAAATTTGGCGGAAGATCAGTAGAAAGGGGCGGGACATCGAAGTCAGAATCACCGATGAAAACAAAAACAAGCCCCTTTGCTTCTTGCGACGGAAAGCTTTTGATCCCGCGAGTGCCATCTGCAATCTTGGAATTAGGAGCCGCTATGACATTAGTTAATTTACCATCAGACCAACGGTAAGTGAATCCATGATACCAACAAGTTATTGACCCCTTCGTATGGCACTCAAGTTTGCGTGAAAGTTTTACATTCCTATGCATGCATTTATCACGGATAACATGTACTTCACCATCAACGCGGTTGATTAATAAATTTTCACCTAAAACCTTGGCTGTTACCGGTTGACCTTCTTCTACTTCGTTAGAGAATAGTACTGGATACCAATGGTTTTTAAAACCTAACTTGGCTTCTACGTAGCCTTTCCATTTCCTAGAACGTTTTAGGATGTCTGGATCAACTAACTGATTATAATCGGACATGGGACTCTCCAAAAAAATGAGGTATAAAACAAATTTAGATGCCTACTGACAACACAATCAAAGGCTCTAAATGATGGTTAGATGTAGTATCGATTTCATCTGTCAAATTTCTTTATATTGTTAGGAATCATATCAACTTGGCTCATGAAAATCAAAATTCTCGAAACGCAAGATTGCTTCAACTCCTAGTAATAATTCACTAGTGTGCGCCTTAGAAGCTAATAAATTTTTGCCGTACATTATGATTGTCCTACTGTTTGAACTTAATATCGTCCTACGATTATTTATCGTAAAGAAATTTTTTATATTGTCAAGAGATAGTTTGGACTTATGGTATCTCTCTATTTCATTTCCCTCTTTAAACGTTCAAGCAGCACCCCAAACAACGCTCCATACAGTCTGGCAAGGCTTGGTCATATGGCTGTCAAGATGAGAATATTAACAAGCAAGTGATGGATATTATGAGTGTCCCTGCTGACACTAATAATAAATACAGAATGAAGATGTGGTTTTGTTTATGGGGTCTCATTACCTTATATAGGGAGCTTTCCCTCTTTCATCTATTCAGGGCAATAAGCATAACAATAACACACCATGTGTGGTCAAAAACAAAATACAAATTATTTAGAAAGATTGCTGTACAACTATCTATCTTTGCATTAATTTTAATACAAAAATCGTAGGACGTATTTATAGAGCGCGTGTCGGTTAAGTGGTTCCCATCTAGTTTGACATTTAATGCGATATTTTTATTGACAAGGAATATTTATACATATAGATAGTAGGAAGAATATTGTCCTACGAATTAAGAGCGGAGAAGATAATGACAACAAGTACCAAATTAAACTGGCCAGCAGATGATTTCTCTCGAGTGCCGTATCGCGTATTTACAGATGAATCTGTTGTGGACGCAGAGCAGGCTAATATCTTCAACGGATCCCAATGGAATTATCTTGGCTTAGCTGTTGAACTGCCAAATCCAGGTGATTTTCTGACCACTTACGTGGGGCAGACGCAAGTTATACTAAATCGTTGTGAGGATGGGACGCTTGCTGCTTATGTGAATAGCTGTTCGCATAGGGGAGCTCAGTTGGTCCGTAATATACGCGGAAACAAGCTTTCCCATAGTTGTGCCTACCATCAATGGTGTTTCGATACTAAGGGTGACCTCATTGGGGTGCCGCAGCAGCGTGGCGTGAAGGGCAAGGGGGGCATGCCAAAGGACTTTGATAAAAAGTGCCATGGTCTTAAAACATTACGCGTTGAGGAATATAAAGGTCTCGTTTTTGGTACCTTCTCTTTGGAAATGGAGAGTCTGTATGACTATCTCGGACCTAAGATTCGGCCAGAGATTGATCGCATTTTTGATCGTCCTGTTAAGTTGCTTGGTTACTATCGGCAAAGCATACCATGCAATTGGAAATTGTATGTTGAGAATGTTAAGGATCCTTACCATGCGGGTCTGCTGCATCTCTTTCATGTTACTTTTGGCATCTATCGACCGACTATGTCAGGCAAGGTCTTTATGGACCTGGAGCGTGGACATAGCGTGCTCCGTACGGCCGACATCGATGAGGATATGTCGGAGGTGAAATCCACTTACGATGGGATTGATAAGTATCGTGAGAACTACAAACTCGCCGATCCATCACTTTTTGACGTTAAGCCAGACTATGATGATAAAGTTACGAATATGATCATGATGATTTTTCCTAATCTTATGCTGGGTCAGGTAGCGAACACCTTTCAGACGAGACATGTGCGTCCTAAGGGTGTTGATGAATTTGAGCTCTATTGGACTTATTTCGCTTTCGAGGATGATGATGAGGAAGCTGTAGAGGGTAAGCTGCGCCAATCGAATTTTATTGGGCCAGCAGGTTATATATCCCTGGAAGATGGAGAGGCTGGCCGCATGGTTCAGACTGGGATTGCGAGCCGAGGTGGCGATTCTTCTTTTATAGAGATGGGTGGGCGCGGCGAGATAGCTGACGCCGATACGCTTAGTACAGAGGTTGCGGTTCGCGGTTTCTGGAAACGTTACGCAGAGGCGCTAGACGGTGCTGTTGAAGAGGAGAGTGAATGATGTCTAAAAAAGATATGGAACGAGAAATCTGTAATCTGTTAGATGATTATGTCGTTGTTATTGATGAAGATCGGCTAGAAGAGTGGCCGGACTTTTTTCTCGAAGATGCGCAATATCGTATCCTTTCTCGGGAAAACCAAGAGCTTGGCCTGTCGGCGCCAATAACCTATTACTATAGCCGCGCCATGCTACAGGATAGGGTTACTGCTTTGCGCGATGCCTTGACTTATGGTGCCGTTTATATGCGTCATATTGTTTCTCCGCCCCGCATACGTATGCAGGATGATGGAGACATCAAAGTAAGCTCAAATGTCGCGATCTATCAGTCGACGGAAGAAGGTGTCACGCGTCTGTTTGTTGTTGGTCGCTATGAGGATGTTGTGGTACTTACGGATGATGGGCCGCGATTCCGTTCACGCGACGTGATCCTCGATACGTTTGCCATCCCCGATAATATTGCGGTTCCGCTCTAATGGTAGAAGCATCTCCTTTCAATAGATTACATCAAAAAAATATCGAGTTCCAAGGTTTAAAATTCAACGCGTATGAGGGCGGGAATGGGCGGCCGCTACTACTCGTACATGGTTCTGGACCTGGTGCGTCAAGTATTGGAAACTGGCGGTTGGTGTTGGATGAATTAGCTGAGCATTATCATGTGCTTGCTATTGACCTTATCGGTTTTGGTGAGTCAGATAGAAAACCAGAACCGCCTTATTTCGATTTTAATCTATGGGTAGAACAATCAAGAGCGGCTCTTGATTATTTGGGTGATGATAACATCGGTATTATAGGGCATTCCCTAGCAGGTGCGATAGTTTTGAAACTAGCAGCTACGGATGATCGCGTTGGAGCCGTGTTGACAACAGGCGCAATGGGCGCCCCGATGAAGGTAAATGAGGCACTGGTGGACCATGTTTGGACATGCCCGCGCTCACGTAAGCAGATGCAGGTCGCCGCTGGTTCGCTGGTTTATGACAAGAGTCTGATTACCGATTCTTATCTCGACTTCCGGATGCAAGTTATCGGAACGAAAGAATATCAGGATTATTTCGATACTATGTTTGACGGATCATATGAACGCTTCATTGAAGCGGCTACCCTTGATGAGGAAACTTTAGCCGCAGTAGAAGTTCCTGTAATGATGCTTCATGGCCGTAATGATTTGCCTATTCCCGCAGAGACTGGGTCTGTCGCACTGTTTCCTAAGCTGCCACAGGCTGATCTCCTTCTTCTCTATGGCTGTGGTCATTCAATCGCAATGGAGAGAAAAAAGACCTTTCTTGCTGCGATCAAAGGGCATTTTGTATGAGAAGCAATACAGTCTAACAGCTAAATGAAATGAAACAAATAAAGGTGTCTTAAGCATGAATTTTACTAGTAAGAACATAACATGTGTCGGTCTCCGTACACATTATATTGAGGCGGGCACGGGTTTTCCGGTAGTTCTGGTTCATGGTGGTGGCGCGGGAGCAGACGCAATAGGCAATTGGGAAACTACCATCGAAGAGCTTAGTGGGAAATACCATCTTTTCGCCCCTGATATGGTGGGCTTTGGCGGTACTGAGGTGCCACGTTCCGAGGATTATGGGTTCTCACAAGAAGAACGCGAAACTCATCTTGAAGCCTTTATTGAGGAGCTCAATGTTGGTAAGGTCATACTCGTTGGAAATTCCATGGGGGGGCTTACGAGTTTGGGTGTGGCGCGAAATCGTCCAGACCTTGTAGAGAAGCTTGTTTTGATGGGAAGTGCTGGGATACAGGCTGAATTTTCACCGCAACTTCGCTCGATTGTGGAATATGATTTCTCTCCAGAAGGTATGGAACGGATTGTCGAGGCCTTAACGGGTCCAGATTTTGTCGCATCCAAAGAACTTGTGGATTATCGTTATAAGCTGACAATAGGTGAGCAAGCACGTTTTGCCTATGATCGCATCGTCGCCTGGATGAAGCATAATGGTGGCTTGCATGTTAATGAAGATTTGATAGCGAGGGTCACCGTACCAACGTTGGTAATGGCGGGAAAAAATGATCTTGTAGTTCCATTGTCGAGCGCATACCGTTTCCTGGAGTTAATCCCACAGAGTTGGGGCGTTATTATGCCGTCTTGTGGTCATTGGCCAATGATTGAGCACCCCAAAGAATTTTCTGCTATTGTCGAGAAATTTATAGAGAGAAAGGAATATCTATCATGACCTCTGAAAATGCAGTTTATGACTTTGTTGATCTTTTGAATAAAGATAAAGCATTGCTTGCGCGCTTTGAACGCGAACCAAAAGTTGTGCTCCAGCAAGCGAAACTTTCCGATGAGCAGCGTGATGCCCTATTCGACGGTTCACCCTCAAGGTTGGCAGAGATAGGAATACATCCGCTCGTTCTAATGCGATATTCTTTAGCTCGTAATCCGGAGATTGCGGAACTAATAAGTGCGCGGGATTATCTTGTGGATCTGGGGGAGGACAAGTTATGAGTACTATTGTTGGATCATTTGGTACCGGACATATTCTTTTACGCCGTCACAGTGCGGGTGAGGCAGGTGAGCGTGCGTATCAGGGTATGCGCGAACTCGGACGGCGCATAGCGGCACTTAAGCCCGATGTTGTCGTGATTGTTTCAAGCGATCATTTCTATAATTATCACGGTAATGAACCCGCGACATTCGCAATCGGTACCGAAGCTGACTTTGAGAGCTATGGAGATATGGATATTCCCCCTAGGACGATCGCAGGATCTTCCGTTCTGGCTGAGGCAATTATTGCCCGCGCAGAGAAGGAGGGTTTTCCGCTAGAACGGCTCGCCTCGTCATACAAACCGGACCATGGCGTTGTACTGCCCTACCTAATGATCGATAAACCACGCCCGGCGATAATCCCTATTATTATCAACTTGCATCAGGCGCCGACGATGAAACAGGGGTGGGATCTTGGCGAAATTATTCGGCGTGTCGTAGAGGAACGGGTTTCTGATAAGCAGCGTATTGTCGTCGTCGGTACTGGCGGTCTATCGCACTGGCTCGGTGTGCCCGAGATGGGTCGTGTTAATCCAGAGTTTGACGCTGAGGTTATGGATACGATCGTCGCAGGTGATGCTGTTAAGCTAACTGAATGGACCACAGAGTATATTGTAGAGCATGGTGGTAACGGAGGCCTTGAGATTGTTAACTGGGCAGTTATGGCAGGAGCTCTTCCTGGTGCCAGAGGAAAACGCCTTTATTACGAAGAATTGCCCGAATGGTTGACTGGCCTTGGCGGGGTCCAGCTTTATGCTGAAATAGGAGAAAAGTAAATGAGTGAAGAAAAGTTATTGCGTTTGTGCTCTAAATCGGAGATTGAGGACCAAACTTCAAAACGAATTATCTTACCTGAACATGATGCAATCGCTGTTTGTCGTTTGGGCGATAAATATTATGCGGTCGCCGATACCTGTTCGCACGGTCTAGCCTCGTTAAGCGAAGGGGATATTGAAGACGGCCAAATTTATTGCCCCTTTCACAGCGGATCTTTTGACATAAAAACAGGGGCTCCGGTTGAACGGCCATGTACAATTGCCATCGATACGTATCCTGTGATCGAAAAGGGCGAAGACCTTTTTATAGAATTATAGTATTTTTTTGATTCACTCTATCACTATTGAGCACACTCTGTTCTGCAGAGAAGTGGTGAAGTATATAGATTATGAGCTTCCCTTAGAAGGAAATTAGTATGACTTCTCATAAAGAAGTTATGGAGCGTTTACTCCATGCCTACAAGTCAGGCCCGATTCCACCCTTGCGCGATGCCCTAGAGCCTACTGATTCTGATGGTGCCTATGCTGTCCAATCAGCAAGCATCTCTCACTGGTTGGAACAAGGTCGGCGCATAGTCGGCCACAAGGTAGGTCTCACCGCGGCGGCTGTGCAAAAACAACTTAATGTTGATCAGCCTGATTATGGTGTATTGTTCCATGATATGCAAATATCTAATGGAGGCATATTACGAAAATCTCAGGTTATTCAGCCTAAAGTAGAGTCTGAAGTTGCACTTGTTATGGCAACGGATGTGTTTGATCCAGAGACTAGCCGTGAGGAGTTTACGGCAGCTGTAGAGTACGCCGCGCCAGCAATAGAGATTGTAGACAGCCGTATTGCAGATTGGGAGATAACATTTGCCGACACTGTCGCCGATAATGGATCCTCAGCCTTCTTCGTTCTTGGTGATGAGATGAAAAATCTAGACGGACTTGATTTGTGGTCATGTGGAATGGTGCTTGAAGTAAACGGAAATATCGTTTCGCTGGGCGCAGGTGCGGCATGTCTGGGGCATCCACTTAATGCGGCACTTTGGCTTGCGCGTACGTTAGCCAAACGCGGCGAAGGATTGAAAGCAGGTGACATCGTTTTGACAGGGGCATTAGGACCCATGGTGACCATAAACTCGGGGGATATTGTAAAAGCATCGATTGGTGGTCTCGGCACGGTTGATTTCAGATATGAGGAGGACCGTTAATGGTTAAAAAGACCAAGGTTGCAATTATCGGTTCAGGTAATATAGGAACTGACTTGATGATCAAAATTATGCGGCTTTCCGATATTTTGGAAGTCGCTTCGATGGTGGGTATTGATCCAGATTCTGATGGGCTCAAACGGGCTGAACGGCTTGGCGTATCAATAACTGCAGAGGGCATTGATGGACTAGTTACTCAGCCAGACTTTCCAAGTATTGAAATTGTCTTCGATGCAACCTCAGCGGGGGCGCATAAGAAACATGATAAGATACTGCAGTCATATGGCAAGAGGGTTATTGACCTTACACCTGCTGCGATCGGTCCCTATATCATTCCCCCAGTTAACGGTGATGCGAATCTCGATGCAACTAATGTAAATATGGTAACTTGCGGAGGTCAGGCAACAATCCCGATCGTGGCGGCTATTAATCGTGTGGCTAAGGTCAGGTACGGTGAAATTGTGGCATCTATTGCATCAAAATCTGCCGGTCCAGGTACGCGCGCGAATATAGATGAGTTTACCGAGACAACGAGCCAGGCAATTGAGGTAGTGGGCGGTGCTGACCGTGGCAAGGCTATTATTATTCTCAATCCCGCAGAACCACCACTGATTATGCGCGATACCGTTTATTGTATGACAGATGACGCTGATCCAGAAGCGATTACGGCTAGTGTCGAGGAGATGGTCGAACAAGTGCGTAGCTATGTGCCTGGCTATAGGCTGAAACAGGCTGTCCAATTTGAGCGAATCGGGGATAATCAACCGCTCCTGATACCAGAGATGAACGGGGAGTTCACTGGTCTTAAAGTCTCTGTTTTTCTGGAGGTTGAAGGAGCTGCACATTATCTTCCGGCTTATGCGGGAAATCTAGATATTATGACTTCATCTGCTTTAAAAACGGCAGAAAAAATTGCACATCGCATGCATGCAAAGGAGGCGATATGACCTTTGACCCTACGGTTTCTAAACTTTACATACAGGATGTGACACTACGGGATGGCATGCATGCCATACGTCATCAGTATGGCCTCGATCATGTGCGTAAGATCGCAAAAGCGCTTGATCAGGCCAAGGTAGATGCTATTGAGGTCGCTCATGGTGATGGCCTTAATGGATCTAGCTTTAACTACGGCTTTGGCGCGCATACCGACTGGGATTGGATAAATGCAGTCGCAGAGGTCCTTGAGCATAGTGTGTTGACTACATTGTTATTGCCAGGTATCGGTACTGTCGAGGATCTGAAGCAGGCGTATAAAGCAGGCGTCCGTTCTGTTCGTATCGCTACCCATTGCACGGAAGCGGATGTTTCCAAGCAGCATATTGAAGCGGCGCGAGGACTTGGTATGGACGTGTCTGGCTTTCTGATGATGAGTCATATGTCAGAGCCTGATGAGCTTGCACAACAGGCCAAACTGATGGAGGATTATGGAGCTCATTGTATCTATGTGACAGATAGTGGAGGTTCGCTTTCTATGGATGCATATGCGGCTCGGTTCCAGGCCTATGATCGTGTATTGAAGCCAGAAACCCAACGGGGCGTGCACGCCCACCATAATCTTTCCCTCGGTGTAGCCAATTCGATTGTTGCTGTTCAAAACGGCGCTGTCCGTGTCGATGCTAGTCTTGCCGGTATGGGAGCTGGTGCTGGGAACGCCCCCCTTGAAGTCTTTATTGCCGCAGCCGATGCCTATGGTTGGAATCATGGCACTGACCTATTTGCATTGATGGATGCCGCAGAAGAACTTGTCCGTCCACTTCAAGACCGTCCTGTTCGTGTAGACCGTGAAACGCTAAGCCTTGGTTATGCAGGTGTATATTCGAGTTTTCTCCGCCATGCAGAGAAAGCCGCACAGGATTATGGGCTCGACACGCGCACTATTCTAATTGAACTTGGCCGCCGTCGTATGGTTGGTGGGCAAGAGGACATGATTGTAGATGTCGCGCTCGATCTGGTAAGTGTAAAGGAGAGCAGGAATGACTAGAGTGGTAATTATCGGCGCGGGCCAAGCTGGTGCTCGGGCAGCTCTTACTT
>TARA_R110002096_G_scaffold100173_7_pt1 | contig 19879 bp, 17 predicted proteins | sample TARA_R110002096 | Tara Oceans TARA_R110002096 (sample SAMEA4397295) | marine metagenome | biome: Polar Biome; feature: [DCM] deep chlorophyll maximum layer (ENVO:01000326); material: water (ENVO:00002006), including particulate matter (ENVO:01000060) such as... | depth 35 m
CTTCCAATTGGTAGAGCTTCGATTTCAGAACCCGCATCGCGGTTTGGCGATTCTTGAGCTGGCTGCGTTCCTCCGTGCATCGAATCTTGATCCCACTGGGAATGTGATGCAGATGGACCGCAGTCTCGACCTTGTTGACGTTTTGGCCACCTTTTCCACCGCTTCGCGCCGTGGTGATTTCCACATCGCTTTCGTCCACTTCAATGTCGATATCGTCATTGATCTCTGCCGTTACATCCACGCTGGCAAAAGACGTATGCCGTTTCTTCGCCGAATCGAACGGAGAAATCCGCACCAGGCGATGAACTCCGCGTTCGGCACTCAAATTCCCGAAAGCGTAGTCCCCTATCACCCGCATCATCGCAGACTTGGTTCCGGCTTCCTCCCCGGCTTGATGCTCAACAACCTCGACTTTGAAACCACGATTTTCAGCCCACCGCTGATACATTCGCAGCAACATGTCCGCCCAATCGCAGGCTTCGGTTCCGCCTTGACCGGCGTTGATTGCGACAAAGCAGTTTTCCTTGTCATGCGGGCCGGCCATCAGCAATTGAAGCTCATAAGCTGCGAGGTCGGCCTCCACCTTGGGAAATTCCTCCGCCAACTCTTTCGCGTAGTCAGCATCACCTTCATCCGCCATTTCTCGCAGAGCCATCAAATCTTCGATTCTCGACTCGAGATCGCGATAGGGTGTGACGCGCGATTTAATCGACGATACCTCATCGATCGTCTTCTGGGCTTTGTCTTTATCGTCCCAGAAGTCGGTTGCTCCCATCAGCTCTTCCAGCTCGGCAATTTTTTTGGTTTGAGCAGGGAGGTCAAAGATAGCGTCTGAGTTCGCCCAAACGTCCTTTCAACGCATCTGTATCCAGTGCGGAAAGGTCGCTTTTATTCTCAGACTGATTCTGGCTTGCCATATTGTTAGGATGAATAAGATTCTTGAGGGCGGCTACAATAATTCGCCTGGCGTTCCCGTCAAACACAGCACACCAGAAGGTGGAAAAAATCATGGCAACGCTCATTCGAACGGCACGTCTGACTGAAACCAGTCTGATTGTTCACTGGTGCAGTGAACAACGGGGACTCGTCAAGACTGTAGCAAAAGGCGCTCTGCGCCCCAAGAGCCCATTTTCCGGGAAGCTTGATCTGTTTTTCGAAGCCGAGCTCGTCTACATCCCAAGCAGAACCAGCGATCTCCACACGCTCAAAGAAGTTTCGGTGGTCAATCCGCGGAAACAAATCCGTCTCAGCTATGAATCCACCTTGGCTGCCGCCTGCTTTATCCGCTGGGTCGAGGTGGTTTCGGAACCTGAAGCACCGATTCCCGAAACGGCAGACCTTTTACGGAGGGCTTTGAATTATCTGGATGAAAAAGGAGCGGACATGAAGGCCATCCTACACTTTGAAAAGCAGCTTGCGACATTCTCAGGCGTCTACAGTGGAAGGAAGACTGCGGCAGACGACCTCGGAGAAGCCTTTGGAACAAAACCTGTGCAACGCGAAGAATTGTTTCGCAAAATTCAAAGCAAGTTGCATAATTAATGTTCAATTGTTCTCAAATTTGTGGAACAAGAACAGTCTAACTTTTTAGAAACTAACCGGACGCAGCCCATTTTTCAGTGAACCCTCAACTTGCCCAACGACCTAAAGCCATGTCGACCGGCCCTACGAATCTTCTTCAAGTCCTTCAAAAGCGTGTCGAAACTTTGCAGGGTGAGGGTAAACTTGAGGACGCATTGCGTGTGGCGCAAACGGCAGTGGACGCGGCGCGACGCAATGTTTCCAGCGACCCAGCCTGCGTTCCACAATTGGTCTCCACGCTCTTGATGCTGGCCGACCTGCGTCGCATGTGCAGCGACTTTGAAGGCGCCGAGAATGTGTATCTGGAAGGCCTTGGATTGGCTGCAGATGAAAACGTCGGAGTTTCCAATCTCGAGATTGCCCGTTTCCAGAGTGGTCTCGCATCGCTCTACGACTTTACGAGCCGCGAAACTCAAGCCATCCCACTTTACCAGGAAGCGATCAACCGTTTCGAGGGCAACACTCCGCCAGAACTCGAAGAGTCCGCCTACCTCTGCAACAACCTGGCAATGATCTATAAGCAACTGGGTGACTTCCAGTCCGCCGAAACCTACTACCTCAAAGCACTCGGCGTTTTTGAATCCACTCGCGGGGCAAGTCACACATCTGTTGGAACCGTCTTGAACAATCTGGGTGGTCTCTATGGAGAGATGGATCAACCAGAGAAAGCTCGGGGAATGCACGAACGCGCGATGGCCATCAGGGAAAACGTCCATCCCAAAAACCATCCCGATCTCGGCCAGTCACTTTGCAATTTGGCCACCGTCTATCACCAACTCGGAGACTTTAACAATGCAAAGAAGCATTACGATGCGGCAATGCGCTTGTTCGAAAAGAATCTTGAGGAAGCGGGAGAAGACTACTCCATCTCCATGAGAAACTATGCCGAACTCCTTCGTGAGCATGGACATGAGGCCAAGGCTGAGGTGCTGGAACAAAAGCTACGCGGACTCGCTCAACAAATGAGTGAAGGCCGTGTTTAGGGCAACTGACGGACGTGCAGTTCAAGCTGGATCCGCTTCGGAGGATCCCATCGTTTTTTGATGGTCCCACCATTCTTGAGAGAGCGTTATAGGGCGAAATCTCTCCGTTCCTCGAAACTCGCCGGGGAAATGTTAATAACTCGTGAAAAACTCGAGCTAAAAGGAAAGTTGGATTTTTCGATGTTCCCTCCGAATGAGCATCATGTATGCCATTTTGCGAACTTTCCGCCACTTGGGAGTTGAATCTATTGGAAATCTTTCGTTTCCAGATTGCTGTATTATCAGGATTCAGAACTCTTTAAGGTAACTTTTACAGTTACGTAACACGCTCACATTAACAGTGTTACACAGCATGATTCTTCACTTCTGATTTCCAAAGATTTTCCCAAGTCAGTGACCGCCAATTCGTTTCCCTGAAAACACTTGGAAAATCCTGAGATTCTAGAATTGAACAGGAAAAGCTCAATTTCGCGCAAAATATACAAAAATCCGACTGTGAACAAGTCTCTGAAATTCTCCGAGAACGAATGCTTCCAAGCCAATTTCCCCGTTGAGGGATTCCCGTTTTTCTAGTTTTTATAAATTAAATTGAGATTTCAGATCCAGATCGTATCCTTCCATTACACCAGTCCCATGGAATTGAGCTGTTTGTTGCAAATAGCTCCTAGTTAAAGGCGACGGGGGTTGTTAGCAGCCTCATCTCATCCAACGCCGATAGCTGAATTGAGGAGACAGGGATCATTGATCACTGTCTCCTCATTGCGTTCAGGGCTTGTTCTTGAGGTCGATCGCGTTTTGGGCGATTGTGTTAGATGCGTTGCATTTGGCGGCTATTGATCCTCTCTCATTTTGCGATTTCGGGATTGTTGGCAGATCCTCCCAAAATGGAACCTCATCAACCGGAGGACGAACATCTTCAAACTCGCAGGCTTGAACTCCTGAAAACGCTGAGAAGTGAGCCCTACCTCATCGACTCGGAGCAGGTTCTTCAATCCATCGCGTCAGTCCCACGCGAAGAGTTCATGTTGAAGGCAAATCGCAAGCATGCCTATGAGAACATGCCCATGCCCATCCGGTTCGGCCAAACGATCAGCCAACCCTATATCGTAGCGTTCATGACCGAGAAACTCGCGCCAGAGCCGGATGACCGCGTCTTGGAAATCGGAACCGGTTCAGGATACCAGGCTGCGGTTCTCAGCCCTTTGGTGAAGCATGTTTACTCGATGGAGATTGTCCGTCCGTTGGCCGAGGAAGCAGCAAAGAAGCTCAAGAAACTTGGCTATCTCAATGTTTCCGTTCGAGCGGGAAATGGATATGAGGGTTGGCCCGAAGAGGCTCCTTTCGACTCTATCATTGTGACTTGCGCTCCGAACTCCATTCCGCAACCACTGATCGATCAACTTCGAGATGGTGGCCGGATGATCATCCCCGTGGGGGACTTTGGAAATCAACGTTTGGTTATTCTGGAGAAGAAGGATGGCAAGGTAACACGGACTGATACGCTTCGCGTTTTGTTTGTCCCGATGACGGAGGCCCCAAAGCCATGAATGAAGATGGCGAGGTCTTTAAGGAAGACATGCGGCAGACTCTTGAAGAGATTGCGCGTTATTACATGCCATTCGGAAAGTATGGGCCGGAACATTTTCCTCCCAAAGGCAAACGTCTCTACGATTTGCCATGGGAATACCTGCATTGGTTTAGCCAGCAAGGGTGGCCGAAAAGCCGCCTTGGCCAACTCATGGAGATTGTTTACCACATGAAGGGCGACGGCTCTGAGGAGATTTTTAACGTCTTTCGCCAAGCCGATAGAAAACGACGAACCTGAAAACGCGAAAGGCCGCCCTCTTGATGAAGGGCGGCCAGTCGACAAAAATCGGGAAACGGTCAGGTTACTCAACCACCGTCATTACGCCTTTCATCAGCGCGAAATGACCTGGGAAGGTGCACAGGTAAGGGTAAAGACCGGCCTCGGCAGGGACCTCCAGTTCAAGGACGTCGGTCCCACCAGGCTGGATCAACTTGGTATGTGCCAATACCACGTCCGCATTATCCGGGATGTAACCCTTCGTCAATCCCTCGGGATCTGCCATCAGAGCCATGGCGCCTTGAATCAAAGCGGCTTCCTGTCCAGGCTTTGCAATGACCAGATTGTGAGGCTGGGGAACCGCATCAGCAGGAACTACCAAGGTGATTTTGACTGTCGTGCCAGCCTTGACGGTAAATTCCTTGACGTCGTAAAGGAAATTCATCTTGTCCGTGGTGATCGTGATTTCGGTAACGGGATCGCCAGCAAATGCTTGACTGGAAAGTCCCAGGGCAACGATACCAAGGCCAATGTTTCGGAGGATATTCTTCATATAAGGTAGTCAGGTTCAAACAAGGTGAGCGGAGACCGCAAAGCCCTTAGACGGAGATAGCTTCGATCTGCTCGATGTTTTTTCGGTGGCGGAGGCTACACAGAAATGCCGAATTAGCAAGGCTCAGCCTCCATACTGATAAAAACGAAGCCCGAGCATGGGCAGTTGCAGCTTCTGAAACTTTTCCCAGTTCATCACCGCCCCAGCCGTGGCCAGAGCATCCGCCAATCCCGCATCGGGCGCCTCAACCGTCACGACACGATTGGCGTCGTGGCCAGCATCTCCGGTTGGGTTGAACAGATGGTGAAACTCCCCGGATTGGTCAAAACGATGGCCGTATCCGCCCGAACTCGCCAAGCCGCCATAGACAACGGAAATGGTGTCGTAGAACTCTCCCTCATCGATTGGAGACTCGACAGCGATCTTCCACCCGTCATTCCCTCGTGGAGGCCCCAACGCGCAATACTCTCCCAAGTTGACCAATGCGTGGGTGATGCCCTGTCCGAGGATGAAACGAGCAATCTTTTCCGAGACAAACCCCTGAGCCATTCCATTCAGGGTCAATCCCATTCCGGACTTCTTGAACCAAACCCGTTCATCGGAAAATCCGACATTTTCAAAGCCGACCTTCTCGAGAGCCGCGTCCAGAAGCTGTTGAGGTGGCTTGAAGCCGGAATCTGGATTCTGCCTGAAGTGAGCCTCATAGACTTCCCAGAGCGGTTGAACGGTCGGATCAAACGCACCATCCGTCATCTCATGCACCTCTTTGCAAAGCTTGAGCGCCTCCAGCAATTCATAGGGAGGATTTGGCAGGTGGCCAGCCCGATTCAACTGCCGAATGGTCGAGGCCTCGTCGTAGAGCGAGAATATGGCATCGAGCCGGGCGACTTCTCGATTCACCGCATTCATCACGGACCGCGCATCTCTTTCGCTTTGGGCGTAAAAAAGGATCGAGCCACTGGTTCCAAGAACCGGCCCATACCATTTCCATAACCGATTTCGGCGGAAGTTCAGCCACCCCAGAGTCCCTACGGCTCCCAGAGCGCATCCCATTCCGATTGCGTAACGCCGATTCATCGTTCCAGCCGGTTCAGATGGTGAGAATTTTCGCCATGAGCGCATGATAGGACGACAAATGAGAAGCGTCTTCTCAAAATGGCATTTGAAAACCGTTTTCCGGCTTAGTCAGAACTTGACAAGCCCCGGCAAATAAGCCATGGCTAAAAAGTATAGCCAAGACTATATCTTATGAAATTCGCTCGAATCCTCCTCCTTGTCATCCCGTGGTTTTTTTCTGCGTGCACTCCTAACGAGGGAGGAAAAGTTCAAGTTGTTGCTACGACCACCATGGTCGCCGACATGGCTCGCGCGCTCCTCTCTGAGGTCGAAAATGTTGAATTGACGACCTTGATGGCTCCTGGCGTGGATCCTCACACCTACAATTTGCCGGCCCGTTCCATCGCCAAGCTAGATGGCGCGGACATCATTCTCTATTCAGGCCTGAAGCTCGAAGGACGCACTGAGGAACTTTACCAAAGCCGGGCAGGAAACGCCGTCGTTCTTGAAGTGGCGAGTTCCGTCCCCAGCGGCGATTTGATTGTTTCCGAAGGATTCGAGGGGCATCCGGACCCCCACGTTTGGGGAGACCCTCGAATCTGGCTGAAATGCATTGATGCCGTCGTCGCGGCCCTTAGCGAAAAATTCCCCAACGATCGCGGAACGATCGAGCAGAACGCCGATGCCTATCGCCAGGAACTGGTCGAGCTCCATCATTGGGCGACCCTGCGAACCAGCCAAATCCCGGAAGCCAATCGCATCCTGATTACGAGCCACGACGCGTTCAACTACTTTGGCAAAGCGTATGGACTTGAGGTTATCGGGATCCAAGGAATATCCACGGAAAGCGAAGCCAGCGGAGCTGATATGTCGAAAGCGGCTGAACTCATCCAGGAGCGAGCCATCAAAGCGGTTTTTGTCGAATCGAGTGTGAATGGAGCGACCATCGAGCGCCTGGCACAAGACACCGGCGCAACCATTGGCGGTGAACTTTTCTCTGATTCGCTCGGTCCCGCTGGCGAGGAAGAAACCTTCGATGGACAGACCTACGACGTGGGAACCTACGTCGGAATGCTCAAGCACAACGTCAACACCATCGTGGAAGCGCTGCAATGACACCTGCCCTGGAAGTCCACGACCTCACGGTTGCGTATCGCAAAAAGCCGGTTCTCTGGGGAATCGACCTCGAAGTTCCCAGCGGCTGCCTTGTGGGGATTGTGGGCCCAAATGGAGCCGGCAAGTCGACGCTGATCAAAGCCTGCATGGGGCTTCTTCCCCTCAGCAGTGGATGGGTCGAGGTCTTCGGGAAGCCTCTTTCCGCAAACATCCGCCGCGTGGGCTACGTTCCGCAGCGCGAGGACATTGATTGGGACTTTCCCGTCACCGTCCGCGATGTCGTATTGATGGGGAGATACGGCCATTTGGGATTGTTTCGACGCCCGCGAAAGCGAGACCAGGAAATCGCAGACGAGTGCCTGGAGCACGTCGGGATGGCCGACTACAGCTCCCGGCAAATCTCCCATCTCTCCGGCGGGCAACAGCAGCGGGTGTTTCTCGCCCGGGCGCTCGCCCAGGAAAGTGACATCTACTTCATGGATGAACCGTTTGTCGGCGTCGACGCAGCCACGGAGTCGAGCATCATCAACCTCCTGCGCGAATTGCGGGATCGCGGCAAGACCCTGTTCGTCGTTCATCATGATCTTTCGACCGCGAGTGACTACTTCGACAAACTGGTGCTGTTGAACCAACGGCTGGTCGCGTTTGGCGACACGGAAGATGTCTTCACCACAAAACTCATCCACAAGACGTATGGCGGAAGGTTGACCATCATGGCGGACGTGGCGGAGGCACTGAATCGCGACGAGGGTTTGGCTGGCGTCGATCGACACTGATGACACGCGCTACCTACAGGCTGCTGAAGCATTTTCCCGCTTCCTGGTTCGCCTGGCTTTGCCTGGCGGGCATTCTGATGCTGCCCAACTTCGCTCAGGCCGCCAGGATCGGCGACGTCACCCAAGTCGATGCGTGGGAGCAAGCCCGACTCTTCTTCAATTGGGGAAACAGCTACGTCCGTTCCCAGTGGATCGGCTGCCTTCTCATTGGCGCCTGCTGTGGACTTTTGGGGAGTTTTATCGTCGTTCGCCGCATGGCACTCATGGGCGACATGCTGAGTCATGCGGTTCTTCCGGGAATCGTCCTCGGGTTTCTCTGGAACCTCAAAAAGGATCCGATCCTGTTGCTGGTTGGGGCGATTATTGCGGGACTTGTTGCCGTTGGATTCGTGACCGCGCTCAAGCGAACCACCCGGCTAAAACAGGATGCCAGCCTAGGCATCGTTTTGGGCGGGTTTTACGCCATTGGGATCTGCCTGCTTTCCATGGTTCAACGCATGCAAACGGGAGACAAAAGCGGTCTTTCCAATATCCTCATCGGCTCCGCTGCTGCCATTTCCGATTCCGACCTTTGGCTGATTGGCATCGTCACTGCCATTTCCGCGATCCTGATCTTCATCTTTTTCAAAGAACTGGTCGTGAGCAGCTTCGATCCCGCATTCGCCAAATCAATCGGGGTTCCGGAACGCGGCCTCCATTACCTGTTGATGGCGCTGCTGAGTTTTGCCGTGGTGATCTCCATCCAGGCCGTGGGAGTCGTGCTCGTTTCGGCGCTTCTCATCATCCCGGCGGCGACGGCCACCCTTCTGACCCATCGCTTCTGGCTCGTCGTTGTCCTGGCCGTCGAATTTGGGATGATTTCCGCGGTTGGAGGCGCCTTCACCTCGTTCCTGCGCTCCTCGCTCCCGACCGGTCCCCTCATGATTCTCGTCGCGGCGACTGGGTTCGGCCTCGCCTTTCTTTGTGCTCCCGAAAGCGGGCTGATTCCCCGCTTTGTGCGCCGCCGTGCCCAGTCTGCCCGCATTCGCCGCGAAAACTCACTCAAGGCGATTTTCCATCAGCTCGAATCCGAGAACTTCTCTGCGGAGCGTGTCGACATTGCCGATCTGGTGAACCGCCGCCAACGAGAGGAGGAGGACGTCCTCCGTGAAATCCAGCAACTCGCCAAGCACGGTTTTGTTGAGCTGACGGGAGAATCGCTTCGGTTGACCGACACGGGCTGGCGCAAGGCCCGGCAAGTCGTCCGCAATCACCGCCTTTGGGAACTCTACCTCACCCATGCCGCCGACATTGCGCCGGATCACGTTCACGATGATGCCGAGAAGATCGAGCACGTTTTGGGCGAAGAAGTGGTGCGAACGCTCGAAGCGCGATTTGGAGAGGAAGCCATCGATCCGCACGGGCGAGAAGTGCCCGTCGCCAGCCAATCATAACCATGAACGAGCTGTTTCCACCTTTTGACGCCTACGCGATTTTTGTCGAACCCTGGAGTTGGGGCGCCTGGAAGATCCGGCTCCTCGCGATGTTCGTCTTCATTTCCTGCGGCCTGGCCGGCAACTACCTCATTCTTCGCCGCATGGCGCTGGTAGGCGACGCCATGAGTCACAGCGTCCTCCCCGGGATCGTCATTGCATTCATCATTGCACGGGGCAACCACTTCTGGGTGGTGGTCGGTGCAATTCTCGCCGGTTTGGCAACGTCAGCCCTGATCGAGTGGCTGAACAAGAACTCCCGCGTCAAACAGGACGTCGCCATTGGCGTTACCTTCACGACGCTCTTTGCGCTCGGTGTCGTTCTCATCAACGTGTTTGCGGGGCGGGTTCACTTGGACGCGGATTGCGTGCTTTACGGAGATGTCGAGCAAGCGCCAGTCGCCAAGTTGATTCAGGCCGGGGTCATTGCGGTCGTCACCATTCTCCTCGTCCTCGCCTTCTTCAAGGAACTCCTCGTCACCTCTTTCGATCCGACCCTGGCCAGTTCCATGGGAATTCCGGCCAAATGGGTCCACTACGGGCTGATGGGGTGGCTTTCCGTTGTCGTGGTGAGCGCTTTTGAGGCGGTTGGAAGCATCATGGTCGTGGGGATGCTCATCCTCCCCGGAGCCACCGGACTCCTCCTCAGTGAGCGGCTTTCCCGCGTCATGATCGCGAGCGTCATTCATGCGGTTTTGAGCTCCTTTCTCGGTTACCATGTCGGCCTGTGGCTGGACTGCAAAATCGCAGCAGCCATGGTCAGCACAGGCTTCCTTCTCTTCATTCTTGCCTGGCTCTTCAGCCCAACCCAGGGGCTGGTTTCCCAATGGATTACCCGGTCCCAGCTTCGCAACCATGTTCGCGAAGCAGCGCTTGCCGAACCCTGAATTCACGGTTTTGTTAGAACGTGTCCCAAATCATCTTTAATGAAATCAGCGCTGCGGAAATCTCCGCAATGCCAACGATGCAGCAGCTTGATCTTCTCGCCGAATTCAAAGTCTCTCCGGATGACCTCGAGAACCTCGACGAGCATCGTTTCGGCAAGCTGGAACGTGAGGGAAAGACGCTCTATCGCTATCGCGCCAACGAGATGCGGATCTACTTTGAGCTCGAAGACCAAAGTGTCATCGTTCACCGCGTTCTCCACAAAAACACCTTCCAGGACTTTCTCTACCGCGCGAGCCTGCCCATCTCCGAAGACGAAGAGCTCTCCAAGGCCGGTGGTTTCTGGGAATTGATCGAAGAAGGCGAGCGCGCACGACGGGTTTGAGATGAAGATCACTTCTCTCGATCAACTGTCCGACGAACCCACGCGTCTTGCCGCGTTTCCCGTCGCCCAAAAGAAGATTTTTCTCGGCCACGCCGGCGTCACCGCCCTCCCGCGATGCGTCGCCAATGCAGTTATCGACTACACCAATGCCTCGTCCGAAAACGACCAGGAGTTTGGTGACGTTTTGCGGCGCGTCGGCGATACCCGCCGCGTTTGCGCCAACATGATCGGCGCCAAGCCGAACGAGATCGCTCTGCTCGGCCCGACCAGCCTCGGGCTCAGCCTCTTTGCCAACGGCCTGCCGTGGGAACCCGGCGATGAAATCATCTGCTACCTCGATGATTATCCGGCAAACGTGTATCCGTGGAAGAATCTGGAACGCCTCGGAGTCCGGCTCGTTTACCTCAAGCCGGAGCACCCGGGCGAAATCACGCCACAATTGGTCGAGCAGGCGCTCACTCACAAGACCAAACTCGTCGCCCTCGCCAGCTGCCACTTTTTGACCGGCTATCGCATCGATATCAACGCGATCGGCCAGCTCGCCCACGATCACGGCGCCCTCTTTTCGCTCGACGCCATTCAAACCATCGGCGCCTTCCCCACCACCGTCGAGCACGTCGACTTCCTGAGCGCCGATGCCCACAAATGGATGCTCGGCCCCCTCGCCACCGGCATCGTCATGGTGAAGGAAAAGCACTTCGACCTCCTGCGCCCCACCCTGCTTGGCGCCTGGAACATCCAGTCCCCCAACTTCATCACCCAGGACTCCATCGAATTTGAAGCCGGTGCCCGTCGATACGAACCCGGCGTCCTCAACTGCGCCGGAATCTTCGGGATGCAAGCAGCATTGCAAATGATGCAAGCCGTTGGGCTCGGGAACATCAGCAACCGGTTGTTGGAATTGAAGGCGACGATCGTCGCGCAGCTCAAGGAGCGCGGCTTCACCATTCACGGCAAGGAGACCGGCCCCAACGCCAGCTCCATCACCACCTTCACTCACCCGGCCAAAGATCTGGAAGCCCTCTTCAATCACCTGACCGAGGCAGGAATCACCGCCAGCTTCCGGCACGACCGCTCGGGCCAGCCCTTCCTCCGCTTCAGTCCCCACTTCTACAACACCGAAGCCGAACTGGATCGTGTTTTCCAAGCCATCGACACCCTGCCCGAATAGCCGCCCTATCAGGCGATCTGCTTTGCCATCACGACATTGCAACGCGCATACACGGGATGCTCGCCCTCCGCGACCGGCTCAAAGCCCAGCGAGCGATACAACGCAATCGCCGCTTCCAGGCGCGTGTTGGAGAGCAGTTCCACCCGGCTCGCTCCCACCTCCCGCAGCTTCTCCAACGCGTGGAGAGCCAGTTTCCGGCCAATGCCCTGTCCCTGAAAATCGGGATCGACCGCCATCCTGGCCAACTCATACACGCCGCGCGTTTTGTTGAACAACGCGCAGCTTCCTACCACGCGCTCATCGACCGTCGCAGTAAAAATCCAACCACCTTCGCGCCAAATTCTCGCCGGATCCGCCGCCAGCGCCCGGTCGCTTTCCTCAATCGCAAAGAATTCCGCGATCCAGCGCTCATTCAGCGCAAGAAACGCCTCCAGATGATCCGGCTGATTTTCGTGGATCTTCATTCATCAGCCTCCGCTTCCACCAAAATGACGCGCCCCCGTGACGTAAAGGAAATGCCCTGCTGCCCCTGGGTGCCGATCATAATCGACTCCGCGATCGGCGGATTTGCCAACTCCTCCGATCGCCATTCCACAATGAAGTTCGCGCCCGAACCTCCCTCCTTATGGGTCTCCGGCACCACATAGCGAATCGACTCCATCGGCGCCAGGGTGATTGGCTCATCGACATACTTCTTCAGCAACTTGCCCTGTGTCTCGTAATAATCCGCCACGACAATCGAAATTGAGCGCTTGGGATCCACGTTTCGAATACTCAACGTCACCGTCAGGAAAAACGGGCTCTCCCGGTCCCCGCGATAGATGTGGGAATACGCCGGCACATAAAGGTGCTGCCCTTTGGACAACTTTACATTCTCATCACCTGCTTCAACAGTCCCCAATATCGAGAGGCTGATCACCAAACCAAGAACCAACTGCGCTATCGCGGACTTCGGAGTTAGGAACAATCGCCGGTTCATGATGTTGGCGAAGATCGCTCCGTGACTCATCCTGTCAATTTCCGAACTGAGGATCGTCCAATCCGAGCGACTTTCACCTCTTACCGCATTCCTCGTCGGTTCTGCCTGAAGTCCCTGATCACCGGTTCCAATCAATGCGCTGAAGCTCTACGATTTGGCCGAATTCGCTTGGTGAATCGAGCAATTCTTCGCAGTTTGTGTCTGTAGACCTGGATTTGGTCCGTGTATTCTATGTTTTGGATTCCAATCATGCGCTTTCGACTCTTTACCGCTCTTTTGATCGGCCTCGGCTCTGCTTCGGCCTTGGCGCAATCTTTTGATGAGCCCTTGATCCCGTTTCTGGAGACCCACTGTTACGATTGCCACGACGACAGTCTGAAGAAGGGCGGTCTGGACCTGTTTGAGCTGGGTGTGGATTTGAGCGACGAAGCCGTTCAAGCGAAGTGGGTTCGCATTTATGATCGTGTGATGCGCGGCGAGATGCCGCCGGAGGATAAGAAGCAACCTACAGAGGAAGAACGTCGCGCCTTCAGCCGGCATTTGGCGATGCCCATCGCGAAGGCTCACGAGGAATCCAAGGGCACGGTTTTGCGGCGCCTGAACCGTGAAGAGTATGAAAATACGATGAACGACCTGTTCGGCACGAAGCTGGAATTGGCGAAGATTTTGCCCGAAGACGCCCGCTCCCACGAGTTCTCGAATGTGGGTGAGTCGCTCAGCATCTCCATGGTGCAGATGGAGCGTTATCTTCAGGCCGTCGACCTGGTGTGGGAGGATTTTATCGTCGACGACATCAAAGGCCTGGAATCCAACGTGATCCGGGTCAGCTATGCGGAAACCCGGGAGGCCGAGAAGTTCATCGGCACGAGCTGGCATCAGGCAAAAGATGGGGCGGTGGTCTTTTTTCGGCGAGTGGGATACCCGACCGGAATGCTTCGTGGGTCGGGAGTTCGCGAACCCGGTCGCTACAAGATCCGCGTCACCGGGTATGCCTATCAATCGGAGAACCCCATCACCTTCTTCCTCGGCGGAACGACGTTTGCCCGAGGCGTTGAGAAGCCGACTTACGGCTACTATCAATTGAAGCCGGGCAAGCCGCAGACGATCGAAATTGAGACCACGATTCCTCACAATTACATGGTTCAGATTGAGCCGGAAGGGATTTCGGTTTCCACTCCCGAACTGAAGAAGATCGGCATCGAAAACTACAAGGGGCCGGGCCTCGCCATCAACCATGTCGAGATTGAAGGCCCGCTGGTGGAGGAGTTTCCGAAACGCGGATACCGTCTCATTTTCGACGGCATTGATCGCCATGAAGTGATGCCGAACAATCCCAAGGATCGGGAACGAAGCTATTATCGGCCGAAGTTTGACGTTACCTCGGAAGATCCAAGCCGCGACGCTGCGCAGTCGTTCAAACGCCTCGCGACCGCGGCCTTTCGACGCCCGGTCCAGAACGCTGAACTAACGCCTTACCTTGACCTCTTCAATGCTGAAATGGAAAGTGGTTCCACTTTCGAAGAATCACTTCGGACGGGTGTAAAAGCCATTCTCTGTTCGCCCAATTTTCTCTTTCTGCGCGAGAAACCCGGCAAACTGGATGATTACGCGCTGGCGTCCCGGCTCTCCTACTTTCTCAATCGCACGAGCCCGGATGCGGAGTTGTTGGCCGACGCCGATGCCCGCCTGTTGGCCGGCGATCCCAAACGGTTGCTGAAGCATGCCGACCGATTGCTGGCGAAGCCTCATTCCGAGCGTTTCGTCATCGACTTTACCGATGCGTGGCTGGATTTGCGAAACATCGAGTTTACCGCGCCCGATCGAACTCTGTTTCCTGAGTTCGATCCGTTTCTGCAGTTTTCGATGCTGGCCGAATCCCGCGCGTTTTTCGAAGAATTGTTGGAGCAGAACCTGAGCGTTTCCAATCTCGTCAAATCCGACTTTGCCATGTTGAACAACCGGTTGGGTAGGCACTACGGAATTGAGGGAGTGAAGAGCCCATCGATTCAACGCGTGAGCTTGCCCGCCGACAGTCCTCGTGGCGGCTTTCTCAGTCAGGGAAGCGTGCTGAAGGTTTCCGCCAATGGGACCAACACATCGCCTGTTGTTCGTGGAGTTTGGGTGATGGAACGCATTCTGGGGAAGACGCCACCTCCTCCGCCACCGGGAATCCCGGGAGTGGAACCCGATATTCGGGGAGCCGAGACCTTGCGGGATTTGCTCGACAAGCACCGAAATTCGGAAACCTGCCGGAGTTGTCACCAGATGATCGATCCGCCGGGTTTCGCGCTGGAAAGCTTCAATCCGATCGGTGGTTGGCGCGAGCAGTTTCGCAGCCTCAACAACAAGGACAAACGTCCTGAGATCATCGTCAACGGACAGAATGTTCGTTACCGCATCGGACCCGAAGTCGACTCAAGTGGTCAGCTTGCCGATGGAAGTGAGTTTGCCGGTTTCAATGAGTTCCGGACCTTGCTGGCTCAAGATCAATCCACCCTGGCCCGCGCCCTCGTAACCAAGTTCCTTATCTTTGCCACGGGCCGCGAAATGGGATTTTCGGACCGTCCTGAAATCAACCGGATCGTGAAGACCGCCGCCAAGCAGGGATACGGGGTCCGTGATCTCTTGCATCTCGCGATTTCCAGCGACATTTTTCAAAACAAATAGCCCCTTCCACTCCGTCCACCTTTCGCCATGAACAGCCCTCACCTCGCTACCGGTTCCCACCTGAGCCGACGCCACTTTCTCCGCGGAACCGGCGCAGCCGCCTTGAGCCTTCCGATTCTGGACGCCATGACTCCGGCGTTTGCCGCAACGGCCCCGGCAAAGTCGCCACCCCGATTTGTCGCGATGTGCGCCGGCCTCGGATTCCATACGCCTTACCTGTTTCCTGAGAAACCCGGCAAAGACTATCAGGACACCCCCTACCTGAGCCGCTTGAAGGCGCATCGCAATCAGATGACGATCTTGTCGGGATTTTCACATCCCGAACAACAGGGAAACAATGGACACGCATCCAGCCTGACGTGGTTGACCTCGGCAAAACGACCGGGGTTGGCAGGCTTCAAGAACAGCATCTCCCTTGATCAGCTGATTGCCAGCCAGATCGGGATTGAAACGCGATATCCCTACCTCACGCTTTCTTCTGGGGGCAGTTCGCTTTCCTGGACCTCCAACGGGGTCGAGATTCCAGCCCAGAATTCTCCCGCCAATATTTTCAAGGCGCTTTTTATCGATGGGACGGAAGCAGAGATTGCCGCTGAGATGCGAAGCTTCCAACGGGGACGAAGCATTATGGATACCGTATTGGGAGAAGCGAAGAAGCTGCACAATGAGCTGGGGCATCGCGACCAGGAGAAGCTTGACGAGTATCTGACTTCGGTTCGTGAGCTCGAACAACGCCTCCAGCAATCCGAGAACTGGTCCCAACAGCCCAAGCCCAAAATTGACGCCGAACCGCCTACCGACATTAGTGATCGGAATGACATCATTGGGAAGCAACGGCTTCTGAATGACATGATCGTTCTGGCGCTGCAAACGGATTCGACAAGAACCGTGACGTTCCAATTGGGCAGTCTCAACTCACCGCCCAGCAATATCGAGGGAGTGAACACCGATTGGCACAACCTCTCACACCACGGCAAGGACGAAGCCAAGATCGAAGAATTGAAACTGATTGAGGAAGCGGAGTTTGATGTCTTCAACGAGTTCCTCACCAAGCTCTCCAGCATCAACGAGAACGGCCAGACGCTCCTGGACCGCACATCGGTTCTGTATGGTTCGAATCTGGGGAATGCGAGCAGCCACAACTGGCGCAACCTTCCCTTGATCCTCGCCGGTGGCGGATTCAACCACGGTTCCTACATCGCGCATGATCCTGACAACAATACGCCATTCGCCAACCTCCTGGTTCCGTTGGCGCAGCGCATGGGAGTCGAGATCGACCAGTTCGGGAGCAGCACCTCAGCGGGAATCGCGGAGTTGAGCGTGTGATCTACGACGTCATTGTTCTGGGAACGGGGGGAGTCGGCAGTGCCGCGCTTCACCATCTGGCACAGCGCGGAGTCCGGGTTCTCGGCCTTGATCAGTTTCCCGGCGGTCACAGCTTGGGGAGTTCGCACGGGGCGACGCGCATCATCCGCAAGGCCTACTTCGAACATCCCAATTACGTTCCCCTGCTGAACCGTGCTTATGACCTGTGGAAAGCGCTCGAAGCGGAAACCCGGAAGCCGCTCTATGCCGAAACGGGCCTGGTTGAAGTTGGTCCACCCGATGGGGCGATCGTTCCCGGCGTTCTCAAAGCCGCTGCGGAACACGGACTACCGGTCGAAACCATTGCCGAACGGGATTTCCGCGATCGTTTTCCCGCTCTGCGACTTCCCGAAGGGGCTGTTGCGTTGTTTGAACAGGAAGCGGGTTTCCTTCGGGTTGAAGACTGCGTTCTCGCGCATCTCCAGTCTGCGAGCGAACACGGTGCCAGTTGGAAACAGGAGAGCGTGATCGGCTGGGAAGCGGACGGTTCTGGAGTTGTGGTCGAGACATCTGAACAACGCTATCAGGCCCAGTCGCTTGCCATCGCCGCGGGCGCGTGGTCGGGCCCCATGCTTCGGGACATTGGGCATCCCCTGCGCATTTTGCTGCAACATCTACTTTGGTATGAAAGCGGCGAAGCTACGACGTTGGAATCCGGATTTCCCTGCTTTTTCTACGAAACCGGCGAGGGCTACTTCTATGGTTTTCCGAAACTCGACGCGCAGGGCTTGAAGGTGGCCGAGCATGGAGGAGGCGTCGAGATTCCAGTCCCCCAAAAGGCGGCAGAGGTTAATCCAAAGGTGGAGGGACGAATTGAAACGTTTCTTCGCGAAAACATCCCCAGTGTGTCCAACACAAGGACGCGCCATGAGTCGTGTTACTACACGATGTCCCGGGACGAACACTTCATCGTGGACCGTCACCCGATTCATGAGCAGGTCAGCTTTATCGCCGGGCTCTCCGGCCACGGATTCAAGTTCGCATCAGTTCTGGGTGAGGCATTGGCCGATTTGGCGACCGGGAAAAACCTTTCGAGCGAGTTTGATTTCCTGAGGCTTCGATAGATTGGATCTAACGAACCTCCAGCAGCACCGGTTGGGTTTCCCCACGAACTTCGGGCTCATAGTATTGATACGCGACGCTGGCTGGGGCCTGCACCTTGACCGGGAACTTTGCCCGCAACTGATAGCGGAACTGCAATGGCTTTCCATCTCCCGGAATCGCATTAAAATAGAGTGTGACTTGGCGTCCCTTTGGCTCGAATCGTTGGATGGTGCCCTTCTTCAACAACGCCTGAAAGGAGGCTGCCTCGATTTCAAAACCTGGTGGGATTCCGAGGTCAACCAGCGTCATGGGTGCAAAACCCGGGCGGTTGTAACGCAGGGTCACGTCAACGTTGAGAAGATCGCGGCTCGCCAATTCCGTCGTTTCGTAATCGGTTTCGATCTCCAGGATTTGCTCGGTTTCGCCTTCCTCGTCCGCATGAGGTTCGTAGTGCACCGCAACCAGCTGGTAGGCAAGGTTCGCCTCGCGATTGATGTTGAGAACGACTTCGTTGTCCCCGGCTTTCACGAACTCGGTCAGACTGACCAGGTGGAAAACATCTGCGTTTTCCTTCGTAATTTCGAGCGGATTGGTCACGTCTCCATTTGCCGAGATCTGAACCGTCACGGCGCCTTTGATCTTACCTGCTGAGCCGGCCCCCATCAGCAAGGCGCGCATCGCCTGGACCGTCGCCTGAGTTGAATGCCAGGTTCCGCCGCTGTCACGCTGGGAGATCAGCCAGGCCAGGGCTTTGTGCGCCGTTGAAATAGAAGCATTCGCGCGCATCATCGCCTGGGCAATCAAGGCCGTGGTTTCAATGTCGAAAGAGCCACCCCGGCCATAGGTCAATCCCTCCCCTTCCGCTTTCCAAAACACAACGCCGTCCTGCTCCTGCTTCATCGAATCCAACTGGCGAATCACCTCACGCGCCTCCGCATCTCTTCCCGCCGTGACAAACGCGTTTGCGACCAACGCCAACGTGTAGGCGTCATTGACGCCGTCACTCTTCGCGGCCAGAAAGTCAAAGCTTGCATCCAGTTCCTTCCCGCCACCAGCTTCGGCAACGGCCCAGGCGATGTAAGCGGTGGAACGCAACGCCGCGTCTTCACGCGAGTTCTTGAAATTGTTGATCGCACCTTCAGCGATTCCACCCGTGGGAGGATCCCAGCTTCCATTATTCTGGCGCTGTTGCATGAGCCAGCTCCGCGTGCGCTCGATCACAGCTTGGTCGACTTCATAGACTTTGGCCATGTCCACGAACTCCATCAGGCCATACGCGGTCAGGATCGTGTGGGCCGGAGGATTTCCAAACCAATCAAATCCTCCTCCATTCACTTCGTAGGACAACAGTCGCTGATATCCCTGGGCAATAAAGTCCAAGGCCTTCATCTCCAATTCCGGCTTAGCCTGTTTCGTATCGCGAAGATAGTTCAACACCAGCACATTCGGATAGGTGGTCGATGAGGTTTGCTCGAAACAACCGTAGGGCATTCGGAAGATGGAGTCCATGCCCTCCACGACCTGGCTAAACGCTCCGGGATAGATCTTCACAAAGAGGTCACTGCCACCGGAAATCGCATTTGCCGGGATCTGGATGCTCTCCTGCGTTTCTGTTGTGAGCCTCCCATTCTTTACAAGCTCCATTCTCTCACCATTCGGAACCACCCGAACCGTGCGTTCAACGGCATCGGCCAACTTTGATCCCTGCGCAAAGACCGTGAGGGAGTGACGTCCCGCTTCCAGCGCGCGAATGCGATAGCTCGACTGCATCACTCCACCTCCCGAAGCTTCGAGTGTTTTTTCCGGGACGTCAGATACCAACTCATACCAGTCTTCGGCTTGGGCCTTGAGCTGAATCGATTGCGGCTCTGAGAGATAATTGAAAATGGCGATCGGAATCGTAATTTCGTCGCCCTGGGTCAGTTCAGTCGGGAAATCGATATCGATGAAGAAATCCTGGAATACACGAATTCCACGCTCAAACGAGCCGAGTGATCCGTCTCGCGACACCGCACTTCCTGACAATCGCCAGGTCGTGATCG
>TARA_R110002096_G_scaffold87831_3_pt1 | contig 19810 bp, 13 predicted proteins | sample TARA_R110002096 | Tara Oceans TARA_R110002096 (sample SAMEA4397295) | marine metagenome | biome: Polar Biome; feature: [DCM] deep chlorophyll maximum layer (ENVO:01000326); material: water (ENVO:00002006), including particulate matter (ENVO:01000060) such as... | depth 35 m
CGGAATAATATTCGATTTTAATTTCGCCACCATCTTTCTTTGGTTTAACTTCAACCTTAGTACTAAAAGTTCTTCTTAATCTTGAAGTAATATCATCATAAAAAGGATTTGATGGTTCTTTCGCTACTTTCTTTTTAGTAGCTGGTGTACCAACATTGCGTACAGCATCTTCCATTTGCCGTACAGACCATTGATTTTGAATAGCTTTTTTAAGCAAATTCTGTTGATCTACAACATTCTCGATATTAATGAGCGTTCTCGCATGCCCCATCGAGATTAAGTTTGATTTGAGAGCACTTTGAATAAAGTCTGGTAAGGTTAATAGACGCAACATATTAGTAACGGTGGTTCTATTCTTCCCTACTCTATCTGCAACCTGAGCTTGGGTATAATCAAATTCTTCAAGAAGACGCTTATAAGCCATTGCAACTTCTAAAACACTGAGGTCTTCACGTTGGATATTCTCTATCAACGCAAAAGCCATGCTTTGCTCGTCGTCTGCTTCTCTAATGTAAGCGGGCACTTCTTCCATTCCCGCCAATTTAGAAGCTCTCAATCTTCGCTCGCCACTAATTAGTTCGAACCTCTTTTCTCCGATATATCGAACCGTAAGAGGTTGGATAAGCCCATGGGTTTTTATAGAGTCAGCAAGTTCTTCTAGCCGTTCTTCGTTAAACTCTCTTCTGGGTTGATGAGGATTCGCTCGAATATGATCTACTGGTACATGAAGTACAATATTAACTCTATCAGCTGGAGTTATAACAGGCTTAGATTCCTTCGCTGAACCTGCATCTCCTTCAACTTTATCCTTCTTTTCTTCGCTCGACTCTGTATCGTATTCTGGGAAATAAACTCCCAATCCTCTGCCTAATACTTTCTTACTAGCCATTATTTCTCCTACTTCGATAGAACCGGGCTATCTTTAAATAATTTCCTGTTCTTCTTAATAATCTCACGAGCTAGTGATAAGTAATTTTTTGAACCCGTACTAGTAGAATCGTATAGCAAAGCTGGCTTTCCAAAACTTGGTGCTTCAGCTAGTCTTATATTTCTCGCAATTACCGATTTGAACACCCTATCATCAAAATATCGTTTTACTTCGTCTGCAACTTGATTTGAGAGGCGAGTTCGCACGTCATACATTGTTAATAACACACCTTCAATATCAAGCATAGGGTTTAAATGTTGTCTCACAATCTTAATGGTGTTAAGTAGTTGGCCTAGACCTTCTAATGCAAAGTATTCACATTGAACAGGAATAACGATAGAGTCTGAAGCCGTTAACGCGTTAATTGTTAGCAAACCAAGAGAAGGAGGACAATCAATGATAACGAAGTCATATTTTTCTCGCAATTCGGAAACAGCTTTTGTCAGAATGCGCTCACGTTCATCCCGATCAATCATTTCAATTTCGGCACCAACTAAGTTTATATGAGAAGGTACTAAGTCTAGAAACTCTAGCTCAGTCTTTCGAATGGTGTCGTTAATATCCGAACTACCAATCATTACCTCATATATTGAGTTCGTAACGGTCTTGACATCTATCCCTAATCCACTTGTAGTGTTACTTTGGGGATCAATATCGATCACCAGCGTAGGATGTTCTATTGCTGCTAAACTTGCCGCCAAGTTAATTGCTGTCGTCGTTTTACCAACTCCACCCTTTTGATTGGCTATGGAGATCACTTTACCCATGAAATTCCTGCTTTATACTTTGATTGTTGGCATAAATTTCAATATAAAGCGAGGTATCTTCCAATACAAAAATACTTATTCACAACAAAGCACGAAGTTATCCACAACTTTTGCAGATTCTACTTTATTGGTGAGTTGGTGTAAAGGATTTCTCTACTAGAATTAGAGGTTCCTTGCGAGTCTTTTACTAAGATAAGTTTATTGTAGCTTTCGTTATAGGCTTTGTCTAATTGTTGTGAACGGATGGCATTTGTACGGTCTGTGACGGAAATAACCTCATTTCTGTCTACCCAGGGCTGAATATTGCTAATACCCTTTGCCGACTGAACCTTCGTTGTTTTAGTTAAATTGGTAGAGTCAGAAGGAATAAAGTAATAACCAGTTGAAACGGTAAGTACTATTACTGCGGCAGCAGCTACACTTTTGCCTAGCCAACCTACCATTTGGTAAGAGCGCCGTATATTTTTCTTCTGAGCTTCGACTGCGTCTGAAACAACCTTATCTAGCAAGTGGCTAGGAGCCGACATAGTGGGCAATTTGCCAATTTTTTGATAGGTACTTCTTAAGCTTTCTACCTCGATGAGAAGATTTTCATCGCTCATCATTTCTCGTTCGAATTCGATTTCTTCAGAGGGATCCATTTCCCTCATCAGATATCGAATGCTATTATCATCATTTATTTGCATGCTTTGTCTCATGTTGTCTTTCTTCTTCAAAGTGTTTGCGCAAATTAATTAGTGCATATCTCATACGACCCAAAGCCGTATTTATTGAAACATTTGTTAATTCAGCAATTTCTTTAAAGGGCATTTCGTAATAATGCCTTAAAAGCACAACGCTTCTTTGTTCTTCTGGTAACTTTGCAATGTGCGACATTAAGCTAGAGTTTGTCTCTGTATTAATCATCTTATCATCGGCGTCTACCCAACTTTCGTCAGATAGTCTTTGAAAGTAATCCGTTGAACTTTCATCGTCGTACCACGAGTTAACGTCTATGTAACGCTTTTGTTTTCTTAAATAATCAATTGTTGCATTATGTGCAATTCTCATCACCCACGCAATCCATTTACCCTGTTCATTGTACGTGTCGTCCATTTTGGTAACAACTTTGGTAAACGTTTCTTGGAAAATATCGTTAGCCGTCTCAGGATTGTTAACCATACTATAGATGTAGGAGTACACTTTAGTTTGGTGACGGTTTAAAAGCTCGTTAAAAGCTGAATTATCAGCTTTGCGTCTAAATAATTTTACTAAGTCCTGATCTCTAAGATCTTTGTATGACTTTTTTGTACTTCTTTTGATCAAATCCATTTTGTTCACCCTAAATTTTTGGGGTTGGCTCTTTATAAGATGTCAGAAATAAACCTGAATTTCCTCCGATTGATTCAGAATATGACATCCTTTTACAAAGAACGATTTCCATAATCACAACAATGGGTACAATGTACCTGTGTAATTAGCTTGCTCTATTTTAACTCACAGCTTCAAGGCTAAACATAACATGTTAATGCTACCCAAAATTCAAAACCACGGCACTAACGACTATGTGTTAAAGAAATTGTATACTTTTTCACCTAATTTTTTACCCACTAGCTTTTGTAAGCTTTCTAAAGATGCTTTTTTGACCTCAGCTACTGAACCAAGCTCTTTTAAAAGTAATTGAGCCTTCTTTGCTCCCACTCCTTCAATCTCCGTTAACTCGGTTACAAAGGTTCTTTTGGCCCTTTTTTGGCGATGGAAGGTAATCGCAAATCTATGAGCCTCATCTCGGGCTTGTTGCAATAGTTTTAATGCACTCGATTTTTTTGGAATCATAATTGGGTCAGAACTTCCTGGTAAAAACACTTCTTCCAATCGTTTTGCTAGCCCAATCACATCACACTGACCATAAAATCCTATTTCTTTCAGCGTAGCTACGGCAGCGCTTAGTTGACCTTTCCCACCATCAACAACAATCAAATCTGGAATTTGGAGTTTGTCTTTCATCACCTTTGAATATCGCCGTTCGAGTATTTCTTTCATCGAAGCAAAGTCGTCGGGACCAATTACGGTCTTAATGTGAAATTTTTTGTATTCACTCTTGCGGGGTTTCGCATCCACAAAACACACCATCGACGCTACAGGATCGGTGCCTTGCAAATTGGAGTTATCAAAACATTCGATTCGGCGTGGAAGCGTTCGTAGCTTTAAGTGCTCTTTCAACTCCTTTACGGCATGTGGAATTCTGTCCTTTTCATATTTATCTTTTTCCAAGCGCCGCTCATTTAAGTGCAACTTGGTATTGGTGAGCGCCATCTTAATTAACTGTGCTTTTTCGCCAATTTGAGGAATATTAATAGGAACTTTTTTTCCTTTTTCTTGAGCTAAATACTCTGTTAAAGGCTCGTCGTCTTCAAGTTCGTTACTTAAGTACACCTCATCGGGGATGGCAGCGGAATACTGGCCAGTATAATAATCTTCCACAAAAGACTGTAGCATCTCACCCTCTGTTAAATCCTCTATATTCTTAAGGAAGCGATGGAATTTACTCATCAACTTCCCTTCTCTAACCTTGAATAATACGCCGCAAGCTTCACCTATCTCTTCATCTACACCTATAGCGAAAATATCTCTATCTACTTTTTTGTCTGCTACAATTTTCATTTTATGGCTGTATCGTTCTACAGCCACGTAGCTATCTCTTAATTTAGCAGCTTCTTCAAAAGCTAATGCGTCTGAGGCAATCTGCATCTCCTCTTTAAGTTCCCTAAGAAGTACATCTGTTTTCCCATGAAGCAAGCGCTCCACTTTTTTGATAATATCCTGATACTTTTCGGTATCTAGATCACCAGAACAGTTTTGTAAGTAATCATCAAAACAAGAATGCCATTTGGGAATTCCTCTTGTTTGATCAATATTTTTGATAGAAACTGCGCATGTACACAAGACAAATGCCTTCCTAATGGTTTCTAACATGCGTTTCATATTTAGCACGCTATCATAAGGTCCGAAGTACTTGCTACCATCTTTAAGAACCGTTCGAGTAGGAAACACTCTTGGTTTGGAGTCGGCCGTTACACAAATGTATGGATACGATTTATCATCTCGGTACATGATGTTATACCGAGGCTCGTACTGTTTAATGAAATTGTTCTCAAGAATAAGAGCTTCGGCCTCAGAATCGGTAACCATTACTTCGAGGTCGGCAATTTTGGAAACCATGGTTTTGATACGACCATCCACTGGGCGTGATTCCTGAAAGTACGACCGAACTCTATTACGCAATTTCTTGGCTTTACCTACATACAATATACTTCCAGAAGCATCTTTATAGATGTACACACCAGGCGACAAAGGTAGATTTGCTACTTTTTCTTGGAGATTCGGTTTTTGGGATTCATCACTCATGTTACAGAAGATAATGCAATTTTAATTCCAAGTGCTCCCCCATTTTGGTTTTGGTTTAAATTCACATGGTTAGGGAGATTCAATACATAGAGAATTCGAGGTTTTGATGAAGCAAAATTTCTATCCAAATACTCGCACCCTCATCCACTATGAATTTTGAGGATACGCTTACTTTTGTATTTTGAAAGTAAGTCACTTTTAATCATTTTAGCCGCTATAATTAAATGTGCTAAAGTGAATAGTGTTTACTCTGATTTGTGTTGACACCAAACAGAAATTTATTACCCTCGCAAAAAGCTCACCGAGAATATTGAAAATTGAACTATGACCATAGAAAATTACATTGACAACATAAATCAGAGATTCAAACTCGGGAATGCAACAGAGCACACTTTTAGAGGCGACCTTCAACAACTCATTGAAAGCATAGTTCCAGAAATAAGAGCCACTAACGAGCCTAAAAGACAATCTTGTGGAGCGCCTGATTATATCCTAACAAAAAAGAATATCCCCGTTGGGTTTATCGAAGCAAAAGACATTGGCGACCAAGACTTAGAGGGCAAAAAGAAGTCGGTTAATAAAGAACAATTTGATCGATACAAAGCCTCGTTAGATAATCTGATTTTTACAGATTACATAGATTTTCATTTATACAATGCTGGAGAGTTTGTTACCAAAATTGCCATTGCCGAAATAACAGACAAAGGAATAGTTGCACTCCCTGAAAATTTTGCGAGATTTGAGAATCTGATTAAGGACTTTTGTACTCACATTGGGCAAACTATAAAGAGTTCTAAAAAACTTGCCGAAATGATGGCAGGCAAAGCCCGTCTACTTTCTGATGTTATCGAAAAAGCGCTAACTAGCGACGAAACACATAACGAAGACAGTACACTAAAAGAACAAATGAATGCTTTTAAGAGTATTCTGATTCATGATATTACCCCAAAAGGCTTTGCAGATGTTTACGCGCAGACTATTGCATACGGAATGTTTGCCGCTCGCCTACACGACCCAACTTTAGAAACCTTTAGCCGACAAGAAGCCGCAGAATTAATTCCAAAATCTAACCCGTTTTTACGCAAGCTTTTTGGCTACATAGCAGGTCCCGATATTGACGACCGAATTAAATGGATTGTAGAAAATCTAGCTGAAATATTCTTAGCCTGTAATGTGGAAGAAATTCTAAAAAATTACGGGAAGTCTACAAAAATGGAAGACCCCATTATCCATTTTTATGAAACTTTTCTGGCAGAGTATGATCCTAAATTGAGGAAAGCCCGTGGTGTTTGGTACACCCCTGCCCCTGTGGTCAATTTTATAGTTAGAGCGGTGGATGAAATTCTAAAAACAGAGTTTAATTTACCACAGGGATTGGCAGACAATAGCAAAACTACTATTAAGGTAAAGACCGACATCCCCAACAAAAATTTTAAAAGCGGTTATACAGAAGTTGACAAAGAAGTACACAAAGTGCAGGTTTTAGACCCTGCAACGGGTACTGGTACTTTTTTAGCAGAAGTAATAAAACACGTACACAAGAAATTTAAAGGACAAGAAGGGATTTGGAGCGGTTATGTAGAAAAGCATTTGTTACCAAGATTAAACGGTTTTGAGTTGTTAATGGCAAGTTATGCCATGGCTCATTTGCAATTGGATTTATTGCTAAAAGAAACAGGATTTAAAGCCACCAAAAACCAACGCACCCGCGTTTACCTCACCAATAGTTTAGAAGAAGCACACCCCGATACAGGGACGTTATTTGCCAATTGGTTGAGTAGCGAATCTAACGAAGCCAACCACATAAAGCGTGATACGCCTGTGATGTGTGTTATTGGAAACCCGCCTTATAGTGGAATCTCATCTAATAACGGTAAATGGATTAGCGACTTAATTGAAGATTACAAATACGTGGATGGAGTCCATTTTAATGAACGTAAACATTGGCTAAATGATGATTATGTGAAATTCTTACGTTATGGACAGCATTTTATAGAAAAAAACGGCGAAGGTATTTTAGCATTTATTAACCCTCATGGATTCTTAGACAATCCCACTTTTAGGGGAATGCGGTGGAATCTGCTTAAAACATACGATAAAATCTATACCATAGATTTACATGGGAATTCAACGAAAAAGGAAACGGCTCCTGATGGTTCAATTGACCAAAATGTATTTGACATTATGCAGGGGGTTGCAATCACTGTATTTGTAAAAACGGGAAAAAAGAAACCAAAACAATTAGGGGAAATATTTCATTTTGATTTGTTTGGAAAAAGAGATGACAAGTACAATTATCTTATTGAAAACTCAATAAAAACAACTGAATTTAAGAAGTTGTTACCTGTTACTCCTAATTACTTTTTTGTTCCTAAAGACAATAAGTTGATAGGAGCATACAATGAAGGAGTTTCAATATCTGACTTATTCAGAGTTCAATCAATGGGCATAACTTCGGCAAGAGATAATTTTGTAGTTGATTTTGACCAAAACCCATTAGAAAAGAGAATACAAGATTTTTGCAACAAAGAAATCGAAACATCTTCTTTTCAAACTCAATATAAATTGAAAGAGAATTATCAATGGAAAGTTGAAGAACAACGAGCAGAAGTTACAGAATTTTCAAAATATTTTATTAAACCTATTTCATATCGTCCATTTGATAATAGGTGGATTTACTATCAAGCTAATTTAGTTTTCAGAATGCGTGGAGAAGTTATGCAAAACCTTGAAAGACCAAATTTAGCTTTTTGTACTTCTAAATTAGGTCGAAATGTTGATTACCATAATTACTTTATTACAAAACATTTAACTGACAAAAGTATTTCATCTTCTTTGGATAATGCTAATATGTTCCCTCTATATATTTACCAAATAAACAACGGTCAACAAACCATAGAAGAGAGAATAGAAAGAACCCCAAATCTAAACCAAGAAATTGTAAATACAATTGCTAAAACGTTAGGCTTAACATTTACAAATGAGAAAGAAACAACAGAGAATACTTTTGCTCCCATTGATATATTAGATTACATCTATGCTGTTTTGCATTCTCTAACATACAGAGAAAAATACAAAGAATTCCTAAAAATAGATTTCCCAAGAGTGCCTTATCCAAAAGACGCAACTACCTTTTGGCAATTGGTGAAATTGGGAGGCGAAATTCGGCAAATTCATTTATTAGAATCCCCAGTTGTAGAAGACTACATTACCAGTTACCCCAAAGATGGCGACAATGTTATTACCACCAAAATTGGCAAAAAAGATTGGGAGTTATTTGATGAAGAAAACGGGCTTGGCAGAATATGGATCAACGAAGAGCAGTATTTCGACAATATTCCATTAACTGCTTGGGAATTTTATATTGGAGGCTATCAACCAGCTCAAAAATGGCTCAAAGACCGTAAAGAAAGAACCTTAGAATTTGATGATATACTGCACTATCAAAAAATCATAGTTGCTCTTTCCGAAACAGATAGACTGATGAAAGAAATTGATACCATAGAGATTGAGTAAATCCCAAGAAGTAACAAAAGCCACAAGCTAGCATCTACCTATGAAAAACCAAATCCCCAAAACCCTTATTTTTTCGGCAAACGACTCCAACCGTCGAAAAAAGGGACTGATTTTAGTATGTGTATTGGCCTTCTTTCAACTGTGTTTGATTTGGCCGGTTTATCCTCTTTTCGCAAGCGCTACTCCTTTGATTCTTGGATTTCCGATGTCGTTAGTTTGGGTTGTCCTTATTCTTGTGCTTTCGTTTAGCTCGCTGCTCATTTTTTATAAAACAGAAACAGATAGCGAGGGTTAATTAGGTTGGAAGATTGGGTAATCATTTTAGGTATTTGTGGAGTCTATTTGCTCATCACGCTCGCAATGGGAATTATCCCTGGACTTAAAGTAAGTGGAAGTACCGACGGTTACGTTGCTGGCGATCGCTCGATGAATGTATTTATACTCTATTTTGTGTTGGGCGCATCCATATTCTCATCTTTTGCCTTTTTGGGTGGACCAGGTTGGGCATATTCCAAAGGTGCTGCAGCTTTTTATATTATTGCTTATGGCGCGATTGGAATGGTTCCCTTCTACTTCTTTGGGCCTAAAGCCCGAAGGCTAGGCGAAAAGCATGGTTTTGTAACTCAAGCAGAATTGTTGGAAGATCGCTTTAACAGTAAGTTTCTTTCAGGGATGTTAGCCATTCTCACTATTGTAGCACTTATTCCGTACCTGACATTGCAAATGAAAGGTGCAGGACTTGTTTTGAACACCATCAGTGAAGGAGTAATACCAAATTGGTTAGGAGCTGGCATTGCGTATCTCGTCGTGTTGATTTATGTATTTTATAGTGGTGTAATGGGTGTTGGCTGGACCAATACTTTCCAAGGTATTTTTATGCTTGTTATTGCTTGGTTCTTGGGAATTTACTTGCCCTACAAAATGTATGGTGGCATTGGCCCCATGTTCGAGCAGCTAATGGCTTCTGATTTCCGAGAAGCTTTAAACGCTCCAGGTTTAACTTCCAGCGGAACTCCTTGGGATTGGTGGGGATTTAGCTCCGCCGTAATCGTTTCTGCAATTGGATTTTCGATGTGGCCCCATTTTTTCATGAAAGCTTTTGCAGCGAAAAGTGATAGAACCATCAAACTTACTGTTGTACTGTACCCGACCTTTCAACTATTTCTGGTGCCTATACTTTTAATTGGTTTTGCAGCTGTATTAGCTTTTCCTGGCGTTACCCCTGCCGATTCCATCCTTCCCTATACGTTGCTCCAAATGGATTTACCCGTTGTACTGATAGGATTAGTTTGTGCTGGCACGTTAGCCGCTTCTATGTCTTCTGGAGATGCCATTGTGCACGCAGCGGCTTCGGTTGGTGTTAGAGATGGAGTTTCTAAGATTTCCGCTGTTAAAGAATGGTTATTTACTGGAAATAACGAGCGTAAACTCATCCGCATTTTTGTAGTAGTTATTAGTTTGATTGCATACTATTTCGCCGTTTTCTCTAAAACGGATATTGTTTCGTTATTGCTTGGCGCCTATGGAGGAATTGCACAGATGTTCCCTCTTATGTTTGCTATGTTCTATTGGCCAAGGGCTACAGGAAAAGGTGCCATTGCTGGTTTAATTGGCGGAATTCTTGTTACACTTTTGTTTCTCTACTATCCAGAGTTAAAACCGATTCCCGTTCACGAAGGAGCTTATGGCTTGATTGTAAATATCTTTCTTCTAGTTTCTGTGAGTCTTTTCACACAGCCAGAAGCTGTGGATCGGGTTAAGAGATATACGCCTTTTTAGATGAGATATTAGATGTAAGAGAGTTGTAGATGTTAAATAATTCAATGACAGTTTGAGACCAAAAAAGAACCTCGGTCATCCCGAATTTATTTCGGGATCTTTGTAAGGAATAGGTTTTTAATCGGTCTTCCTAGTTATGAGCAAAGGATATGTATACTTTCTTACGAACTATAGAAGAACTGTACTCTATATTGGTGTAACAAGTACGATTAATTCTAGAGTATGGAAGCATAAACTAGGGGAAGGCTCCATATTCACTTCAAAATATAAACTAACAGTGTTAGTGTATGCCGAAGAGTACGATCATATTAGTGATGCCATTGCAAGGGAAAAGCAGTTAAAGAATTGGCATAAAGAATGGAAGTGGAATCTAGTTAAGAAGCATAATCCTAAGCTAGAAGATTGGTACGAAACCTTAAGAAGGTAATTATGCTTGTCGACTCCCAAGCCTTTTCTTAAGATCCCGAAATAAATTCGGGATGACCGAGTCTTAAAAAACTATCATTTCTGTCAAAGAATTACCTAACATCTACAGGGATGACATTGTTGAAGGTTTGGGGGATTAAAGCTTTTAGTTTGAACTTTGCGTTATTTCCGTGTTCGTAATCACAAACACCCCTCGAATCATCCAAAGAACAATTCTGGATGATTAGCTCCACTCAAAGGGAGTCTTATTATGGCTAATTTTTAGTTTCCATCCTCATCACAGTTGTTTTATATACCGACACCATTACATCGATTTAATCATTTCAAAATGGGTATAAGCTATTTGAAAGCATCTTTTCTAGATGCAATTAAAAGTGAAACAGTTAAGTGATATTTTCCATAATTTTGAGCTATGCAAAAACACACCAAAACAACGCCTAGCATTCCTATTATCTATGAGGATAATCACCTCTTAGTAATTGATAAACCTGCTGGTGTACTTTCTCAAGAAGACAACTCCAAGAATCCCGATGTTCTTACTCTTTGTAAGATTTATCTAAAGAAAAAATACAACAAACCGGGTGACGTTTTCCTTGGCTTAGTTCAACGATTAGACCAACCTGTTAGCGGGTTAATGGTTTTAGCGCGGACTTCAAAAGCGGCAGGTAGACTTTCGGAACAAATTAGAGACCATAAGATCAACAAAACTTATTGGGCGCTCGTAGAGGGGATGACTCCCATGGAACAAACTTTGGAGCATCATTTAGCTAAAGACAAGAAAGCGAACTTTGTTAAAGCTTATGCTTCGCCGAAGTCGTTTACTAAAGTTGCAAAATTGAAGTTCAAAACTATCAAGCAAAGTGCACATCACAGCCTTGTAGAAGTTGATTTGATAACTGGTCGTCCCCACCAAGTACGTGTGCAGATGGCGAAATTTGGTTTCCCTCTTTGGGGAGATTACAAATATGGCGAAGTAGGAAATAAACCAGGTAAAAGTCTTGGCCTTCGTTCGGTGAAGCTTTCATTTATTCACCCCGTTACCAAAGAGAAAATGGAGTTTTCAGTTAAACCGCCTAAGTTACAACCTTGGAGCTTTTTCGATTATTAATTCCTTTTTGTTCACTTTAATATTATTCAACAGTGAGCTGTTAGGGTATGGCGCATAACAAACTTTCTCAAACAGCATCCTTTATTGCTGTTAAGTTTTATGGATTAACACTCAATCCACAAATTGGTAAGAACTTTGATTCAAGTATCAAAGATTTTTACGAGAAGGTAGTCCAGTTTCTTCCCAAACATTTAAGTTGGTACCACAACGCATTACGGTCTCCATTTTGGCGGAAGTTATTTATCGCATCAGAGGAATTACTTCTTCCCGGCGATTTGATGCATATTATTTGCAGGAAATATTATGTAACTCAGTGTGTTGACGAAGCCATTAAGAACGGCTGTGAGCAGATTGTCATAATTGGTGCAGGAGTTGATCATTTGGGAGTTTATTCAGCTTCCAAAGGCCTTGAAGCATTTGAGATTGAAACTCCTTTTATGGTTCAAACTAAGAATCAATTCTTGAAGGTTAATGATCTGTCTTCCAGCAACTTACACCTCTGCCCACTAGATGTAACCAAGAAGCGCATGAGCCAAGTTTTAGCAGAGCATCCGTCATTTGATTCCTCCAAACAAACCGCTTTTGTTGCAGAAGGTTTTTTCGATTATTTAACTGAAACCGATGCCCGCAACGTCTGTAGTGAAATTGCTACCCTCTGCCCTTCTAATACATTAATAACTACATTTTTTTCTTTAGATGAACTGAATGCATTTCATCGGTTTAGTTTTAAAAGCGGAGTTAGATTGGTAGGTGAATCGGTAAAGCTGTCACTCAACAAAAAGAGTTTTTTGAGTTTGTTAGATGACTTTGAATATAAAACTGAAAAAGTACTCAGCTATCAAGAGATGAAAAGTGATTTAGTGGAGTCTTCAGGTTTGGAATTACCCGTTTTGAAAGGTTTTTATGTTATTAAGGCTTCCGTTAAGAAAGATCGTAAACATAGCCCTTGTTCATAATCAAGAGGATGGACTAAAACGCTATTCCTTACAAAGCACCTAGATTTTTTTAAAATCAAGAGTGTAAATACACCCACCAAACCACATCGACGTTTAGAATTATAGGCGGAAGAAGAATGTAATGGAATCGATGTCTCCGTCAGGAGCAATTATTCCACACAGGCTCGGGCTTGAATGTGGAAAAAATCGAACGAAGACCTTTGGAATAATTGAGTCGATGAAATGAAGTTCGCGCCAATAATTCTTGTCGAGAGCTTTTGGTACTTTTGTCGGTACAAAAGTACAGCATTTATCGAGATGAGTATGATAACGAGTACGGAAATAACGTGAAGGTAAGGTCGGTTATCACCTGCGAATAAAATAATTGCTTTTTCATGACTGTAAAGATCCTTCTCCCGAAGCCTCGGGATCAGGATGACAGTGGCGTTGTTTAATTTACTATAACCGTCAACGAATTATCTATCATCTACATGGATGACTGTATCCGCTTTTGTGCTATCTGTTTCATTCATGTTTGATACATCCATATTTAGATTCAAGACTGAAATATCTGCTTTTGGAATATAGAATTGGTTTAAAACTGAATTTGTATCCACATTTGAGCTATCTGGAGTTTGCACAGGTTCGGGCTTCTTGAAATACGCAACGCCACTTAAATTCATCATATTTCGAAGGATCCACGATTTTCTTTTTTCCACATATGGAGAAGCTGGCTCCACTCGCATTCTTTTTGGATTGGGTAGAACAGCGGCCATTCGAGCGGCTTCATCAGCTTTTAGATACTGAGCATCTTTATCAAAGAAATGGTTTGTTGCTTTACCAACTCCGTACACTCCAGGCCCAAATTCTGCAATATTAAGATAGACTTCTAAGATTCGTTCTTTAGGCCACATAACTTCTATAGTTAATGCGAGTCCTGCTTCTATTCCTTTTCTCACATACGATTTACTGCTATTCAGAAACAAGTTTTTAGCCACTTGCTGAGTGATTGTGCTCGCGCCACGCACACGTTCTCCTTTCTCGTTTTCATTTAATGCTTTTTCGATGGCTTCAGTATCCAATCCAGAGTGTTCCCAAAATAGTTGGTCTTCTGATGCTACAACAGCCCATTTTATATTATCGGGAATAGATTCGTAACCAACCCAGTATTGTCTCAAACTGTAGCGCTCTACTCCGAGTTTATCCCAATCTTCTTGCAACGTAAAAGCAGTAAGTGGTGGATTTATCCATCGCAATGAGAAAACAGTTCCTAGCAATAAAACCAGAGCAAGGACTATCGACAAGCTGAAAACTTTAAACACTTTTTTCCAGCTAATCCTTTTTAAGGAAGCTAAACGACCTCGTAATTTTTGGCGATAAATACTCATAGTTCTCATTACCTAAGTTTGGTGGTTGAACTATCTGAAAGCTAAAAAGTTCTAATCTATAATGAAGTTGGAATATTTTTTTCTATTGTTGCTAATTATTAGGTGTGTTAGTTGATTAGCTACTCTTGAGTACTACTTGGTAATTTTTTTGTGGCTTTTGCACCCAGTTCTTTGAGCATTTCTGCTTGACGAACTAGATTTCCAGATCCCTCGGTAAGGCGAGTTCGGGCTTCATCGTAGCTTTGTTGAGTTTGCTTAATTCGATCTCCAATTTTATCCAAACTTTCTACAAATAGCACAAACTTATCGTACAAAGCACCACCACGTTGAGCTATTTCTAACGCATTTTTGCTTTGGTACTCTTGTTTCCAAACGCTATCGATAGTTGCGAGGGTTGCCAATAATGTAGAAGGACTTACGATTACGATGTTGCGATCAAAAGCTTCGTAATACAAATTAGCATCATTTTGAAGAGCCACCCCAAAAGCAGATTCTATCGGAATAAAAAGAAGTACAAAATCAGGACTTCTATCACCGTGAATTTGATGGTATTTCTTTTCACTCAAACCTTTTACATGAGCTCTAACCGAACTAATGTGTTGTTTCAACGCAGTTGCTCTTTCTATGTCATCCTCGGAAGAAGCATAGCGTTCGTATGCCGTTAATGTAACTTTTGAATCTACAATCAGGAACTTTTCGTCGGGGAGATGCACAACCACATCAGGCTGTAATCGCCTTCCCTCTTCATTGGTTGCAGATACTTGTACTTCGTATTCTCTGCCTTTTGTGAGGCCTGATTTCTCCAGAATCCGTTCTAGAATAACTTCGCCCCAATTACCTTGAGCTTTGCTATCTCCTTTAAGCGCTCGCGTTAAATTCTTGGCGTCTTCACTCATCTTTTGGTTCAGTTCACCCATCTGCCGGATTTGCTCTTTTAACGTAGCACGTTGGCGATTCTCTTCGTTGTATGTCTCCTCCACTTTCTTCTTAAACTCTTCCAATTTCAAACCAAGTGGATTCAAGAGCTGATCTAAACTTTCTCTGTTTTGTTTGGTGAACTTTGCAGATTTCTCATCTAGAATCTTATTCGCCAAATTCTCGAATTGAATTTTTAGCTGTTCTTGCATTCCGGCGAGCTCATCTTTTTGCTCAGCCAGCTTTTGTTGGAGTGAAGAATATTCAGCTTTTAATCCAGCGAGATTTCTATCTAAATCGGCTGATTTCACTCGCTCTTCTTTTAGTTCTAGCTCTTTCTCCCTTTGTGCCGCTTCTAATTTTGCTTCACTCTCTTTCGATAGCTGTTGAGACTTAGTTTCTAATTCGCTGAGTTGAGCATCTAAATTTGTATTCCTTTCTTCCAATCTAGAAAGCTCCGATTTGGATTTAAAGTGCGCAATAAAAAAACCCGCGACAGCGCCAATAACTAATGTAATAAGGATGAAAATGTTTTCCATAGTGTGATTAAATGCTGTTGAAACTCGAAAAAGTGGAGGCTATTCTTTTAATTTTAATTTCTAAAACCATGTAAGAAGCTGAGCTCAAGTATATAGAAATTATTAACCGCTTTCAGCAGGAGATTTGGGGAGTTGAATAAAAGTATTGGATAGTTGTTAATTGGGATTTAGGGATCTCCCCCTACTCTGTTTCTCACCATAAAATAGTCAACCATACGGAGGTCGTTTTTAAGTTATCTTTTGTTCCGCCCGAATCTAGGGTTAAAGGCGGAACAAAAAATATCGATAAGAAATATTGGTACGAACTTACTTATAAGAGTAAAACCCTTCGCCCGTTTTGTTGCCTAGCTTACCGGCATCAACCATTTTTACAAGTAATGGAGATGGGCGATATTTAGGATCTTTAAAACCTTCGTATAGTACGTTTAAAATATCTAGACACACATCCAATCCAATAAAGTCAGCTAAACGAAGTGGTCCCATTGGATGCGCCATTCCTAACATCATCACTTCATCTACATTTTCAGGAGTTGCAACGCCTTCCGATACGCAGAAAATTGCTTCGTTAATCATCGGCATTAGCACTCTGTTGCTCACAAAGCCAGGGAAGTCATTCACTGGAACTGGAACTTTGTTTAGTCGTTTGGATGTCTCTTCAACAATTTGGTAAGCATTGTCGCTAGTTTCTAAACCACGTACAATTTCAACCAACTTCATTAATGGCACCGGATTGAAAAAGTGCATTCCAATAAAGCTCTCTGGGCGCTTAGTGAGCGACGCCAACTTAGTTATAGAAATTGAAGATGTGTTAGAGCCTAAAATAGCGTGTGCAGGAGCATTTGCATCCACAGCGGTCCAAACGGCTTTCTTTATTTCGATATTTTCTGGAACAGCTTCTATTACCAAGTCTGCGTCTTTTACTCCAGAAGCGATATCTAAATGCAGTGTAATGTTTGATAGCGTAGACGTCTTCTTTGCCTCATCAATCTTCTCTTTGGCAACCATCCGATCCAAGTTCTTTGCTATAGTTGCCAGAGCGCGATCACCAAACTCTTGCTTTGTTTCAATAAGGTTTACTTTAAAATCATTCATGGCAAAAACATGGGCAATACCGTTCCCCATAGTTCCTCCGCCAATAACCGCTACTTTTTTAATAGACATTACACAGTATTTATAAAAGTTAAAATTCTACGCTAAGGTAATAAGTTTTGGAAGCGCTTTTCAATGCTAAATAACACTATCAGATGATTTCTAAGATTGTTATTTTTAGTTTAAAAATACTCGTAATTCATTCCACAAACTGCAAAAACTTGTCAAGCCCAATAAGCCATCAATTTGTCTTTCAGTTTCTACTTTATTCCTTTAGCTTTAGCCACCATTAAGGTTCTTAATACATGAAAACATTTTCCAAGTTACTTCTCTTTTTTCTAATTCTTTTTATCGGTTTTGTAGGTCTCGCTTTTTACTGGACGTTCTACAAACCCCTGCCTAATTACGAGTCTAATATTACGCTAGCACAACTACAACAGCCCGTAGATATACATTGGGATGAATTTGGTGTGCCTCATATTTACTCCAACAATCAATCTGATCTCTATTTTGCGTTAGGGTATGTACATGCTCAAGACCGCCTTTGGCAAATGACGCTCTCTCAAATTGCAGCAGAAGGTCGTTTTGCTGAATTTTTTGGAGAAGATTTGATTGAACTTGATAAATACCAGCGTACACTTGGTTTTTGGAAAATAGCTCAGCGTTTAGAAAAGGAAGCGTTGAACAATGAAGAACGTGATATTTTGCAGTCCTATTCGGATGGTGTAAACTCTTTTATTGATGAAAATTCCAATAAACTACCAATCGAGTTTGCTCTTACTGGTATTGAACCTATACGCTGGAACCCTACTCGCTCGCTCGCTATTGTTCGTTTAATGGCTTGGGATTTGAACTTAAGCTGGTGGACAGAACTTACATACAGTTATCTCAAAGCTAATCTTCCTGCCGATAAGTTTGAAGAATTAGCACTTAGAGTTCCAGAGGATTCCCCCACTACTTTAGACGATAATGAGTCTATAAAATTAACAGCTGCAATGTTTCCAATGTTGGAACAAGAGTTGAGCCGTAGAAAGTTAATGCAAAGTGAAGGAACTCATGTGGGAAGTAATGCTTGGGTCGTTGATGCTTCCAAAACCACCACTGGGTATCCACTCTTAGCTGGTGATCCTCACCTTGGCTTAGATATGCCTGGGAAATGGTACGAAGTGCATTTAAACCTAAGTGGGAATAATGTTTCAGGCGCAACACTTGCTGGAGTTCCTGGTATTGTTTTGGGCCAAAATGATGAAATGGCTTGGTCGTTCACTAATATTATGGCCGACGACACTGACTTCTTCTTAGAAAAAGTTGATCCTGAAGATAGAGGTCGATATGTGACAGATTCGCTCCAAATGGGCAGTGTTGCTTACCAACCATTTATGAAGAGTAGAGAAATCATAAAGGTTAAAGACAAAGACGATGAGGTGTTAGAAATCCGCTACACTAAGCATGGGCCGGTAATCTCAGATATTTATCCTAATGTAAAACTAGCTGGTGAACAAGTAATTACCATGCGTTGGACTGGGCAGGATGTCACCAACGAATTTAGAGCTTTATATCAGATAAATTGGGCAGAAAATTTCCAAGATTTTAAAGACGCACTTCCCAACTTTGGCGTACCTGGGCAGAATTTCATGTATGCTGATATTGAAGGAAACATAGCTATGTTTTCGACAGGACATTTTCCTATTCGTTCTGGCAATAAAATTTTAGTACGGAAAGGTTGGGATCCATCTCAAGATTGGCAAGGTTATATTCCGAATGAGGAAATGCCGCATGTGATAAATCCAGATAAAGGTTGGATTGCTAACGCGAATAATAAACTCACCACGGATAACTATAAATATTATATCGCCTCGTTTTGGGAGCCGCCATCAAGGATTGAGAGAATTAGTGAATTTCTAACTCAACATGAGAAATTGACGCCAGAACTTTTTGCAGAACTTCAAAACGATTCGTATTCCAAGTTTGCTGAAAAAGTGGTTCCTATTGTGCTCGATGTGATTGCCTCTCAACAAATTTACAACTTTGATGATGCGGTTTCATACTTAGCAAATTGGGATTTTAAGTATGAAAAAAATGCTACTGCAGCTTCTATTTTTGACGTTTTTATACTGAAACTTACTGAAAACACTTTGCATGATGAATTTGGTGATGAGGTCTACCAAAACTTTATTCATCACGAGAACATCCCAATCCGCACAATCACAGAGCTACTTCAAGATAGCAGTGCTTTTTTCGATAATGTGGATACTCCTGAAGTTGAAACTAAAGCCGACATCGTTCTAAAAAGCATGCAAGATGCGCTGTTATTTTTAAGTGACTCATTAGGCCAAGAACCACCCGAATGGCGCTGGGAGCAACTTCATACTATCACTTTTGAGCCACCACTTTTTGCCCAGGCAGCGCAAGATTCTAATGCTTCTAAAAGTTTGAAACTCATTGTAAATAACTTACTAAGTACAGGCCCATTTCCCGTTGTTGGGCATGGGATGTCGGTTAATAACGGCCAATACAGTTGGGAGAGACCTTATAGCATGGTGCTGGGTGCTTCCATTCGTAGGATTGTAGACCTTTCGGATTTAAGTAGTACGCAATCTGTTATCCCAACAGGGCAATCTGCGAGTCCTCTCTCCGATCACTTCGGCGACCAAACCGAACTCTGGTTAAACGGACAGTATCGTACTTTTTATCAAGACAGTGCTTTTTTCAATAACACAAAAATGAAAAGCATGAAGTTAATGCCGAAGGAATAGAATCATCTTTGATTGTTTATAGAGGTACTGCCCAATAACAGTTGATACTTCTAGCCTGAACTCAGATATCACTGCAAACAAAACCATTGCTTTTTAATGACTTTGAAGATCCTTCAGAGGTATCTTCTGGATTGTAGATGTTAGATAATTCGCTGACAGAAATAACTTATAGATTTCTCACAAAGCACCTAGAGGTTTATAAGCCCCAGAGTGTCAATACGCCCACCAAACAACATCGACGTTTAGAATTATTGGCGAAGAAAGAACGCAATGGAAT
>TARA_R110002096_G_scaffold93211_11_pt1 | contig 19800 bp, 20 predicted proteins | sample TARA_R110002096 | Tara Oceans TARA_R110002096 (sample SAMEA4397295) | marine metagenome | biome: Polar Biome; feature: [DCM] deep chlorophyll maximum layer (ENVO:01000326); material: water (ENVO:00002006), including particulate matter (ENVO:01000060) such as... | depth 35 m
TCCTGCCGTTTAACCGGTTCCCCGGCGTCGATATTCTGCTCGGCCCGGAAATGCGCTCCACCGGCGAGGTCATCGGCCTGGATGACACCTTCGCCAAGGCCTTCCTGAAATCACAGATCGCCGCCGGCACCCATCTGCCTCTGGAAGGGGCCGTGTTTATCTCTGTCAAGAATGACGACAAACAGAAAATGATCGAACCGGCCCGCGAGCTGATTGAAATGGGATACAAGATTGTCTCCACCGGTGGCACGGCGAAATGCCTGCAGGATGCCGGCCTTGAAGTCAAACGCATCAACAAGGTGCTCGAAGGCCGGCCTCATATTGTCGACGCCATCAAGAATGACGAGATCAAGCTGATTTTCAACACCACCGAAGGCGCCCAGTCGATCACCGACAGCTATGAATTGCGTCGAACGGCCCTGACCCACAACATCCCCTATTACACGACCACACGCGGGGCCATTTCAGCGATGGAAGCAATAAAAGTCTTGAAATCCAGCTCACTTGAAGTTAAACCCCTCCAGTCTTATGTATTTGAGTAGGTAGCCGCAAGTTAGTCTTTCCAAGAAGAACTGTTTCAGTATATGCTCTTCGGTCATCCCGGAGCAGATGCTTTATTAATGCTAAGAATAGAAAATATACATTATGGTTGAAAAAGTACCCATGACCGTTGAAGGCCACGAAAGGCTGGAAGCAGAATTAAAAACGTTGAAGCATATGGAACGCCCGGCTGTGATCAAGGCGATCGAAGAAGCGCGCGCCCACGGCGACCTGTCCGAGAATGCGGAATATCATGCCGCCAAGGAGCGTCAGGGCTTCATCGAATCCCGCATCCAGGATCTTGAAGGCAAGATCAGCCGGTGCGAAGTGATTGACCCGAGAGAACTGTCCGGGGAGAAGATCCTCTTCGCCGCCACCGTGCATCTTGCCGATGAAGAAGACAAAATTGTCAAATACCAGATTGTCGGTGTTGATGAAGTCGATGTGGCGGCAGGCAAGATTTCCTATATTTCCCCTATTGGCCGGGCCTTGATTGGCCGGAAGCTCGGGGATGAAATCGAAGTCAAAACGCCACGCGGCGAAACTTATTACGAAATCACCCAGATTGATTTTATCTAGCACCTTGGTGCAGGGCCTGTAATTCAGGCGCAGAAAACATAAAAGGGCCTTACGAAATCGTAAGGCCCTTCTTTAATGGTCCCGCAAGAGACTTATCCTTGATATTCGCCCACCGGCACACCTTGCAGTTTTTTGGCGCACCGGATGCTCAGCGATGTCTTGACGCTATCCACATTCGGCGCCGGCGTCAGTTTGGTGGTCAGAAAGTTCTGGAACTGGGACAGGTCCCGGGCGACGATTTTAAGAATAAAATCAATTTCGCCGTTCAGCATATAGGTTTCCCGCACCAGCGGCCATTCCGTAACCAGTTCTTCAAACGCCTTCAGGTCACTTTCCGCCTGGCTGTGCAAACCCACCATGGCAAAAACCGTCAGACCAAAGCCCATGGCTTCTGGATTAAGGTCTGCATGATACCCCTGTATAAACCCGGCTTCTTCCAAAGCCCGCACCCGCCGCAGGCAGGGGGGTGCTGTAATTCCAACTTTCTCTGCCAGCTCTACATTGGTGATCCGACCGTCCTCCTGAAGCTTCTCCAAAATTCTCTGATCAATATCATCCAGTTTAACACGATGCATTCTGTCTGTTCCTTAAACTTGCTTCTATGATTTTTTATACTGCGACAGGTTATACAGAAATGTTTCAATTGCAAACATTTCGAAACAAAATTTCTCACTTAAGACAGAATATATTATAAATGGAATGAATCACATCATAAAATACATTTTTTTTTAAAATTTAGTAATATTTTACGTAATAATTACTTTCATAATTCAAGCTTTTAACTGGCTATATAGCGTCATAAATGCTATCTTTTATGCTTACTATTGTTAAGCTTATAAAAAGAAAACACAATCTAGTATGCAGGCAGAATCAGGATCAGAAATCCATAAACCTCGGGGAATAAAGTAACGTGCAGAAACCAGCTCAGTTTGACGATCGAATTCGTAATCTGATTGCGCTTGCGCAGGATGGATCAACGCACAGCCGGACGCTTTTGTTTTCCCACATCTGTGATTTATTCCTGCAACGTCGGCCAATGGCATCCGACACGCAAGTCCGTATGCTGACCGAGATTCTGAAAGAACTGCTGAGCCAGGTCGAGATTGAAACCCGTCAGGGCATTGTCACCGCCCTTTGCGCGCTGACCGCCCCCCCGACGGAACTGACCGACATTATGTCCGAGGATGTCGTCGAGGTTTCCGGCCCTCTGCTTGAAAAAGCCATTCTGCCCGATGAGAAACTTATTCATCTGATCCGCTATGGCACAGAAGCTCACCGCATTCATATTTCTCGCCGCTTTGGTCTGTCGCCTCTCGTACGGCATGAACTGGAGCGGGCGCAGAAAGCCGCCCAGAGTTCCAAACTGAAATACAGTCTGAGCGAACTGGAACGGCTGGCCGGGGATGAAAATCCTGATCTTGATGAAGAAACCACCATCAATATCCTGGAACTTCTTCGCGCCCAGAATATTCACAAGACCTACACGGAAGACGGCAAAAAAGCCACAGCAAGCGGGTCAGCCCCGGAGGTAGAAACCCCCAGACTGTCAATTTTTAGCAATGTCAGACCCGAGAAAACCTCTTCCCCTGACGCAAAGCCCACTGCCCCGACGGCAGCCCCGCAAAAATCAGAGCCCAAAACGACTGAGCACGTCTATAAGGATCGGGCGCCCTCCGGCGATACCCCGCTTTCTTTTCCGTCTGACAAGGTCGCCAATGACGCCAGCTTCCCGGAAAAGCCCCGCATACCGGAACCAATGATCCATATGGAAGAGGCGGTCGATGACCTGACAACCGATCTTCGGGAACAGGTGCAGCACGCCCGCGATGAGAGCCAGCGCCAGCGCGAACTGGTCAGGTCGGTTGCGGACTGGTTCTGGGAAGTGGACCGCACCGGCAGCCTCAGCTTTCTGTCAGAGGAAGCCTTCACTGTCTTCGGCCGCCCTGTGCAGTCCCTGATCGGCGAGGACATGATCTCGCTCTGCACCCCGCCCCCCCCGGAGGATGACACGAAAGACGTCCCGGAAAGTTTTGAAGCGCTGTTTGAACGGCGCACGTCTTTTCGCGACGTGCCCTTCTATATAGACTCTCAACATGGCGACAAGACACTCTGGTATGTCAGCGCCATCGCCATCTTTGATATTAATACAGGCCGCTTTACCGGTTTCCGTGGCAGCGCCCGCGCCGAAGATGCTCCGGAACAAACTCCGTACGCCGCAGAACATGAAGAACATAAGACCGCGACGCCGGAAAAACATGTCGCCTCGTTCCCGGCTGAAACAGACATTACACCACAGAACATCCCCCATGAAGAAGTGGCGGCGGAATTGCTGCATAACCTGTCTCACGAATTCCGCACCCCTCTGAATGCGATTATCGGCTTTTCCGAAATGATTGATATGGAAGCCTGGGGTCCGGTCAATGAAAAGTACCATCAAAATACAAAAAGCATCCTCGCCGCCGCCGTGCAGCTGAAGGAAGCCGTCAACGATGTGCTGGATTCCGCCAAGATTGAGGCCGGCCTGATGCAGATCGATCCCGAATCCTTCTCTCTGAAGGCGGTTTTGAAGGCATGTCAGGAAAATGTCGCAACCATGGCCCATGACATGCAGGTTGAACTGATCGACAACAGCAATAACATTGATGTTATTCTTTATAATGACAAGCAAAGTGTTGAACTGTGCCTGACCAAGATACTGGCCAGCACCCTGAAACGGGCTCAGGCCGGGGAAACGTTAAGCCCGTCCGTCCTGATCAACAGCAATGCCCAGGTGAGAATCGAAATCCCGCTACTCGGCCCGAGAATCGATGAAAAAGATGCCCCGGAATTGTTCGAAAAGTTACAAACAACCCCGGTCGAGACACAAAATAATCAACCATATCCACAAAAAAACACCCTAAATTACACCCCAAAAGTCTCTACAGGCTTCGGATTATCGATCGCGCAGAACCTCGCGCATCTGATTGGCGGGAATATTTCCACCCATATTTCACAAGGCAAAGTCAGCCATCTGGTGCTCACCCTGACCAATCACGACCTGCCCGGCTGACCCTCTGCCCGAAGGGGATGACAGCCCCTAACCCTGTGTATTTTATAATATTTCACCCATTTCCCCGCGAGAACAGCTTCGCCATTTCCCGATGGATCACATCAAAAACATAAAATTTTAGCTGATTTTTATGAGAATATTTTCCAGAATTTTAAATAAAATAATTTTAAAATTATCCATCTAACCTTTTGAAATATCAAGTATTTTTCTTGATGCCTGTTAACCTTTTATTCATAACTTGCCTGCATATTAGGGTCACAACATGGCAACGAACGAAATTTTACTTGGTACACATTTAGGAGAAATAAGATGAACAAATTTTTTGCAAAATTACGTAAGAACGAAAAAGGCGCAACGGCTATTGAATATGGTCTGATCGCTGCTTTGATCGCTGTCGCCGCCATTGGCGCAATGACAAGCGTTGGTACTTCCCTTGACGCCAAATTCAAGGTTATCGACAGCAACCTGAAAAAATAATCTGATTTTTCAAGTTATATGATCAGTAATGATTAAATAGAGGCTTTGGAAAATATCCCAAAGTCTCTATTTTTTTTCACGTGCCGGAGAGAATTATGAAACACTTTATCAAAACTTTATACTCTCAAGAAAAAGGTGCAACAGCCATTGAATATGGCTTGATCACCGCCCTGATCGTCGTCGCGTCCATTGGCGCCCTCACCGCCATGAGCTCTACCGTTGTAACCAATTTCAACACCACGTCCTCGAAAGTGAACAGGGCAATGAACGGTCAGTAAACTGTTCTGATGGAAAACTTATTTTCCACCCCCTTCCACTTTCTGAAATGCATACAGCTTCAACAGTATCGCATTCCCCATATTCCCGGCTTTATTAACCATTTTCTCATTTTTTAACCTTAGTATTCCAATGAATTAAGTAATACAAGATTTAGGGATACTTGCGAGTGTTAACCATAATAGTCATCGCATTGTTTGTGATTTTAATGCTTTGGGCAGCCTATAGCGACCTTACCAGCTATACCTTGTCCAATAAACTGTGCTTAAGCGTCGCGCTGCTTTACCCCATCTATCTCCTGAGCCGCTACCTGGATGGCCAAATGCTGCCCTGGTCCACAGTGCTTCTGGCCCTCGCCATTGCGGCCCTGATCTTCATTATTTTTGCAGTCTTATTCGCCCTGAATATTATGGGCGGCGGTGACGTCAAACTGATTCCAGCGGTCGCCTTATGGGCCGGGCCCGCTTACAGCTTGCAGTTCTTATTCCTTATGGCCCTGATTGGCGGCGGCATTGCAGCGGTCATTCTTCTGAATAATCGCCTAAAAGCTTCAAAATATTACAAATCTTCAGAAAATATAAACCTCTCCGTGGCAGAAAAGAATGAAAGTGCGGTTCCTTATGGCGTCGGCATTGCGGGCGGTGGAATTTATGTCGCCTATCATTTGGCAACAACATTGAACCAGTTTACCGCGATAAGCCAAGGCTGAACGGAACGAGCAAGACAGGAAATATATAGATGAATATAAATATAAGAAGCGTTGTCCTTATCGGTGTTGCCCTTGTGGTAGCGATTCTAACGGCTCTTCTCGCGAGAAGCCTGATCAGCTCTCCCCAAGAACAAACCGCCAGCACACAGGAAATCATCACGCAGGTCCGCGAATCAGATATGAAAATTCTGGTGGCCGCCAACAACCTGTCCGTTGGTCATTTCATCAAGCAGGAAGATATGGTGTGGCAATCCTGGCCAGATGAAAGCGTACATGAATCCTATATCCAACAGGATGCGGAAGTGACGCCCGAATCCTTTTTAGGCGCCGTTTTGAAAACCAATATTGCGGCCGGAGAACCCATTCTCTCAGGCCGTCTGGTCAAACCCGGAAACAGAGGATTCATGGCCGCCGTACTGCCAAAAGGCAAGCGCGCCATCTCCATCCGGATTAATGCCACATCTGGCAATGCCGGCTTTGTTTTTCCCGGTGACCGGGTCGATATTCTGCTGACCCACCAGATTGAAACCAGCGGCACAGAAAAAACCGCCCGGATAAGTGAAACAGTACTTAAAAACGTCCGTATTCTGGCCATTAACCAAAGCACAGACAACCCGACACATACCCCGGCTGTTGGACAAACCGCTACTCTGGAAGTAACGCCAAAAGAAGCGGAAAAAGTTTCTCTGATCAAAAACATGGGCGAACTGACCCTGATCCTGAGAAGCCTGGGCCCTGATGAAAACGATGTTCAGCAAACCGCCGGTGATGACAGAACCATCACCTGGGACAGCGAAGTCAGCAGCCAGGTTTCTTCAGGCGGCGGCAGCGTGGGCCCCACTGGCCGGAATGTATCCGTCAAGGTCTTCCGCGGCAGCAGCACCAACTCTGAAAATGTCGACTTTAATAAATTACTGAATAAGGCAATCGCACAAAAACAATCCGCGAATGACGACGAGGAATCAGAAGAATGATAAACCCAGTAAAGACTTACACCTCTATTCCTTTAATGAAACATCTCCTGCGCTGCAGTGTGATGGTCGTTACCGCAGCCACATTATGTGTCAGCGCCCCGATGTCGGCCTCTGCCGAAAAGAAAGTAGAGCAAAACAATATTGAAGTTGGAAAAGGCACCTTGTTGAGATTCAAGGAACCGGTCAATAATGTCTTCATCGCCAACACCGCGATCGCCGACCTTCAGGTTAAATCCCCGACCCTGGTCTATATTTATGGCAAGCAACAGGGGGAAACCAATCTTTATGCGGTCACCGACGACGACCGGGTGATTTATGAAGGCAAGATTGCCGTTAACCATAACCTCGGCAGCCTCGAAGCGGCCCTGAGCCACGTCATTCCCGACGCCAGCATCCAGGTCCAGTCCTATGAAGGGCTGCTGCTGCTGACCGGCAATGTCAAAAGCCCGGAACAGGCCGAAGACGCCCGCCGCATGGCCGAAGACTTCATTGGCAAAGACAAGACCATCATCAATAAACTGCAGATCGCCACCCCGGTTCAGGTCAATCTGCGGGTGCGCATCGCCGAGATCGGCCGCGATACAAAAAAACAGCTGGGTTTCAGCTGGGAGAACCTCTTTGCCAACGGCAGCACCGCCATCGGCGTGGTCCAGGGCGCAAATGTTGTTGATCTTATTCCTGACCCCACCGGCATCACCAATAATCTGATAAAAGAATTCGCCGTACAGGGCCGGGGCCTGAACAGTTTATTTGGCGGCTTCCGCGCGGGCAATTTTGACATTAACTTCATCATTGATGCGTTGGAGACGGAAGGCGTTCTTTCCGTTCTGGCCGAACCGAACCTGACCACCCTGTCCGGAGAACCCGCGAACTTTCTCGCCGGGGGTGAATATCCCATTCCCTCCCTTGACGAAGGTCAGGTGGTCATCGAATATAAGGAATTCGGTATTTCCCTTGATTTCACCCCTGTGGTGCTCGACGATGGCCGGATCAACATGCACATCAAACCGGAAGTCAGCCAGCTGACCTCCAACGGGGCGGTGACCATCCAGGGCTTTAATATTCCCGCCCTCAGCACCCGCCGGGCGGAAACCACCATTGAACTGGGCTCCGGTCAAAGCTTCGCCATTGCCGGTCTTTTGCAGAACAGCGTCAATCATGACCTGACGAAATTCCCGTGGCTCGGCGATATTCCCATTCTTGGCACCCTGTTCCGGTCCAGCAAATACAACCGCCAGGAAACCGAACTGGTGATCATCGTGACGCCCTATATCGTGCAGCCCCACAATGGCGGCAGCATGCCAATGCCGACCGATGGTCTGGAAATCCCCAATGATTATGACCGTTATATCAAAGGGCAATCCTTCACCACCCGTAAACCCGACATCGCCCCGCCTGCGCAAGGCAAGAATGGCCACACCCTGAAAAGCGCCGCTGGCTTCATTCTGGATTAAAGGACAGATATAATGACAAAAAATATTCTTCATATCATACTGAAAAGCCTGTCTGGTCTATCCTGCCTGGTGATTGCAGGCTGCGCCGGTTCATCACACTATATGGATGGTGACAGCCATAAACGTAATGAGGTTCAGATGGTGCGCATTCCCCATGTGATTACCTTCGGCCCCACCGCGCATGAACTGTCCGCAACCGAAGTCGCACGTCTAGACCGCTTTATGATGACAAGCCACGTGTCATATGGGGATGAACTCAGCATGGATTTCCCCTTGACCCGGGATGGCCAGCTGACCGAACAGGATCAGGAAAGACTTACCGCCCTCACCGCACTTATGAAAAAGCGCGGTCTGCATCTGGCCCCGAATGTAACGCCTTATGGCAGCAGTCCAGGGAAACATCAGGCCCGCCTGTTGATCTCCCGCTATGTGGTCACGCCACCACAGTGTGGCGACTGGTCACAGCCTTCCACAGATAATTTCAACAATGCGCCTCTGAAAACATTTGGCTGCGCCGCACAGGCACAACTTGGCCTTATGGTCGCCAATCCACGGGATCTGGTCGTGGGGAATGCCAATAACCACCCCAACGCCGAACAGGCCGCCAATGGGGTCAAAGGATACCTGACAAAACCTGCCACAACGACAACTGCTACAAGCACAAAGAAATAACGGAAAAAACCATGAGCATAGCGTCATTACTCAAATCAGAAGAGACCGCCGTCAGTGAATTCGAGGCTTATGTGTGCGATGATCAGACCACGCAGGCTCTTGTCCCTGTTCTCAACGAGCGGGAATGGCACACATCCAATATCAAGAATGGCGGGATCGAAAATGCTATCCGCACCCTGGCGACCGCCACATCGCCAAAATTCCTGGTCGTGGATCTGTCCAAATCCTCCTCGGCCATGGATGATATGAATGCGTTGGCGGAAGTCTGTGAGCCCGGCACAATGGTCATTGCCATTGGGCAGGAAAATGACATCGAACTATACAGAAACCTGATCGGCTCAGGCGTCCAGGAATATCTGGTGAAACCGGTTACCACAGACCAGATCCGCGAATCCATTCTCGCGGCGGATAACGCCATGCGTCTGGCCAGTGAACCTGAAGTCGAACTGAATGAAGATGAAACGGACAAGCTGGTCGCTGTCGTCGGCATCCGTGGGGGCGTCGGCGCCAGTACGGTCGCCAGCAGCTGCGCGTGGATTCTGTCTCACGATATGAAACGCAATACCGGCCTGCTGGATATGGATATATACTTTGGCACCGATGCGCTCGCCTTTGATCTGGAACCAGGTCGGGGACTGTGTGATGCCCTTGAAAACCCCAGCCGGATTGATGGTTTGTTCATTGAACGGGCCATGGTGCGCGAAAGCGAAAATCTTTCAATCCTCGGCGCGGAAGCGAGCCTCAACGAGCCAACCTACACCGATCCGGCCGCCATGAGCCATCTGCTGTCAGAATTGAAACATAACTTCAGCTATATCGTACTCGATCTGCCGCGCAATATGGCGGCGGAATATCCACTGATGCTCTCGGAAGCCGATGAAATTATTCTGGTCACCGACCTGAGCCTTGCCGCCGCCCGCGACACCATTCGCTTTCTGGCCCTGTGCAAAACAGTTGCCCCGAGTGCGACAATCAAGATTCTGCTGAACAAGGTCGCTGGCCCCGGCATGGTCGAGGTCGACAAGAAAGACTTTGAGGCCTCAATTGAGCGGGCCATTGATTGGGAAATTCCCTTCGATCCGAAGCTTATGGTTCAGGTTTCCCGATCCGGCAAACCTCTGCCCCAGGCCGCGAAAATGAGCAAGGTTGTCAAGGTGCTGAAGTCCATCTGCGACGATGTTACCGGCAACAAAGAAGACACCGCCAAAGGGTCCATTTGGTCAAAACTGGCCCCGAAAGCAAAAAAATGACCTGTGATCTGAAACAGGTCACAAAAACAGTAAGCAACTTTTGTGAGATAAAATGAAACCGGCCTTTGGAAAAAAATCAACTGCGGATAACAAACCGACCGTTATCACAAAAAAACCCGGCGCGCCTACTGGCTTCGGCAAGGGGAATGGCGTTGCCTCACTCAAGGATATTCCCAAAGCGCTCGCGGTTAATGCCCCCAGTGTGTCAAATGCCAATATGGTGGACCGCGCCTACGAACTGATTGAATCTGTTATGCTCGAACAGATGGATCCGGCCGTCGCCCGTGACATGGAACGCAATGAAGTCACCCAGTTCATTGAAGGTCTTATCGACACCGAAACCGCCCGTCATCACATCGACCTGAACGAACTTGAACGCCGCGATCTGATTACTGTTCTGCTTAATGAACTTCTGACGTCTGACAGCGTCCCGAAAAAAGACCCGGAACCCGCCGAAGAAGGCGGCGAAGTCATCCGCAAGCGCAAAGAAGCCAAAAAACAGACCAACGAACAGATACAGCAGGTTAGCCAGGACAGCATCATGGATGCCAAGGACCGGCTGCAACCCTTGCTGCTTGAATATATCGACGCCTCCGCCGCCAACGAAATGGACCGGTCCGAACTGGCGGAACAGGTCAGCGAGGCCGTCAATGAATTGATGGTTCAGGAAAAAATCAACCTCAACCTGCGGGAACAACGTGATCTGGTCAACATGCTGTTGCATGACATGCTCGGCCTCGGCCCTCTTGAGCCTCTGCTGAGTGACGAAAGCATCACCGAAATCATGGTCAACGGGCCAAAACAGATCTACATCGAGCAGAAGGGTAAACTGACCATGTCAGATGTCACCTTTCGCGACAATCAGCATCTGTTGAACATCTGTACGCGCATTGTGACCGCCGTCGGACGCCGCGTCGATGAATCGACGCCGATCTGTGATGCCCGTCTGGCGGACGGCAGCCGGGTGAACATCATCATCCCGCCGCTGGCCATTGACGGCGCCTCGATCTCCATTCGTAAATTCGCCAAACAGAAAATCACTCTTGATCATATGATCGACTGGAAAAGCATGTCTCACAAAATGGGTACGGTGCTTAAAATCGCCGGCGCCTGTCGTCTGAACATTCTGATTTCCGGCGGTACCGGTTCAGGGAAGACCACCATGCTCAATGCCCTGTCGCGCATGATCGATGTCGGCGAACGCGTGGTGACCATTGAAGACACCGCCGAGCTGCAGATGCAACAACCTCATGTGGTGCGTCTTGAAACCCGCCCGGCCAACCTGGAAGGCAAAGGCGAGATCAGCATGCGTGATCTGGTGAAGAATGCGCTGCGTATGCGGCCGGACCGCATCATCCTCGGTGAGGTCCGCGGCGCAGAAGCTTTTGACGTGCTACAGGCGATGAATACCGGCCATGACGGCTCCATGTGTACGCTCCATGCCAATAACCCGCGTGAAGCCCTGACCCGTATGGAAAATATGATCGGCATGGCCGATCTGAAACTGCCGCCCAAGGCGGTACGGGAGCAAATTTCCGGCGCGGTTGATCTGGTGGTACAGGTCTCGCGGATGCGCGACGGTGGCCGTCGTTGCTGTGCGGTGACGGAAATCGTCGGCATGGAAGGTGACATCATCACCACCCAGGATCTGTTCCTTTATGAATTTACCGGTGAAGATGCCGACGGAAAACTGACCGGCAACTTCAGATCAACCGGCGTGCGTCCGCATTTTATGGAAAAAGCCGCCTATTACGGTCTGGACAAAGCATTGATGGAGGCTCTGTAAAGCTCATGGATATTGCCAACCCCACCATCGTCATTATCGGGATCGCCATCTGCGTGTTCCTGTTGATCGCGACCCTGGCCCTGGCCGGTGGCTTGCTGGGTAAACAGAATAAGATCGCTGGCAAGCGCCTGGCCAAGATTAAAATGCGTCATGGCGGCAACGCGGCCCTTGCCGCGGCTCAGGCCAAGAAAAACCTGTTCGTCAAAAAAGAAGTCTCGCTCCTCGATAATCTGGTGCCAAAACCGGAAGAGATGCGGCGGCGGCTTAACAAAACCGGGCGCGACATCAGTTTCAAGAAATATGTGATCTCCAGCATTGTAGTTGGCGCGGTCGTCACTTTCTTGATGGTCATTCTGAGCGGACTGTCCTTCACCCCGAGCCTGATGGTCGGCGTCTTTGGCGGTCTGTTTCTGCCACATTTATATATCAACAGGGTGATCAAGAAAAGACTGGCCAAATTCACGCTCCAGTTCCCGGAAGCGATTGATCTGATTGTCCGGGGCCTAAGGGCCGGTTTGCCCGTCACAGAATCCATTGCTGCGGTTTCTCGGGAAATGCAGGACCCGATTTCCACGGAATTCGCCATGATTTCGGATGAAATTCGTCTGGGCAAAACCATGGACGAGGCCCTGTGGTCAACCGCCAAACGACTGGATACGCCTGACTTCAAATTCTTTGTTATCAGCCTGGCGGTTCAGCAGGAAACCGGGGGCAATCTTGCCGAAACCCTGACCAACCTGACAGATATCCTGAGGGGCCGGACAAAACTGAAACTTAAAATCCGCGCCATGATTTCCGAAGGCAAAGCCAGCGCGTATATTATTGGCTCCCTGCCCTTTATCATGTGTGGCATTCTGTCCCTGATGAACCCGGAATATATGTTTGTCATGTTCACCAATCCGCAAGGCCAGATCGCTCTTCTGGGAGCCGCAATCTGGATGGGGATTGGCGTCTTCATTCTCGCCAATATGATTAATTTTGAGGTATAGCTGATGGAAGAATATTTACCTGACGGCGTCAGCATCGAAGATATTATTACCGTAATGGCGGCGATTTCCGCCTTTCTGGTGATGCTCGCCATCTGGAGCACCGGGATCGTCAAGGATTCCATGCATGGCCGGATCAAGCATCTGCAGGACCGGCGCAGCGACCTCAAACGCGGCTATAGCGCCCCGACAAAACGCCGGGCCACCATCAAACAGGCCGGCCATTTCAGCCTGATGCAAAGCATCGTCAAAAGCTTCAATCTGCTGAAAAACGAACAGGCGGAAAAATTCCGGGTCAAATTGCTTCAGGGCGGCTTCCGTTCGAAGGAATCTTTGGTGTATTTTCTGTTCTTCAAACTGATTTTGCCTTTGCTTATTGGCGCCGTCGCCATGGTGATGATTTACGGCTTTAACATGTTCGATCTTAAGCCGATGATGAAAGTTCTCGCCAGTGGCGGGGCAATCCTGGTGTCTTCCATTCTGCCGGAAACGATTCTGAAGAATATCACCATCAAGCGCAATACAGCCATGCAGAGATCCTTGCCGGATATGCTGGATCTTCTGGTCATCTGCGCCGAGGCCGGCCTGACCCTTGACTCCGCCCTGCAACGGGTGGTCAAGGAAATGGGGCAGACCGGTCCTGAATTGGCGGACGAATTAAACTATACCGCCGTCGAACTGGGTTTCTTGCCGGAACGGCGACAGGCTCTGAACAATCTGGCCGATCGTGTGACCCTGCCGTCTGTGCGTTCCGTGACGGCGACCCTGATTCAGTCAGAAAAATACGGGACCCCGCTGGCCCAGTCGCTGCGGGTGCTCTCTGCTGAATTTCGCAACGAACGTATGATGAAAGCCGAGGAAAAGGCCGCCAAACTGCCCGCGACCATGACCATCCCATTGATCCTGTTTATTCTGCCGACCCTGTTTGTCGTGTTAATCGGTCCCGCAGCCTGTCAGCTCAATGGTACAGTCGCCTAAGGGCGGAAAGACAAACGACATCGATGACAAAACAGATGCATTTTGAAGACCCGCAAGGAGAGCCATTCACTCTTGATATGATGAAGGAGCTCTTGACATGAGGCAAAAAAACAACACGATCACAGGTGGTCTCCAGACCTTTCTGCGACGATTACGACAACATCAGAGCGGGGCTGTGCTGATTGAATCCGCCTTTGTCATACCGGTGATTGCACTGGCGACCATCGGTACTCTGGAAGTGGGCGTGACCATGCTCAGTATTGTCATGCTGGAAGGCGCCATCTCGGAAGCTTCCCGGGCCGGGATGACCGGGGCCACGGAAAACGGCCAGACACGCGAACAATATATCAACGACCTGTTGAAAGAAAAAACCTTCGGCATGATTGACCTGAATAATCTGGTCATCACCCAGAAGGTCTATGAGGAATTTGCCGATGTCGGCACCCCGGAACCTTTCGCCGACAACGACGGTGACGGCATCTACAGCCCCGGCGTTGACGCCTATACGGACATCAATTGCAATGATAAATGGGATAACGAGGTCGGAAAAAACGGCGCGGGCGGTCCCGGCGAAGTCGTCATGTACAAGGCGGTGTATGACGCCAATTTCATGACCGGGTATTTTTCACATATGATCGGTGACGACGACGGAAAAATGCAACTCAGCGCCAGTACGGTCATTCAGAACGAACCTTACGGCACCCCGCCCCCCGGCTGTGTTGTCGAAGTGAAAATGTGAGGGAGGGAATCATGCTGATACACCTTAGAAACCTCGTCATTCCGCATTTCATGCAGCGTCTGAGACGTTCTGATAAGGGCACGATGTTGATTGAATTCGCCTTTCTCTTTCCGATTACGCTGATCATGCTCTTGGGCGGGTTTGAGACCTTCCGGTTGCTTATGGCCCACCGCAAAGCCAATATGACCGCCATGTCCATCGGTAACCTGATCAGCCAGAATAAAGTTCTCAGCAACGCGGCGGTCTCGAACATATTTGATGCCGTTGACAACATCATGCAGCCTCTGGAATTGAAGGGCAACGGACAGATATTCGTGTCTTATGTCATCGGGACAAATACCGGCACGACCATCACCCTGCAATGCCGGGGCACAGCCGATACGACCTACGCCAGCAAGATCGGGGCGGTCAACAATGAGGCCGACCTCGCCCGACTGCCCGGAAATTTCACCTTGGCGGAATTTGAAACGGTGGTGGTTTCCGAAGTGGTTTATCGTTATAAACCCGTGATCATCAATCTCAGTGGCTGGCTGAACAACAGCATGTTTGCCGCCCATGATGTGTATCATGTCGCGGTTCAGAAACCCCGTTACGGTGAAGTCCAGTTTACGTCCGGCTGCCCGTAACCCCTCTGTACCACTGACTTTATCCCGGCGGGCCCGCCGGGATAAACAGGCCGCGCTGCCACTTTCCAGACAAAATAGTTAACAAAAGGTTAATTTTTTAGTTGATTCCGCGAATCATATGAGGGATGATTCCTTCTAATGATTTGACTCTGGAGGCAAAATTTCATCCGCCTGAAGAGAAAGATCCATAATTTTTAGTATATTCGCCCTAACGAATATTGAGTATTCGGATCATGAAAGTTTCTGTAATTGACAGCCAATCTGCCGGACATGGCAGAATCTCGGACCCCGATATTCTGACGGGTTCTCGCTATGAGCAAGAATTTGGTCTGTTCGATTCCGTCTTTCACGAGGTCAGCAACGCCATCGTCATCATCGCCCGGGACAGTGAAAGCCGGTCTCCGGTCATATCCGACGTCAATCACCATTTTGAACTGGTCACTGGCCATACCCTTGAACAGATCCGCAGTAAAAATCTGTATGATTTTCTTGGCGACAATTCAACGAGCCCCGATCGTCAGATCATTGAGCAAGTCATCCACAGCCGCCGGTCTGCGGTTTTTTTCTGTCCGTGGATCACCGCCACCGGGAAAGTGCTCGACATCAATATGACCATCCGGCCTTTCACCAGTGAAGAGGACGATTCCCGGTTTATCTGTGTACTGCGGGAAAACAAACCCGAAAACAAAAGCCGTGATCAGGCCGCCCGGGAAATCAAGCGCAATCTGCTTGCCGCCATGCACCATAATTTCCGCACCCCTCTCAACGGTATTCTTGGCTATTCAGAAGTTATCATGACTGAAATGCTCGGCCCCGTCGGACAGGATTCTTACCGTGATTACGCCCGGGACATTCATGGCGCCGGACAGGATCTGCTGCAGTTAATCGACAATCTTCTGGAACTGAAGGAACTGGAAACCACGGAATTCGAGCTCCACGAGGAACGGTTCACCCTCATCGATCTGCTTGCCGGATGCCTGAAGAAGGTTTCCCCTGATGCGGCCAAGGCCAACATCCATCTGTCAAGCAATGTCAAAGAAGACTTCCCCGTCATTTACGGCGACAAATGCCGTTTACAACAGGTGGTCCACAGCCTGCTGACCAATGCCCTTAAATTCACCGCGTCCGGCGGCAAGATCACCTTGTCCGCCGAACTGGCCGCCGACGGGTCCTGTATCATCAACTGCGTGGATAATGGTGTTGGCATGCCGTCACAACAGCTCGCGAAGGTCTTCAGCCACGATACCCATCTGTCCGACATCTATTCCAATCCAACCGTCGGCATCGGTTTTGGACTGTCTTACGTCAAACAGATGATAGAACGTCATGGCGGCACCGTATCAATCATCAGCGCGCTTGGCCAGGGCGCAAAAGTCAGTCTGCATCTGCCGGCCCACCGCCTGGACTAGTTCTGGGCTGGATCTGGCCTGGACTGAATCTGAGCTGGGCATGAGCCGGATCTGGGCCGCTCTTGTTATCGGTCGATAAAATAGTCGACCTGCCCTCTTGCGTTGCCCGGCCCTGACCACATATAATACTGGCGTATACCCCAACCTTAGCTGTAACGATCAGGACAAAACATGAGCACGCCCCTTAATATGATTTCCGCCAATGACCTGCGGACCGGTTTAAATGTATATTTTTCCCAGGAGGGGGAAGCCACGACATGGCATACGGACGCCGCCAAGGCCAGCGTTTATGCCGAAGACACCATTGAGGCCGCCTTTGCACTGGCGAAAAAGGATATGGACCAGAATGTGGTCGTCGATTGCGTCATCGTGCCCGTGGATGAGAATCATACCCCGTTGACCACCCGGGAAAAAATTCGCGCCGGTGGCCCATCCACCGCTTATGGGGCGCAATAATACAATCGCGTTACACCATCAGGAGAAGGCCCCATGCTTGTCATCCAGATATATGCCGATAATCCCCTGCGGAATTTCAATTATCTGATCGCCTGCCCGAGCAGCCGGGAAGCCTTGGTGGTCGATCCGCTGGATGTAACACAGTGTCTTGCGGCCGCCAAACAGCATGGCCTGAAGATCACGAAGATTCTCAACACTCATGAACATTGGGACCATATTGACGGCAATGAAGAAATGCGTCGCCATACCGGGGCCCGGCTTTACGCCCATAACGGGGCCATGGGCGTGATTGATCATGTGGATGTCGGCCTGTATGCCGGTGATACCATCGCCGTCGGCCAAAGCATCAAATTGAAGGTTCTCGACACCCCCGGTCATACCAGAAGCCACGTATGCCTGCTGGCCAACAGTGCCGTGCCGGGGCTATTTTGTGGCGACACCCTGTTTAATGCCGGCGCGGGAAACTGTCATAACGGTGGAAATGTTGATGATCTCTATGATACCTTTTCCCAACAGCTGGCCAAACTGCCCGACAATACGAAAATATACCCCGGGCATGACTATATCCTCACCAACCTGAAATTCACCCTTGATCGGGAACCGGGAAACCGGGCGGCCGAGGATATGCTAAACATGTTACAGGATCACGATCCCCATAACGCCTATATCACCACCATGGCGGAAGAGCGCCGGATCAACAGTTTTTTCCGCCTCGACAGCCCGGTGATTATTGATAAACTCAAATCAGAGGACCCCGACTTCTCCGCCGCGCCGTCCCCAAGAGACGTCTTTACCGCTTTGAGAGCGCGACGCAACACCTGGTAACTGCCTCCCGGCAGGGTCTAAATGACCTCTGGCAATAAAATCAAACGTATGTTAGATTTTAACCGCACCCATTGTTAAAGGCCGCATAACCTGATAAGGCCCCGAACCACATAAAGGAATGAGACATGAGCCTCGAAGATCTTACCTCCACCATCCGCGGCAAAACAGACGCCATGGACGCCAACGGCAAGAAAGTTAAAATTGACCTGAAAGGTGACGGCTTTATTTTCATTGATGGCACGACCAATCCACCTACCGTCAGCAATGACGATCTTGATGCCGATGTCACCCTGACCCTGAGTGAAGATAATTTCGAAGGCCTGATCGACGGCTCCCTCAATCCCCAGATGGCCTTTATGATGGGTAAACTGAAGATTGACGGCGATATGGGTCTCGCCCTGAAGCTCGGCGAGCTCTTCGGCTGATCCTCTCTGTCCCAAACGCAAAAAAAAGGCGCCCCCTCAGGGACGCCTTTTTCATTATGCTGTCAGATTAAGTTTTATTTCAATGTAATCAGAACCCGACGGTTTCTGGCTTCCCGCACCCCGTCTTCTGTCACGACTTCACCGGCTGTTTCACCAAAACTTTCCATGGTAATGACCCCGGCGTCAACGCCCGCATCAATCAAGGCCTGCTTCACAACCGCCGCACGGGCCAGAGACAGTTTATCATTATAGCTGTCCAGACCGGAACGGTCCGCATGGCCGACAACCTTAATTTCGATTTCCTTCAATTTTCCAGCTTCAGAGGCGGCTTTGCTGATAATATCCTGCGCCTGTGCCGTAATGGCTTTACTGTTCCAGTCAAAATAAACCACATAAGGGCCCATATCGACCTCAGGTCCCGCGGCAGGCTCCGGCATCGGATCTGGCGCCTGAACAGGTTCTTCAACAACTGGTTCCGGCACAATCTCTTCTTTTATTTCCGGTGCGGCCGCGACCTCAATCGGTTGCGGCATTTCTGCCGCCGCCCGTTTTGAACTACCGCCAAACCGGTAAGTCACGCCCATCATAATATCATGAACGCCGTAACTGGCCTTGAAGCGGTTGCCAAGATTATCCTGCAGACTGGCATCGGCGGTGCCCAGGAAACGGTATTTAAGCGACATTTCAAATGCATTGGCCAGCGGCACCCGCAATCCGGCGAACATCTGATAGGCGAAGACGCTATCCTTGTCATGGGCAAAAGCCCCGCCGGCAGTCGCCAGGTTTTTCATATTCAGATCGCCAAGCCCCAGACCGGCCCCAATGAAAGGCTCCACTTTATTATCATCAGAAAGCGCCGCGAAATCATACACCGCATTGACCATGTAATGGGTCAGACGAGATTTTCCTGTCGTCGCATTCACAGACCCGCCGCCAAGCCCAAGCCCCCCGTCATTGGTGATGGCGAAGCGGTCCGCATTATGGAAATGTTTGCCAATTTCACCTTCCAGGCGCCAGACGCCAAAATCATACCCCATGGTTCCGCCCAGAGCCCAGCCATCATTGAAATGGCTTTGCAGGTCCAGTGTGGAGCCTTTGGCTTTTTCCTTGCCCAGAATGCTGTATGAACCATCAATACCGGCATACCAGCTCCCCTCATCGGCAACCGCATTACCACTGATCAATGCAACCCCGCAAACTGTGCTTAAAATAATTTTCCTCATTGTTTTACCCTCTTTGGTCTTCAAATTTGGCGGCACCATACCGCCCATTTAATTAAAATTCTATATTTTCATTATCCGGTAAAATATGGCGCTATTGGGACGTGACAAAATAAGGCGTTACAGGGCTGCAATCAGCCCGTGATATCTGAGCGCCGCCAGAAGTTCAGTAAGGGCCAAACGCGCCTCTGTGTCTATGATTGCGCCCCCAACCGGATCAGAAACAGCGCCCTGCTGCGGCCCGACCACCTGCTGTCCTGAAATTTCAAATGACAGACCCGTGACCTGCCCCTTTCGCCACAGTCCCGCCACATATCTCGCGGTTATATTCTGGTCTTTCACCCCCACACACATGCCCTCAAAGGGAGCG